>Ga0208303_1001193_pt1 | contig 10382 bp, 12 predicted proteins | sample CB_VirMetaG_2_FD_184537 | JGI IMG/M metagenome (GOLD analysis project Ga0208303, IMG submission 184537) | Freshwater to marine saline gradient viral communities from Chesapeake Bay - CB_1504_2 Viral MetaG (SPAdes) (version 4) | ecosystem: Environmental > Aquatic > Marine > Coastal | place: USA... | reverse complement strand
TATCCTTTTTATAATATTAAAAAGGAATCTGAAAATAAATACATTATAGAAATAGCTTTAGCAGGTTTTGCTAAAGAAGATATTGATATTCATCAAACAGATGAAATATTAACTATCGAAGCTTCTGAACACATTAAAGAAAATAATGAAAAAGAAGAATATATTTCTAAAGGTGTTTCTAAAAGATGGTTTAGAAAACAATTTCAACTAGCAGATACAGTTGAAGTTAAAAAAGTAAAACTTGAAAATGGTATGTTATCTATTCATTTAGAAAACAATAGACCAAGTAAAGAAAAAACTTTTGATATTGATTAAATCCATTCTCTAAAGTCTTCATCCATAATTGTATTTGCGATGTCGACTTTGTTACGAAGAGCTTTAACAATACGTTCGTCAATAGTATCTGAAGTCATTATATCAATATAAGTCATTTTTCTTGTTTGACCTATACGATCAATTCTGGCTTCAGACTGTTGACGTTTTTCTAAATCATAACCATTAGAAAAGTAAATCATATTACTACCTGCAGTTAATGTAATACCATAACCACCTGTATGTGTAGTACCAACAAAAAATCTACACTTCTCATCATTTTGAAATTTTTTAATATTGGCTGATCTTGCATCAGTATCTGTTGCACCATAATAATCCACAACAGAATCATCACCATACACTCTTTTTATTTCTGCAATGATTCTTCTTACATCATGAGTATAGTGTGACCATATAATAGTTTTACCTTCAACATTTTCTAATATATTCATTAGTTCAGTTAATCTTTGACAAGGTAAATCTTTTATAGTTCCATCATCTGCAGTGAAATGGCCACAAGTAATTTGATGTAGCCTCATTAACTGAGTCATAACCGTTGCTGATGATTGCATCTTACCATCTAAAAATGCAATTGCTTCTGCTTTCATTTGTTTATAAACTTTATTTTGTTCTGGTGTAAGTTCTACATAATGTTTTACATATGTTTTTTCTGGTAAATCTAGGCAATCTTCTTTTAATATTCTTTTTGAAAATGGTTTTATTTTTTCTGATAGTTCACCAAGGTTTCTATATCCAACAACTATTTCAACACGTCTACCTTGTACTTCTATCTTTTTAGTTACTGCATATCGAGCTTTGAATACCCAATAAGAATCATGGCCCAGGAGCCAGGGATCAAGAAAAGCACATTGAGAAAATAAATCTAATGGTGATTTAGTTACAGGTGAACCTGTTAATATTCTTCTATACTTTGCATATTCTCTTAAACCAAAAATATTTTTTGTTCTATTTGATGTAGGTGTTTTAATTGTAGTAGATTCATCAATTGCAATCATTGGTTTATGACAAGATAAAAATTTTTCTGCAAATGCGGTTCCAGTTCCAGAACTAAATGCTTCAACATTCATAATTAAAATATGAAAATCAGTTCCTGTTTCAAATAATGTATTTAAAATTTTTTTCTGTTTAGAAGATTTGTCAGATGTTTTCCAAAGTACAACTTTCTTTTCTATATGATCAGGTAAGTGAACAGGTATTTCAGAGTCATACCAATTTTTATAAACACCTTTAGGTGCTATTAATAATAGTCCATTTATTAAACCTTTATCATACAAAATAGCTGCATTATCTAATAATACTTTAGATTTACCTGTACCCATCTCCATGAAATAAGCAAAATTTTCCTTATCCCAAGAGGCTTTTAATGCATCTAATTGATGCTCATACGGCTTAGTTTTAAATTTATAATTCATAATATATAACCTTTACTTTTCTTTCTAAGAAGATATATATTAGGTAAAAAGAAAAAGTCAATGAGTAAAGTTTATTTAACACAAGAGATACCTGGAACATCTATAGGACAACCTAAATATAATATTTTAGGTGCACAAAAGTTTGGACAAATTGTCACAGTTTTGCCAGAAAGAAGTCAAATTATAATGTCACCTGGTCCACTAATACAAAAATTAAAAACTCTTTTAAAAGATTATACAACCGATGATTACTTATTATTATCAGGTGATCCTGCAATTATTGGAGTAGTTTGTTCAGTTGTTTCTGATATAACAAACGGTAAATACAATTTATTAAAATGGGATCGACAAGAAAAAACTTATTATCCAATCGAAGTAGATATTTTTCAAAAATAAAACTTGACAAATTAAGTTTTAATAATTATAATTGCGGCCATGAAAGTTAAAAAGAAAATACTTAAAGGAGTTATATTATGATAATAGATATGCGTAAAGATGCACCTGATCAATCTACTAGTATTGATCCAGATAAACTTTCAACAGAAGTTGAAAAGTTACAAACAATTCAAGAAGAAATAAAAGAATTGGAAGCAAGAATAAAAGATAAAAAAGAAGACGAAAAACATTTTAGTTGTATTGTTATTCCAAAATTAATGGAAGACATGAACCTATCTAGTTTAAAATTAAAAGATGGTTCTGAACTTACTGTTAAAAAAATTTATAGTGCCTCAGTTAAAGCTGATAAAAAAGCAGAGGCGATACACTGGCTTCGAGACAATGGCTTGGGTGATATAGTAAAAAATAATATTATTGTATCATTCGGTCAAGGCGAAGATAACAAGGCGGTCGATTACGTCAACCTTGCGAGGTCTGGTGGGTTTGAACCTATCCAAGAGGAGAAAGTTCACCCACAGACACTCAAAGTAGTTATGAAGGAATGGAAAGACAAAGGTCATGAAATTCCTGAAGAACTATTCAATACGTTCGATGGAAATCAAACGTATTTAAAAAATAAAAAATAAATAATAACTCAATAAGGAGATATACTTATGGCAAATACAAATGCTATGACTAAGAAAAACAGTGCAGGTGCACTGGCTACAATCAACCTAAGAGGCGACTCTGGAAGAGGTAGCGAAGAAATAAAATCGGACGATATGTCAACACCGATTTTAAAAATCCTTCACCAACTATCACCTGAATGTAACAAGAGTAATGCAAAGTACGTAGAAGGTTCACAACCTGGTATGATCTATGCAAAAGGTCTTGGTACATTAATAGATGGAAACGAAGGTGTGGAAGTTGTTGTTGCACATGTGCAAACAAGATTTCCAGAGTGGCAGGAAATGGGAGACACAGCGGCTCCACCTGTCGCAACACATCTATCAATACCTGATGATGCTGTTGAAGAAAGGAACGGTAAGTACAGATTATCAAATGGTAATTACTTAGAAAAAACTGCATACTTTTATGTAATAGTTTTAGGTGAAGAACCTAGACCTGCAGTGATTACTATGAGATCATCTAACTTAACACCTGCGAGAGAATTAAATCAGTTGATTAAAAATCTTAGATTTAAGGATGACAAAGGTGTTTACAATCCAGCGGCATATGCAGCAGTTTATAATTTAAAAACTGTTGGTAAAATTGCAGGAAGTAAAAGCTGGCATGTCTATAAACCAACCATGGCGAGAGCTTTGGATGTATCTAAGAAAGAGGATGCTGACTTGTACTTAATGGCACAAGAGTTTCAAAAATCTGTGTCTAAAGGTTCAGCGAAACCTGAGTATGAGAAAAGTGATAAACCTCAAACTGAGGATATTGTATAATTCACTAAGTGAATACTCTAGAGAAGAGGCGGAACCGGGAGACTGGAACCGCCTCTATAAAAAAATTAAAGGGATACAGACATGGAAGAGTTCAGGAAAGCATTTACAGGTTTAGAACGTAATTTTGGTTTTTGTAACGTTAACAATGGTTACACAGATCCAGATACAGGAAAAATAAAATTTAGATCAGGTGATTATGGTTGGTCGGGTAAACCAATTACAGACAAAGATTACCAACAACATTTAAATGGAACTAAATCAATAGGTATACAACCATGTAATGATGATGGTTTAGCGAGATTTGGTGCAATAGATATTGATCCAAAAGTATATAAAAATTTAGATGTAAAATATTATTTAGATATTATTCAAGAAAAAGAATTACCATTAATTCCTGCTAGATCAAAAAGTGGTGGATTACATTTATATGTATTTACAAAAGAATTAGTTAAAGCAAAGATTATAAAAGATTTTTTAGAAGAAGTTTTATTTTTATTTAAGTTACCAATCAATACAGAAATTTTTCCAAAACAAACTAAACTAGGTAACAATACAGATGGAGATAAAATAAATGGTAACTTTATAAATCTTCCATACTTTAATAAAAACGAAAGAGTTGCATTGTCTCCAAACGGAGAAGAAATGTCTATTGAATTATTCTTAAATTGTATTGAATTAAATAAACAAACTTCAGATCAATTAAAAGAAATATCAAATAATATTATTCAAAAAGAATTAATAGGTGGTGCAGAAGAATTTAAAGATGGTCCACCATGTTTGGAAATATTATCTAAAAATAAAATGAAAGATGGTCGTGATAGATTTTTATATAACTATATGGTCTTTGCTAAAAAGAAATACTCTGACAATTGGAGAGATAAAGTTTTACAGGCAGGTAGAAATTATTTTGAATTTAATTCTACTTGGACAGATGACCATATTAAAATGAAAATAAAAACATGGGACAAAGAAACCAAAGGTCATACTTGTAGTGATGAATTACTTGCACCCGTGTGTGTTAAATCTGAATGTGTAAAAAGAAAATTTGGAATTATATCTGATAAAAAAATAAACTGGCCATTGATGACTAATCTACAAAAGATAGATTTTAAACCAGATCCTGAATATTATTTTACAGTTGAAAATAAAAAAGGTGAGTCTGTTCCTGTACATGCAAAAGATGTAAATAAAATTAAAGATCAAAAAGAATTAAGAGGTTTAATCATGGCGCAAGTTGATGTGCTTCCTCCACCTATCAAAGCAATGGAATTTTATGAAATGATAAATGCATTACTAGATACCGTTGATACAGTGCAACCGGCTCCAGGGACCAGACCAATGGAGATATTAAAGAAATTATTAAGAGAACATATAAATGGGCCTCAGGCTACAACATATAATTCTTTTCTAAGTGGTAATGTATTGAAAGATAAAGAGTATGCATACTTTGTATATGATGATTTTTATAATTTTTTAAAAGAAAATGAATGGAAAAAAGATGCATCAAGAACTTCTTACATGATTGAAAAAATGTTTGAAAAAGAAAAAGATCATTTACCTAAACCAGAGTTTGGTAAAAAGAAAAGATTTCCTGGTACAAATAAAAAAACAAATAAACCATATCCAGGTGTAAATGGTTGTGCAGCTATTCCATTGTATTTATTCAAAGAAGAGGAAGAAGTTGAAGAAATAATAGAAATAGAAAACGAGGATGATATTGTCTAATGATATATAAATATTTTGGTCCTCCAGGTACAGGTAAAACACACAAACTAATTAGTAGAGCTAAAGCTTATATTAAAATTGGTACACCTTTAGATAAGATTGCATATTTTGCTTTTACTAAAAAAGCAGCTGATGTAGCTAAAAATAGAATGCCAGTGGATAATGATAAATTATATTATTTTAGAACACTTCATTCATTTGCTTTTGATCAATTACAGTTAAATACTAAAAAAGTAATGCAAGGAGAAGACTACACTAAGATAGGTAAGAAAGTAAATTTAAGAGTTAAATACTTTGATAAATATAACAAAGAAGAAAAATTTTATTTAGATAATGATAGTCCATACTTTCAAATGATAGGAAGAGCTATGAATAGAGATGTAACTATAAGAGAAGAGTTTGATAGAAACGAACATAATACTAAAGAAATTAGATGGCCATTATTAAAAAACATATCTGATAATTTAATAGAATATAAAAGAGTAAAAAAGAAATTAGATTTTAATGATATGATTTCAAGATTAATTGATAAGGAAGATTTACCTAAATTTAAGGTAATTTTTATAGATGAAGCTCAAGATTTATCTCCATTACAGTGGAAATTATTTGATAAATTAAAAGAATATGCAGACGATATTTATTTAGCAGGTGATGATGACCAAGCTATTTTTGCTTGGGCAGGAGCTGATGTTAATAGATTTATAAATGAACCTGCAAAAGAAAAAGTATTAAAGTATTCAAAAAGAATATCAAGAGCAGTGCAAGAACAATCTATAATTCCATTAAATAATATAATTGGACAAAGAAAATTAAAACAATATTATCCAAGAGACTATGAAGGTCTTTGTGAAAGAATAAATAATTTAGATCAAATAGATGTAACAGAGGGTAAATGGTTAATATTAACTAGAACGGTTTCTAGATTAATAAAAATGATAAAAGAATTAAGAAAAAGAAACTTATATTATCAAACTAATAAAGGTAAATCATTTAAAGTATTATTATATAATGCATCTGTAAATTATAATTCATGGTGTAGAGGTATTGAATTAGATGAAAAAGAAATAAAAGACATAAAACAATTTATTGGATCTGGACCTGAAACATGGAATAAAGATGTTGATTGGTTTGATGCATTTACAGAAGCTGATTTGGATGAGAAAGAATATATAAAAAACATGTTAGATAATGGAGAAGATTTAGATAAAGAAGCAAGAATACTTGTATCTACAATTCATGCAGCTAAGGGTGGTGAAGAAGATAATGTTATACTGTGTTTAGATTTAGGTCAAAAAATAAAAAAAGCAATTAAAAAGAGTCAAGATAAGTATGATGAAGAAAACAGAGTTTGGTATGTGGGAGCGACACGCGCAAAAAATAATTTATATAAACTAAAAGCAAGAATAAAAAGAAATGAATATAAACATTTATAAGAATTTATATACAAACGTATATAAACCGAACGGGAGTGAGATGCCCTTTACTGGTGACTGGCAGCATCAGGCTTTAACGAGCGAAGTTGGTTCGATTTTCTCTACTCCCTATTTTGGATCTATGGTCGTTAAACCAGCAACTGCCAATAACCTAAAACCTAACAGGAGAAAAAATATGTTAAAAATAAAAGAAATAACAAAAGAAAATGGTGATTATTATATAGAATATATAAATTCAAATAAAGACTTATTGACGTACTCTGGTAGTGCAGAAGATATTCTTTTTGATTTATTAACAGAAATAGTAAAGGAGAAAAATGACAAATAAAGATATGTTCGAAAGTGCGTTTCCACAAGATAAGCAGATAGGCGGGAGTCACTACAAAGACTTTCATATTCAACCCTATGAATTCATTTCTAAAAATGACCTTTCTTTTTTTCAAGGAAATGTTATTAAGTATGTGTGTCGTTATATGAATAAAAATGGCATACAAGACTTAGAGAAAGTAATTCATTATTGTGAATTAGAAATTAAAAAGATGCAAGATATGAAGAGGAAAAAATAATGTTAATGCCAACTACAGAATGGGTAGCACCTACAGAGTTTCCTGATTTAAGAAAAGCAGAGGAAATAGCAATTGACTTAGAGACAAGAGATCCAGACTTAAAGAAACTGGGTTCAGGAGCTATAAGTGGTAATGGTGAAGTTGTAGGTATTGCTGTTGCTGTAGATGGATATAAAAATTATTTTCCAATAGCACATGGTACAGGTCCAAACATGGACAGAGATAAAGTTTTAAGATGGTTCAAAGATATTTGTGAATCACCTGCTACAAAAATATTTCATAACGCAATGTACGACGTATGTTGGATTCGTAATTTAGGTATTAAAATCAACGGTTTAATCGTAGATACTATGATTGCAGCATCATTAATTGATGAAAATAGATTCTCGTATACGTTGAATTCATTATCATGGATATATTTAAATAAAGGTAAAAATGAATCTTTACTAAACAAGGCAGCTAAAGAACGTGGATTAGATCCTAAAGCAGATATGTGGAAGATGCCTGCAAGTGAAGTAGGTTCATATGCAGAAGAAGATGCTGCGTTAACTTTAGAACTTTGGAATTACTTTAAGAAAATTATTATTGAAGAAGATTTACAAGGTGTATTTAATTTGGAGACTGATCTTTTTCCTTGTTTAGTTGATATGCGTCACCTAGGGGTGCGGGTAGATATTGAAAAAGCAAGTCAATTAAAAATAGCACTGGCAGCAAAAGAACAAAACCTCCTGCAACAAATAAAAATAGAATCAGGAGTAGATACTCAAATATGGGCTGCACGATCAATTGAAAAAGTTTTTCAAAAATTAAATTTACCTTACGAAGTAACTGAGAAAACTGGTGCACCATCATTTACTAAAAATTTTATTTCTAAACATAATCATCCTGTAGTTCGTATGATAGCAGAAGCTAGAAAAATAAACAAGGTCAGTACAACTTTTATTGATACTATTTTAAAACACGAACATAATGGTAGAATTCATGCAGATATAAATCAAATACGATCTGATGACGGAGGAACTGTAACTGGACGATTTAGTTATTCAAATCCAAATCTACAACAAATACCTGCAAGAGATCCGGACACTGGACCATTAATAAGAAGTTTATTTATACCTGAAGAAGGTTGTAAATGGGGTACATTTGATTACTCACAACAAGAACCAAGACTTGTTGCACATTATGCATTAAGATTTGAATATGATTCAGCGCAAGTAATTGCAGATTCATATGAAAATGATCCATCAACAGACTTTCATCAAATTGTTGCTGACATGGCAAACATAGATAGAAAAGAAGCTAAAACAATTAACTTGGGTTTATTTTATGGAATGGGTAAAGCTAAACTACAAAATGAATTAGGTGTATCAAAAGAAAAAGCAGATGAATTATTTAATCAGTATCATGGTCAAGTACCTTTTGTAAAAGAATTAATGACTGGTGTAATGGAAGCTGCACAAAATAAAGGTAGAATAAAAACATTACTTGGAAGACGTTGTAGATTTCCTAAGTATGAACCCATACTTAGAGGAAGTGATTGGGGTACATTCGTACCTGCACAAGATCATGAAACAATATTAGAGTTACAAAAAATGGGACCACATGAATTAGATGATGATGGTAATGTCATAAAAGATAAAGATGGTAAACCAAAGAAAAATTATTGGCATCAAAATCCAATACGTAGAGCATTTACTTACAAAGCATTAAATAAACTTATTCAAGGTAGTGCTGCAGATATGACTAAAAAAGCTATGGTTGATTTATATAAAGAAGGTTTATTAGGTCATATACAAATACATGATGAATTAGATTTTTCGATTGAATCTGAAGCACAAGCTGATAAAATAAAACAAATAATGGAACAAGCAGTAGAACTAAAAGTTCCTAATAAAGTTGATTACGAATCTGGTCCTAACTGGGGCGAAATTAAATAATATGAGGAACTATGGCTTATTTAAATGCGAATATACCACCAATCTATTGCAAAATAAGGAAGGAATATCTTTATGACATGGATGAAAAATATAAGAAAGATTTTAGTGACTGCGTTATCTTTGGTATTGTCTCTATATCAGGTCGCGCTCTCCTTTTTAACATCATGCTTCCCAATGGTGCGTGCTATTGGCGTTTGCCTATCTCAGCGTTTTTCCAAAAACAATATGATAGAGCCGATGTGCCGGATATGCAGGCGAACCAGTTACAATTGTGGAACTGTTTTAGTTATTGGCCTAGCGTGCATTGCTTTGATTGGTTGGCTGGTATAGATGGTAAATATTTAGGTAAAGATAAAAAATTCTATAAAGGTCAATATTTATTTACGGTTGACTGGGCTCATCCAGAGACTAATATATTAAACACGGAACATTCAGAGATTCCGCAAGAACACAAGTGTGCACATATTATGGCACTTGAAAACGGCAACTTTGCTGCGCAGCCAAACAACAGAATCATTTGGCATGTAAATAGTTACACAACGGAAAATGATTGGCCAGACTATAAAGTACAAAATACAGTTTGGGACGTAGAAGGCGATGATTGGGTAACAGAAGATTCTGATAAAATGTTTTATAATATAGAGGATACCAATGAAGAAAAAATGTAAAATTTGTGATCATGCGTGTCATTGCTATGGCAAAGGTTATAATTTAAATACAAATAAATGTGATAGTTGTATTTGTGATAGTTGCAGCTGTACACCTTTAGTGTTAAAATCAGAACCCAAAAAATTATCTTGGTGGCAAAGATATGTTAACTGGCTATTTAAGGAGTACAATGATGAAGCAATGTAAACAATGTGAAAAAGAGTTTGAACCAAAAGATGAATTAGATTTATTTTGTGGTCAAGATTGTAAAGAAGAAGCATTAGCAGAATTAGATTCAGATTCTGATGAGTGTTTGTCATGTCAATAAAAAAACCACTTACTATCTCTGAGGAGGCTTCCGTGCAGATGCCTATGAAGACGGTTGCCAGTTTGATTGCACTCGTCGCAATCGGCACCTGGGCTTATTTTGGTTTGATTGAAACACAAAACCAACACCATACTAGACTGCAACTAATGGAATCTGATGTTCAAGATAACA
>Ga0208303_1001192_pt1 | contig 10384 bp, 12 predicted proteins | sample CB_VirMetaG_2_FD_184537 | JGI IMG/M metagenome (GOLD analysis project Ga0208303, IMG submission 184537) | Freshwater to marine saline gradient viral communities from Chesapeake Bay - CB_1504_2 Viral MetaG (SPAdes) (version 4) | ecosystem: Environmental > Aquatic > Marine > Coastal | place: USA... | reverse complement strand
GATAGGTTCTAATATATTATTAGTTCTATTTAACTGTTGCTTTAAGCTTTGCTTGTATCTGTTTGTAGCTACAAGCTCTTCATTAGCTTCTAATAGTAGTTGAGATAGTAGTACTGACTTTAGGTACGCTATCTGTTCTTTAGTTGTTTCTTTGTTACTCATAATATTTATTTATTTATTTGTTCTATGTTAGTAAATCTTGTTCTTAATTCTGTTCTTGTCATTACTTTCTTAATACCATCTTCTCTCTTAATAGTATCCCTTGCTTTAATAGCTTTATTTAAATAGCTTGGTTTATTATTAGGGTGTGTACATAGAGTAGTGCTTACTGTGTAAGTCTTATTAGTATCTAAACACTTAAACACTCCAAATCTTATGCTATTATCATTATCCAATATATTCAATATAAACTAATTTAATACAAATATAAATAAAATATTAGATAAATAAGGTTAATTAACACAAAAATTTAAAATTAAGTTATCTTAATATAAGAATATTTATTTATGAATGATTTTAGTTTCGAAGTACCTGCAACATTAAGAGGTATTAAATTGAACCAATGGCAAAAGTATATTGACATTTATGAAAAGAATAAAAAAGCAGAAAATACTGAGTTTTTAGATAAGAAATTTCTAAGTATATTTTGTAATATTGATTTTAAGGATATAGATAGTTTGGGTTTAGAGGTGTTTGATAGCACTATACAACACATTTCTAACTTACTTAATCAGAAAACAGATTTAGTTCAAAGGTTTAGCTTAAAAGGAACAGATGATGTTGTTGTAGAGTTTGGATTGATACCTAACTTTGATAAAATGAGCTATGGAGAGTTCATAGATTTAGAGAAATATATGTTTGATAATAAGAATTATCATAAAGCTATGGCAGTTCTTTACAGACCAGTTAAATTTAAGAGTAAAGATAAGTATCTTATACACGATTACAAGGGTACAGAGTATATGGCTGATGTAATGAGAGACGCTCCATTAGACGCTGCACTTAGTGCAAGGGTTTTTTTTTATCGTTTAGCGACAAAATTAGGGAATTATACGATGGCTTATACACTCAAACAATTACAGGAGAAAAATCAGCACAAGCAAGACAAGGATTCTCTAAAAAATGGGGAGACTATCAAGCAATATTTACTCTCGCTGGAGAAGATGTTAGAAGAATCGGAGAGGTTACAAGACTCCCTTTACACCAATGCTTAATGTATTTGGAGTTTATAAAAGATAAAAATGAATTAGAGAATACTATATTAAAACAACAACAAAGAAAATAAAATGAATCACGTTTACGACATATTAGACACTATAAAGGATGAGTTAAGAGCTAATCCCTCAGTAACTACTGTTACTTTTGGAGATTTAAGTGATGTAGATTTAGATAAGACTACTATGTTTCCTTTATCACATCTTATTTTAAGAAATGCTACTTATGGAGAGCGAACTGTAACTTTTACTATAGAGGTTTTATGTTCTGATATAGTTGATTATAATGATTCTGCTAATACATCTGATGAGTTTTATGGTAATGATAACCTGCACGATGTTATGAATACTCAGTTTGAAGTTATAAACTCTTTAATAATGAAGTTAATGAGAGGTAGTTTATTTGAAGGTAATTACCAGGTAACATCAACACCTTCAGCAGAGCCATTTAAAGAGCGTTTTAGCAATGTTTTAGCAGGATGGAGTTCAACATTCCAAGTAGAATTACCTAACGGAATAAGTATCTGTTAATGGAAGGAGAGAACCTTAAATTAGCTTTAAGAGAAGTAGGGAAGCTTATAAGAAAGAACTTAAAACAATCTGCTAAGGATGATAAGTTTTCTGCTTCAGGTAACTTAGATAAGTCTTTTAAGTATAGAGTTGAAAAAAATGAGCTATACATCTTTGGAGAACAGTATGCAAATGCTTTATCTGGAGGTATAAATAAAAAAGGTAAGTATAGCCGTGATATGGCTGACAAGTTAGCTAAGTGGGCGAAAAAAAAAGGTATGAGACCTTTATTTAGGTTATATGAAAAAGATGTTGATGGAAAGTACAAGCCTACAGGTAAGTTTAGAAAAGTTTACGCAAGTAGTTGGAAATCATTAGGTTTTGTTTTAGCAGCAAGTATAGCAGGTAGGTCTTTTGCTGGTGAAGATGCTAAAAACCCTAATGGAGGTATATCTAAAAGATTTGAATACAAAGGTAGTGGATTTATTGAAGCTGTACAAAAGGAAACAAAAGAACAAATAAAGAAGATGTTAAAAGATGCTTATAAAAAAGATATTCTTGAACAATTAAACACATTAAAAGCAATTAAGTAATGGCAAACGTATTATTAAGAAGTCCTTATTATATTTCACAAGATATTGGTACAGATTTATCAGCTAAAATAGAAATCACAATAGATAGCGTTTTAGCATATACAATCGTAAAAAACAAACCTTCAAATTCAAACTTTGTATTGTTTGAGATTGCTGAACTTGTAAGAGATTATATAGATATAAAATACAATGGAAGTATAACACCTTCAGATTTAAACGTTAATGTAAGTTATGTATTGTCTATATATCCAGCAATAAATGCAGGAGGAACAGCAACAAGTTCAAGTACTACAACCTTTTTAGGTATTGATGGTTATGGTTATTTTGAAGAGGGGTCTAATCCAAGTGTTACTCAAGGGTATATGCAATCTAATAATATTATATATACTTTAAATGGAGAAGATATAAGAATACCAGTAGACAGAAATAATACAACATCTGTATCATATTTTAATAAAGGCTCACAAGTATTTACAAAAGCAATTACAACAAGTAGTACAGAAGTGTTTGAATACATTGATGCAATTGATAGTTTTAAAGAAAGAGTAATAGAGGATAGTGGAACGTATGAAGAAAGTTCTTGTATAGATTCTTTTATTGATAGTAATAGCTTGTATTCAGTTGATGAAATAAGATTAGAAACGCCAACGGAAACAAAAATAGTAAAAGTAATTACGTTAGATGAATGTAAGTACGAACCAATTAAATTAACTTTTGTTAATCGTTTTGGAGCATTACAAGATTTATGGTTCTTTAAGAAATCAATAGAAAAAGTAAACACTAAAAAAGAAACGTTTAATAGATTTACTATCAATTCAGATACTGGTGTTTATGATACTTCAATACATCAGAATCAAACCTTTAATGTAAACTCAAGTAAGAAGCTAACCATCAATACTGGTTATGTAGATGAAAGTTACAATAGTTTAATGCAAGAGTTAATGCAGTCAGAACAGATTTGGATGGAATTAAATTCAGTTGTAACACCTATAAATTTAGATACAAATAGCTTGACATTTAAGACAGGTGTAAATGATAAGTTGGTAGATTACACAGTAGAAGTTTCTTATTCTTTTGATGCTATAAATAATATTAGATAGATGCAGAAAACGCAATTATACATACAAGGTCAAAGAGTTGATATGTCTGAAAATCCAAACATAACTATAACAGACACTCTTAAAAACGTTAAAAATATTGATAAGGTATTTACTGAGTTTTCTCAAACATTCTCTGTTCCTGCAAGTAAAACCAATAATAAAATATTTAAGCATTATTACAATAGTGATATTGTAGGAGGATTTGATTCAAGAATAAGAGCTACTGCTGAAATAGAATTAAACTCAATACCTTTTAAGAAAGGATTTATTAAACTTGAAGGAGTTGATTTAAGGGATAATAAACCACATACTTATAGAATAACATTCTTTGGTAATACTATATCGTTAAAAAACCTTTTAGGAGATGATTTGTTATCTTCTTTAGGTAGTGTTCCTGAAGGAAAGATTAATTTATTTGATATTTTTAGTAAGAAAGTAGATGGAACAGATTTACTTTATGTTGCTGATGATATAGAGGATTATTTAACAACAGAAATAAATAGAACTGTTGATAGTGTTAATTATATAGCTCCAATTCAAGTTCCTTTAATAACACATTCTCAAAGACTTTATTATGACTCTACAGAGGATATAAGAGATAAAGGTAATGTTCATTATAATGGTGCATCAGGTGACGATAAAATACACGGAGTTAAATTTAACGAACTCAAGTACGCCTTGAAATTAAGTGTTATAATTAAAGCTATAGAAGAAAAATATGGGTTAAATTTTAGTAGTGATTTCTTTAAAGGAGGAGATAATTCTTTTGATAACTTATATATGTGGTTACATAGAAAGAAAGGTAATGTTGAGAATTTAAGTGGATTAAATGAGGGTCAAATAGAAGGGTTTACTAATGGTAATAGTGCTACTACAGCTTCTGTAATGTCAAATAATTCTTTATCTTTATATTCATATACACCTCCGACATCAGTATTACAATATACACAGATAAATTTAAAAAGTACTACATCAAGTACAAGTCCTTATCGAATATCTATTAGAAAAAATGGTATTGAAGTTATAAATAGTGGAAGTATTACTACTGGGGCTGAGTTTACAACAAGCGTACCAGCATCTCAAATTGAACAAAACGCACAATATACTGCTTATATTGAATCTGATACTAATATTACTTTTTCAAATATTACTTTTCAAGTATATAAGTACGATAATACAAATATACCATCTCCACCAATTATATTTTCAAAAGGATATGCAATAAATAACTATCAATATGAAAATTCGTTTAATTTTAAAATTAGCCAACAAATACCTAAAATGAAGGTTTTAGATTTCCTAACATCTATATTTAAGATGTTTAATCTTGTTGCTTACATTGAAGGAGGAGTAGTGGTTGTTAAAGATTTAGATACTTTTTACGTTAATCAATCTAACGATTCTCCTTACGATATAAGTAAATATATTGATGTAAAATCATCGCAAGTTAATTCAGCATTGCCTTTTAGGGAAGTTAATTATTCTTACAAAGGATTAAAAACTTTTTTAGCTAAAAAACACGAACAATTATTTAATGAAGATTGGGGTACGGAAGAATATACTGGAGAAGATAGTTCTATTTTATCTGAAGGTATATTTAAGGTTCAAGTACCTTTTGAACATATGAAATTTGAAAATTTATTAGATGTAACTAACCCAACCCCTCCTACATATATACAATGTGGATATTCGGTAGACGATAATCAACAGAGTTATATTGGTGAGCCTTTAATATTCTATATGGATAGAACTACACTTTCTACAGGTGGAAAAATATCTTTTGTAAATGAGGTTGGTACTGTGGATGGAGAAGATAATGTAGCTAAAAGTCATATAGAAATTTCGTCTTATTATACACCTGCTAATTCTAATTTAGCACAATCACAAGTAGAGGATAGACAATCATTACATTTTAGTCAAGAAACTGATGAGTGGGAATTAAATACTACTACTGAAACCTTATTTAATAATTATCATAAAAATTATATTTCAAGTGTTTTTAAGCAATCTAACAGACTTAGTAAGGTAACTGCTTATCTACCTTTAAAAATATTAAGAAGTTACACATTAGCCGATAGGTTTATTATAAATGGAAAGACTTATAAAATAAATTCAATAAAAACAAATCTTAATACAGGTAAATCTGAAATAGAATTATTAAACGACATATAATGATAAGAGAAACATTAGAATTACTAAGGAATAACGAATGGTTAATAGAAGATAAGGATATTAATATAGCTAAAGGATTATATGAAATGCCTTCAAGTTTTAGAGAGTTAAAAACAAATATTAAAAGAAGAAAACTAACAAGATAATGGCTAAAGAAAATGAAATAATATTAAAGTTAAGGCTTGAAGAAGCTCAGGCTAAAGTTGGTATAAAGAAGTTAAAAGAAGATTTAAAATCAGTCGGTAACTTTTCTGACGAATACAAGTTAAAAGTAGCTAAATTAAATGTAGAAGAACAGAAATTAATAAATACAAGACAAAAACTATCTCAAGCTACAGGTCAATTAATAGGTAATGGTAAGAAAGGGTTAACTGGTGTTAGTAAAGCAACAGGAGGTGCAACTTCTGCTACACTTGAATTAGGTAGAGCTATATCTGATGCACCTTATGGTATTCGAGGTGTTGCGAATAACTTGTCTCAATTTGCTTCTCAGTTTAGCTTTATGAGTAATAAGGTTGATGAGACTACAGGTAAAGTTGTTGGATTTAACGGAGCTATTAAAAATCTTGGAACAGCAATTAAAGCTAATGCAGTTTTATTAGCTATTCAATTAATTATAGCTGCTTTAGACCACTTTAAAGGTGGAATGAAAAAAGCAGAGAAAGATGTAGAAAGTTTTAATGTATCTATAGGTGTTAGTGCTACAAGACTTAAAACATTAAAAGATGCTTTAGATAATGGATTAATGTCAAGAAAGGAAGCTAATGAAGCAGTTAATGCAGCTAATAAAGAATTTAAAGAACTTAATTTAAAGTTAAATGAAAATAATAAATTAACAGATGATAGTGTTATTGCTATAAATAGCAAGATAGAAGCCCTTATAAACTTATCAAAAGCACAAGCGTTACAGGCTTTATTAGAGAAAAAATACTCTGAATTATTACCTTTACAAGCAAAACAATTAGAATTAGATACAAAGGCAAAAAACGAAAACGCTAAAGCAATTAAAGCTATATCTACTTCGTATAAAGAAAACGGAACAGCGTTAGCTGAGTCTTCTGCTAAATCAAGTCAAGCAGCAGCAGACTCAAATAGAGACGCTGTTAAATTAATTGAAAAAGATATAACTGATTTATTAAAACTCGGAGGCGAAGATGGTATAATAGATTTAATATTTAAAGGTAAAGGTAAAAAAGGAAGTGGTAAAAATAAAAAGGTTAAACAGTTTCTATTATTTCTACCAGATACTATTGAAAAGCAAGTTAAATTTGGTAAAAAGATAATTAAAGTAGTAGCTGATGCTATGGGTGTTGAAATAGGCAAAAACCCTGTACAATTAGATAAACTAATAGATACTGAATTAAGTGATGAAACTAAAGAAAAAATAAAGATATATAATGAAAAATTAAAAGCAGAAATGGCTTTATCAGACCAATTATTAGGTGCTGAAAATTTTATATCAAAATCACAAGATGTGTTAGGTAGTATGACTAATTTTATGAACGCTCAGTTCGATAGAGAGATTACTATTGAATCTAATAAAACCAATGCTTTAAATACAGAGTTAAATAATAGATTAAATAACGAAAATTTATCTAAAGATGAAAGACTTAAAATTCAGAAAGAAATAGCTAAAAATGACGAAAAACTAAGAGTAAAAAAAGAGAAGATAGCTAAAAAGCAATTTAATATGAATAAGGCAGCAAATATAGCAAGTGCTTTAATGGACACATCTGCTGCTGCTATTGGCGTTATGAAAGATGCTAAAGGTGGGTTTTTTACAAGATTAGCACAAGCACTTCCAACAATAGCGTTTGGTTTAGCTCAAGTAGCTGCAATTTCAAGACAAAAATTTCAATCGTCATCATCAAAAACACCTATTAGTACTACTTCAGGTGGAGGAGGAGCAAGTAGTGGTGGAGCATCTGAACGTGCAGAACCTTCTTTTAACATAGTAGGGATGTCTGGAGAAAACCAACTACTAACAGCTATTCAGTCTCAATTTGACAAGCCGTTAAAAGCTTATGTGGTTTCTACTGAAGTAACAGACCAACAAGAGTTAGATGGTATTATTGTAAATCAAGCAGGTCTTTAAAATAAAACGAAATATAGCAAATTTAGTTATCATAATATAAACGAATTTAATATGGAGAATTTAGATATAGTAGAATTAATAATAGACGAGCAATTAGGAGAAGAAGGTATAAATGCAATCTCACTTGTAGAATTTCCTGCTATAGAAGAGAATTTTGTAGCATTAAGTAAACATAAAGTTGAATTTAAAACACTTGATGAAGAGAAAAGAATTATAGTTGGATTAGCATTAGTTCCAAATAAGCTCATATACAGGCGTAAAGGAGACTATGAGTATAATATAACCTTTTCTACCGAAACTGTAAGAAAAGCCTCTGAGCTATACTTAAAACGTCTTAAAAACAACAATACAACATTAGAACACTCTGAGTTTACAAGTGGAGTGTCTGTTATTGAGTCTTGGATAGTAGAAGACCCTGCACAAGATAAAAGTGCTTTATATGGTTTAAATGCTGTTAAAGGAGCTTGGGCAGTAACTATGAAGATAGATAATGATGATGTTTGGAAAGATGTAAAAGAAGGTAAGTATTTAGGGTTAAGTATTGAAGGTATTTTTAGTGATAAAGTGCAAGACGTAGAAGAGATTGAAGCTACTGATATCATAGAGAAGATAAAGGATATGCTTAAAAAAGAAATGGAGTCTGAGGATTTAGTAGAATACCCTCACTTTATGTATAATCCTGAAACTGGTGCTAAAGTTAAAATAACAAATAAAGAAGAACACGATAAATATACTAAAAAAGGTTGGACACATAATAAGCCTGAGAAATACAAAGATATTGGTAAATCAAAAAAGATAGACAATGAAAGCTAAATACTGTAAATGCACCAATACTTATTCTATTAATTGTGATAAGTATAAAAATAAAAAAAAATGCAATGCTCCTGATTATTGGAAACAAGGCATCGGTCAGACTTCTAAAAACGAAGACGAGTAAATACTTAGAAACCAAGAGTTAAGGTGTTAAAAATAAAACACTTTTAGATTAGATTAGTTATATTAATATACAAAACAGTTAAATTATGAATCACAAAGAAATTCTTAAAAACATCAAGGAATTAGTTGGTCTTGAAAAGCAAGAAGCTAAGGAAATTGATGTTGTAGAAGAAGTAGTATTATCTACTGAAGATACAGTTGAGAAGGTTATTGATGAAGCAGTTGAAGATGTAGCATTGTCTACAGAAGAAGTTGCAGAAGAAGTAATCGAGGAAACAGTTGAATTAGCTGACGAGGTAGCTGAAGAGCCTGTAAAAGAGGTTGAACAAGTACCTGTTGGTTATGCTACACAAGAAGAATTATCTCAAGTTAAACAAGAGTTATTATCTATGATAAAAGCTTTGATTGAAGATAAATCTGATGTAAGCGACATTGAAGTACCTACAGAACTATCTGTTAAGGACAAACAAGAGATTGAATTATCAGAAGAGGTAGAGGAATTAACTCACTCTCCAGAAAGTGAAATCGAAAAGAAAAAAAGTATATTATCAAACCTAAATCAACCAATGACTATTGAACAAAGAGTCAATAGTATGTTATTCAATTAAAATTATAAAAAAATGGCAACAACAATCGTTCAAAACCCAAGTTACGCAGGGGAATCAGCAGGAAAATTTATTTCTGCAGCATTATTATCTTCTAACACTATTGCAAATGGTGGATTAACTATCCGACCAAATGTAAAATTTAAAGAAGTTATACAAAGATTAGAAATAGATGGTATCACAAAAGATGGTACTTGTGAATTTAGTGATACTTCAACTTTAACATTAACTGAAAGAATTATCGAGCCTAAGACTTTACAAGTAAATTTGAAACTTTGTAAGGATAAATTTCGTGATAACTGGGAAGCAGTACAAATGGGATATTCTGCTCACGACAACTTACCTTCTTCTTTCGAAGAGTATTTAATTTCTTATGTTGCTGCGAAAGTTGCTCAAAAGAATGAATTAAGTATATGGGAAGGGTCGGATGCTGTTGAAGGAGAATACGATGGTATTACAACTCTTTTAGTTGCTGATGCTGCTCACACAGGGGCAAAGAAAATTACAGGAGAAGCAGTAACTGCTGCAAACGTAGTTGCTCAATTAGGATTGGTTGCAGACCAAATTCCTTCTGCATTATATGGAAGAGAAGATTTATACATCTATGTTTCTCAAAACATCTTTAGAGCTTACAAAAGAGCATTAGGTGGATTTGGAGCTAACGGACTTGGAGCAAGTGGTTTTATGGCACAAGGAAACAACCAAGACATTAACGTTTTATATTTTGATGGTATCAAGATATTTATGGCTAATGGTTTAGCTGCTAACGCAATGGTTGCTACTACTAAAGACAATTTATACTTTGGAACTGGTTTATTATCAGACCACCAAGTTGTAAAAGTTTTAGATACTGCTGATACTTTGGGAGACCAAAATGTTAGAGTAATAATGAGATTTACAGCTTCTGTACAGTACGGTGTTGTTGAAGATATTGTTTCTTACGGATTAGGACTATAATCTAATATAATAAATATGAAAAGGGGTAGGTTTAACTACTTATCCCTTTTTTAATAACTAATAAATAAAAATATAAATATTATGGCTTGTGATATTACTTTAGGTAGAACAGAACCTTGTAAAGATAGTGTTGGAGGAATCAATGCTGTTTATTTTGTAAATTTTGGAGATATAACAAGTATAGATTACAATACTACAGATA
>Ga0208303_1001190_pt1 | contig 10399 bp, 11 predicted proteins | sample CB_VirMetaG_2_FD_184537 | JGI IMG/M metagenome (GOLD analysis project Ga0208303, IMG submission 184537) | Freshwater to marine saline gradient viral communities from Chesapeake Bay - CB_1504_2 Viral MetaG (SPAdes) (version 4) | ecosystem: Environmental > Aquatic > Marine > Coastal | place: USA... | reverse complement strand
TACATCCCCGTTTATATTTGTGATTTTATAAAATGTGTAATCGTTAATCTGCAATCGCATTTATATACTTTATAATACTTTTATAAATTGTTTAAATTACTTTCTTGCCAATAACTTTTGCTCGCAGATATGCGAGTATTTGAAACTTATCTTGCAATGGCATGTGAAATATCGCTACAATCATAATAAAAAAATAGTATATTTTATACATACACGACATTATTAATTCAATCAGCTCGGTTCTACTCCATTTGTGTGTCAATGATCTCTCCATAATACATTATACATATATTATAAATTACAATTAAATAAATAGACTTTTTGTAAAAAGGGGTTTAAAAAAAATACCTTATTAATTATATACAAATGTCCAAAGCACCTATTGACGTTATCGCGACCGAGATTACAGACAAAATAGTACAGGAAAACACACGGCTCACTGAACGAGCTCATGACGTAGAACGAATTTCTGCGGTTGTTAATGCTGATAATGTATCGCTTAAAGCCGAGAATGTAACACTTAAAAAACAAATTTGTGATCTTAAAAAGGAGCTAATCCGTGTCGAGCTTGTTAAAAATGATCTTGCAACAGAAACAGACATGATTGAAATCGTTTATGATGCTGATGTGCCTGCTGTGCCTGTTGATGTCAAGAAGGTTGTAAAACGCGCACCTAAGAAAAAACCGGTTAAAGAAATGAAATTGGTCGACAGTGTTGATGGTGTACCCCCTGTTGTTAAAGAGAAATGCCCTTGCCTTGCTACGGATGAGAGTAAATATGCACACATGAAGAAACCGGAACTGATTGATCACGCAACGAGTCTAGGTTTAAAAGGCGTCAAAAAACTAACTCGTTCGGGTATTATCGAAGCGATTGTGAAGGCTCAGAACGGGGGTGTACAACCCATAATGGATATGGCGCTGAGTGTTTAAATTCACCAAAGAAACCGCTGACTATAATACAACGGAGAGGTCTTGTCATTAGTTTTTCCACCAAATCTATCGTAGAATGCCTTTTTCCTTTTTGGATCGTTATTATCCATGCTTGAATATAATCCGATTTTATCCTTGAACTGGCCTTGTGCCGAACTCCCGAAATGTATAACACGTCTTTTCCCCTTGTCCATAATTACAATTGTATATTTTTTACCCTTGATGGGACTTTTGAATGGTTTGTTTAATGCTTTTGATGAATAATCTGTCATTTATATAATATAATATTATTAATATATAAATGTGCTTTTTTTTTAAAAAGAATAAAATAGAAGAATGCTTTGAATATGAGCTCGATTGCACGCAATGGAATGGTATTTATAAACGTACACTTACTCAATTTCGTAAAAAACATAAATTAGATTAATATTATAACTAGTTCATTTGGAACAATATGGGACTGGTCGCATAATTATTGGGACTATATGAGACTGGTCGCATAATTATTGGGACTATATTTGGTTGGTTGGGGTATAGATATTTGATATTTCAATTATTTATTTTTTATATAAATAAAAAGTTGATGAAGACAACACCATTAATGGTGTGGTGGTGCTATAAAAGGCATAATCTCATATTTTCTATTTTTCAAAGTCTCTACCAGATATTTTTATTTTATGTTTTCATAGTAAAAACTTATTATTTTATTTATTTTTTGAGGATTATAAACTAGAATTATAGATTATAGATATATTGATTAATATTATTTCTTTTGAGTATGTTCAATTTATTTCTTCTCAACAGACAGATGAGGCATATATGAATCTATAAGTGTGTCGATTGCGGTCCCGCGAGATTTACTGATACGTCGTAGTGAAACTATATCTCCTTTTTGAGCGTAATAGATACACATTAATTTGCATATCTTTCCTTCTCCAAGACCCTGAAAAGAATGATCCATAATATATTTTGAGATGCTCGGCTGTGTCATGACCTTGCCGTTAGGTGTGCCGAACAACCATCCATCGGGTTTATCGTCAAGGAAGTTTAATAGTGCATTTCTGAATGGCACACTCCTTATAGCAAGTTTTAACTCTTTGTAGGTATCATATGTTTTATAATCGCGACGAACCCAAGACACGTATGTAGGACTAATATAGAGGATGTTCGTTTTATCACTTTCACCGCATCGAGTCATCATTGTTTTATCTTGTGTAATAAAACAATTCAGATCCATATTACGACAACAGTACTTTGCGAGAATAAAATTAATAATATAATCAAGCCATTGTTTTTCTTTATACAACTTTTTTATATAATTGTTCAGTTCGTTATATGTTGGCAACATCTCAGCAGTTATTTTATCTGCGGCAACCTTCGACTGGTCTATCAATACGCGTAATTTCGTATCGCGCCATCTCTGAATTTTTTGAATTGGTAAATTATGGAATTTGCGAATCATTAGTATTGCTGAAACGACAGTGTTTTTCGTATTAGATGCGCATTCAATTTTACCCAAAATATTAATAACACTATCTTCTGAACAATCTTTAATTTGCCTGTCGGATACCTCCAACCACCGCTTGTACACATTCCTATATTGTGTTTTAGATGTTTCTTTAATTGAAATATTTTGATTCAGCACGTAATCCATTTCATCCATTCTATACTATATACATTTTAGTTTTTATATATAAATATACCCTACAATTAATTTAGAAACAAATTATCTAATGTATATAGTATACATGGCTTCTGATGCTCAACGCAAAGCAAGGAACGCTTGGAACAAGCGAAATGCTGAAAAGAATGCATCATACAGAATGAAACATTATTATAAACGCAATTACGGAATGACAAAAGAGGAAGCAGCTACACTTGGTTGTGTTAGATATTTATTTCGTTGATTATTTAGGAAATGTTTTTTAAATAATCAATTATATTAATTAAATTTTAACTTAAAAATTAAAATGTAAGGTATAATAATATGAATACTTTAGAGAATGTTGATCTAGCTAAACTTAACTTATTAGACAGACTTGATGTTCCAACATTTTTAAAAGTTAAGAGCAGTTCAGGTAATCCAAAAAACTATTCTCAAAAAGATTTAAAATATCATGTCAAATTAATTAAGTCATATATCAAAAATAATATCAAAGCAAAAGGCAAAGTTAAACATCTATATCATTACAGCGAGACTACACCTGAAAATACAGGTGGTCGTCTATTCTGTAACACTTCTATACAGGGGTTAGATGGTATTATTAGAGGGTATTTATACAGAGACACTACAACCGATATTGACTTTAAGAATATGCACCCTACACTACTCGCGTATATCTGCGAAAAGCATGATATTAGATGCCCCCATTTAAACGAATACAATAATAACAGAGATAAAATATTAATGCAGTATGGCGATAAAGATGGTACTAAAACGAAAATTCTTACGATGGTTAATAGTGATAAAAAAGGTCGGCATAATGACGACTATTTAAATAAACTTGATAAGGAGTGCAAGGAGATACAAAACAAACTAAAAGATATAGATGAGTTCAAACCATTTTTGCTAAATGCAACAGAGTTCAAACCGACTAATATATTGGGTAGTTTTATAAATCGGGTTTTATGTTATTATGAGAACATGTGCTTACAGTGTGTTATTGATGTCGTACATAGTCAAGGTATTGATATATGTGCTTTTATGTTCGATGGTCTCTTGATATATGGTAATCATTACGAGAATGAAGACTTATTAAAGAAATGCGAGGAAGCAGTAGCGTTAAAGTTTGAAGGATCTAATCTTAAATTATCATACAAAGGACACGACGAGACATTAACAGATGACATATTAAATGATATTGAGATTAAAGAAGAGTTCCCAGAGTATAGCGAGATTGATATGAAGAACATGGTTTTAAAAGAATGGAAGCATTTCCATTATTCTAACAAGTTGTTATATATGTTTGATGATGCGAATGGTATGTATACATCTGATAAGGCGTGTATGCGAACTAAAATAACTGATATATTAATTTCTAAAACTGGAAGTAAGGCCCTAACGATAGTTAGATTGACGGCGGTAATGAAACACATTGAAGGTGCTTGTAATGAACCCGATTGGTTGAGCGACAACGCTAACTCTTCTCTTGGATATATTTTATATAAGAATGGTTATTATGATTTTAAACAAGGTAAATTTTATGAAGAATATACACCTGATATTGTGTTTATGTGGGGATTAAATTATGATTATAACTTTAATATTGATAATGATTATGTTGATAGCATACGCACACGATTCTTCTATGAACCGCTTGGTGTTGATGTGAGTGATTATTATATAGAGCAGTTGTCTCGTGCTGTCGCTGGTGATGTAATAAAAAAATATTTCCTGTGTATTGGTTCGTTAGGTGATAACGGCAAGTCTACTATTACAAATATATTAAAACATGTGTTATGTAAAGGGTTTTCTGCGTTCAATGCTGGTGTATTTATTCAAACAAAAAGCACCGCTGACGAAGCAGCAAAAAATAGGTGGAGTTTGTTGTTGCGGTATTGTAGAATTATTGCGTCAAATGAGATAGACAGCAAAGCGGTTCTTGATGGCAATATTCTCAAAAAACACTCATCAGGAGGCGATAGTTTACAAGGACGAGGTCATGGTGAGGCGGAGACCTCGTACATGCCTCATTATCTATGTTTGTTGTTTCAGAACGATATCGGTAAAATAATGCCCTTTGATAAAGCGGTAGACAATAGAACTAATGTGATTAGTTATGATAAAAGGTATGTTGATAGTCCTACTTTGTCCAATGAATTACAAAAGATAGACCCTAAATTTATTGAGCCAGAGATGAAGACAGATAAATTTAAACAGTCTGTTATGCATCTGTTTATTAAATATTATTCTAAATTTCTTTTGAATGGTGAAATGGAAAAACCGTTGTGTATGCGTGTTGCGAAAGACGATTGGGTCGGTGAGAGTAGCGATCCTATTATTGCCTTCCGTGACAATTTCATTATTACTAATGAAGCTACTGATTATGTAGAGAGCAACGATATACAAAAATGGATTGATGAAGAAAAACTTGGTATCACTATGAAAAAATTAGGTGTTGATTTCAAAGCATATGTAGGTGTTAATAAATTTGATAATGTTGAAATTGGTAAGAGAATGAGGGTGAGTGGTAAGCAAATTCGGGTATGGACTGGTATAAAAGAGATAGGTGGCGATGTTCCTGTTGCTGAATGTAAAATAGTTGTTGAGGAGGAAGAGGAGTTTGACAATGAAGATAATTAAACACTAATAGGGAGTTCCCTGTGTGTTCTTTATTACCATAATAGGTTTATATATATATATTTTATTTTTATTTTTATATATATATATAATGTATAAACGGGTGTGACACGTGACATGTGACACGTTCTAACTGGTTCGTCAAAAGAACCTTAAATTTTTTAATTTAAGCGTCCTTATAATTATATTTATGTATATAAGGGACATGGACCGTAAATCGTTGTGTCACAGGTCACGTGTCACACCCTCCAATAATAAATTGAAAATACTTTAAAGAATATGTATATATCACAATAATGAAACCTAAACACATACCAAATGATATAATGAAAATTATTATATCATTCCAACAACATACAGGAAAAGAAGAATTCACAGAACAACATATAGGAATGCAATATAAACAATTAACCAAATACATAAAAATTTATAATAATTGCTGGGGCAATAGAACATTATACTCGTTGCAACATATAGTCAAACCATTAATGATGAAAAACAGAAATTATTTTGTTGAAAAATACCAAATTGTAAAGTCAGGGTATTCACAAACAATTCAACTCATAAAAAAGTATGATATGGATAATGATAGAGTAAGGAGGTACATGGATCATTTAGAAATATATAAAACAATACACGGCGATACTATAATGATAGTTAGTCCGTATATCTTACCATGTCATGAAGGTTACGATGAAATGAAAAAAATTTTAGATTGTTTAGGTTGGAAACCATTTCCACCTATGTATGCTATACATGCGACCACATGGGTAACAAAAAATATTAGGTATGATGTACCAATATAAACTTATAATAATCTCTAATACAAATAAAAAAATATAGAAATAATTTAATATTTAGACATATTATATGAAAAAACCTGTGGAGGACAAAATAGAACCTGAAATTTCTGCTGTAGAACCTGATGAGGAGGGGGGCGAGTTGGAGGTGGTAGAACAAATTGCACCTATAAAAGGACTTACTAAATCGGGTAGACCTAGGAAACAGATGTCAGATGAGGTGAAGGCACGCAACAAAGAAGTTTTGGCAATTGCGAGAGAGAAAGCCAGATTATTAAAGAAATCTCAATCTGCATTAACAGCAAAACAGAAAGCAGAGGCAAAAGAAAAAAAACAAATTGAACTTGATGCAAAAAAAAAGGCTAAGGAAGATCTAAAAGCGAAACAAGATGAACAAATTCAAGAATATGAAAAACAAGAGCATGAGAGTAAGGTGGAAAAATTAAAAGAAGTTAAAACTTTACCTACAAAAAAGAAAAAGAAAGCTGTTGTAGTACTGGAACAAGACGATTCCGAAAGCGAGGTTGAAGAGATAGTCGTTAAAACGAGAAAAACAAAAAAACAACCACCAGCACCGACGCCATCGATACCGCCACCGCCACCGCCGAGAGTGCCGCCTGTGCCAGTGCCTACGGCCTACACTGAACAAGAGATTGTTAAATTAAAAGCGCAGAAGCTTGCTTTTGAAAATCAACAGAAAAAAAATAATTTATTGATGGCGGCTATATTTAATTAATCTTTTTTGTCCTCCATAATAGGTAAGACTTCCATCTTTTTCATCCTTGGTTTCTTCTTACATTTACATTCTGCTTCTTGCGATGGAAAGACTAAATATGATCCAAGATTATGTCTAAACGTCTGTGTTGCGCAGTCCGGAAAGAACTCAACTGTAAGCGAACCGTACTTCTCTTTGGTAGCATAAGCATGTGCCTGCATGAATTCCTCTGCGTCGATGTTGCCCGATAACTCTGTTGATATTTTTGCCATTTGTGATTCGTGTTTCATGTGACCTACTAAGATAAGCGTAGTGCAATTCTCGCGCATCAATCGAGGTACGCCGTTCTGTGAGGCGTAGCTCTGCGTTGCAAGTATTATAGCAAGACCAAGTGCGGTTCTACCATCATTTTGAACGTACTCGGGGTCGATAGGTGCGATGTGTCTGTTTAGCGTAGCTATGGTAGCAAGACCCGATGATTGCAATAGAACACGAGAACCGAGACAATCATCTAATATTAGACATGACTGCGGAGGTCTTTCTTTTTTATATTTCCAAACTGGTGGACTGGGTATGCCGTCCAACCAAGACAATTCAGTGTATTTATAAAGTTGTTGCTCGGTGAACTCATTTTTACCCTTTAATGTAGCCATGTACTCTTTATAATCCTTTTTTTCCTGTAAGAAATCTTGCCACTCATCTCTTAAAGTTTCCACACGAGCAATGACTTTTTCTATACAACCTGCAACCGGTTTATAAACGTTCTCGTCTGGGATAAATGGGCCAAAATATGAAAGATTTGAAAGCATACTCGGTGTTATAATAAATATCTCATCAAATGTGCTGTGTCGTTGTGCTTGTTTTATTATCTTAGAAATTAAAAAACTTTTACCTGAATTGCGAGTTCCGGACACGATAGACATCATCGGTTGTTTTATCGCATGAGGTTTGGTTTTGTAAGCATTTGAAACACCTGTTTTAGGGTTGTCCTCGTTCCCATAAATATGAGCATCTACTTTCTTCATTATATACTATAACAATATATTATTATATAATTTTAAACTCTCGCGACGGGCTCTTGTACCCCTATATTTTCCGTTTCAAAGTGAATCTGATCACCGCAACAACCGCTGCGGGTTTTACACTTCATTCGATAAATTTTATAAACTATAACCATTATTAGTGCACTTGCGGATGCTTCGAGCGTTAAAACACCTAAATTATCCATATCGCCCATATCCATTATATACAATATAAATATAATAATTATCTATATAATAATGGTAGATGAATTTAATGATATTGAACTCGGTGATATCAGAAACCAAATTACATATAACGAAGACCTTGTAAGAGATATAGAGGGGCGTATAGTGTCTCCTTATAAACCACCACAACCACCACCGCAAACACCTTATTATGTCGCAGCAACAGCGGCACTCGCAGCGGGAGGTCTAGCAGCATATAATTCTCGTAAAAAAAGAGACGATGATGATAAAGAAAAAATGACTAAAAATGAATTAGAAGAAATGGCTATTCATAAAGACATGATTGAGGTACAATATGCTAATAGGAAGAGTGCTGGGCGTGATTTTTTTGCCTCTACAAACGAGCGAACAGCAATACCGGAAACTACATTAGAAGACGACCGAAAATTAGATGTTGGTGATTATAAATTTGTAGAAGCAAGTGATCTATATGCTCTATTTGAAAATGAAAAAATAAATAAAAGAGTTCTTGCGATACGGGGGTTAAGACCTGATTTAGATTTTAAAGATTTAAAACAAGCCCCACGCATGGGAGCACAAACAGTACTAAAATTAAATCTTGATACAGGCAACCAATATAAAAAAGATTATGAAGACATAGAAGACTACTTACTCAATCTGCCTAATTATAAAGATGTTGTTATTACGGGTCATAGCAGAGGCGGTGAGACTGGTTTAGAACTTGCAAGAAAACATAAATTAAAAGCACATATATTCCAGCCTGTTAGCGTAAAGAATATAGAAGCAGTAGCTTCAAAAGAAGGTATAGTTGATATGAAAGATAGCTCGTTAAGCGAAGACGACGCAACAATAACATTTACTATTAATGAACGCCGGATATACACCAATAAAGAAGACACTACCCCATCTAATTTAGTAAATCCAACAGATACAAGTGAAAAGCAATATATCATAGACTACGACCCATCGCTGCATTCTAATACTGCTATGATACCGGGATTTAAACAAATCTCGGCACATAAATTAAATAACTTTCATAAAGAAGCGGTTGGTTATGCCGCATCATCTAAAATTGACCTTGCGAGAGGAGATTATCATATTAACCATCTTACAGAACGAGAAGCTATTGAACTAGGTTATGATATGGGCGACGATGATTATTATATAGAATACGCAGAACCTATATTTAAGGAGCGACCCTTTACACCGCAAAATACATTAAAAAATATCACAAACGATAAGATAAACAATGCGGTCATACCAAGTATAATTGGTGATGCAATTGATATGGACGGAGACGGCGTAATATCGTACCTTGAATTCGTTAGATACTGGACTAAACGGGGTTATCCTATAAATAAAATTAAAGAAATGTTCAGGTCCTTAGATTTAAACGGAGATAATGTTTTAGATAATAACGAATATTAATTATTTAAAATCTTTAACAGTATAAAAAGTAATAGTTATACGAGTTCCTGTAAAATCTTGTGTGCGATGATATTGTTGGTTAGCATTGAATACAAGCGGTTTGTGAAATATATCATGCGTATGTTCGTTTCCTTCTTTATCATAGATTATTAATGAACCACCTTCATATGAACCAAGACCCACTATTGTTGATAGCCCTGTATTATTTTTATCTACATGTTTAGGGGTTAGCATACACTTGCTAAATTGAATGCTTGTATAAGTAAAATTAGGATCTAATAATTCTATATATTTAGTAGCAAGTTCAATTACTCTTTGATGCTTTGGCAATTTACTTGCTTTACTAATTCTTAACGACGCTTCGTAATTATTGTATTCGCGCCTTGACCAATCTCTTATAAGGCCTGTGATGAAGTAATATCTATCTGGTTCTTCCTCGTCGTCTGTATGTGATACATTTAGCGATTGTCGCCCATATTTTTTATTATTTGATTTAGACCATCTTAAATTATTTAGTTCAGTTGTAATTTCATTTAAAATTGTATTCATTATATAGAATTAATATAATAAACCTATTATATTAACTTAACTTATAAAGTTATGGAATACGTTATTGCGATACCGAGTTTAAGTCGACCTTGTGCATTAAAAAGAAAAACACTACGATTATTAGAGAGTTATAAAATTCCTAAACATTCTATTTATGTGTTTGTTATTGATAGTGAATATGAAATATATAGGAGTATTATAGGAGATGAATATAATTTGGTATCCGGCGTATGCGGTATTGCTAATCAGCGGAACTGTATTAGCAACTATTTTGATATGGATTCATATATTTGCTCAATGGACGATGATATAGAAAATATTATGTTTTTGGATAATACAAAATTAATCAGTATCAATAGTCTTAAAAGTATAATCGCGTTTGTGATAAATACAATGGATAGTGCTGAAGTGAACCTAGCAGGTATTTACCCGATAGCCAACGCAT
>Ga0208303_1001189_pt1 | contig 10405 bp, 17 predicted proteins | sample CB_VirMetaG_2_FD_184537 | JGI IMG/M metagenome (GOLD analysis project Ga0208303, IMG submission 184537) | Freshwater to marine saline gradient viral communities from Chesapeake Bay - CB_1504_2 Viral MetaG (SPAdes) (version 4) | ecosystem: Environmental > Aquatic > Marine > Coastal | place: USA... | reverse complement strand
TCGAAGGCTCTATACTACGTACTAACGACGTATATGCTTGTAAACGTTCTCACAACCTTAGAAAGTTCAAAGACTTTTACGATACCGAAGCTACAATCACAGGCTGGGTTGAAGGTAAAGGCAAACGTATCGGTACTATCGGTAAGTTCTTAGCTGTTGACAGTGAGGGCAATGAGTTCGGTATGCCTGTTATGGATAAGTTCAAGTATTTACAAGATAACTTCAAAAAAATGCAAGGTTATGTAGGTAAGACAGCTACATTCACATACTTCGAGCGTACTAAAGCAAATAGCTATAGACACCCGTTATTTAAATGTATTAGAAATTATGAATAGATATGAACAAGAAAAAGCTAACGACCTAAAAAGAATAGCCGTAGCGCTAGAAAAATTAACAAAGTTATTAACAAAAGTAATAAAAGACAACGCATGACAGAAAAGTTAAAACAAAGAATAAAGATATTTAATGAAATTAAATATGGTGAGAATGATAATGAAACAAGAATTATTTTTACAACATTAAAACCTATGGGGACTGTGACAACAGCCCCTAAAGATATAGAGTAATAGGCTAATGTCACACGAAAGAAATATAAAACTATTAAATGATAGGCGCATCGTATACAAGAGAGATCCTGTTGACGATGTACCGACTCATGAAACTAAACAGTATATGTTCTTCGAACAAGGTACTTACGAATGTTATACACTGTTCGCGTCTAAAGCTAAGATCACGACTTATAAGAGTCTTAAATGGCATCTGTTAACGTTATGGTATCTTAACCCAGATCTTGATCAAGATGAGTTCATGCAAATAGCAGAAATTATATCAGTTAAAGAACAAGGTTTCACTTCGTTCACAATACACATCGATCTTCTTAGAAAGATGGTATATGAAGTTAGCATGTTAGACTTAGATGAACCACCTAAAAATAAACTACGTAAAGTCGTGTTTAAATATGGTTGTGGTTTAACTAAAGAACAAAAACTATCTATAGTAGGTGAATTAATAGGTAGATCAAAACGTATACATGAAGATGATATATACCAGTGTATGCTAGATTTAAACGACTTAGGTAAAAAAATTACCATAACTCAGTTAGCATTGTATTTAGAATGTTCTACTAGAACAATACATAGAAACATGGGTGAACAATTAAAACGAGAGAAAGAATTATTAAACCAACAATTATGAGAAGATTAATATATGATATGTACTATGCTGACGAGATCAGTAAAGACATCGCAGGTAAATTACTAGATAAATTAACACAAATAAGAGATAAAAGAAGATCAAGATGGTAAAAAATTATTTAATAGACATAGACGGTACTATCTGCGATGATATACCAAACGAGACACCAGAATTATTTGCAACAGCAAAAGTGTATCCTGATGCTTTAGAAAGACTAAACAAATGGTATGATGAAGGTCATACAATTACTTTCTTTACAGCTAGACCAAAAAAATACTATATGATAACTACAGACTGGTTAATAGAAAATGGTTTTAAATACCATGGGTTAATTATGGATAAACCAAGAGGTGGTAATTACCATTGGATAGATAACTTAAAAGTACAAGCTACGCAATATCTAGGTAATTTTACAGAACTAAAGAAAACTAACAAAATAATAGAGACATTCGATGAAACATTATAACATACAAAACTATATAAGGTACAAGAAAGATCTTGAAACAACCTTAAACAGATTAGAGGGTAAAATGTGGGATGAGTACAGTAGAGATGAGCTTATTATTAAGTTTATGCCTCTTGTAGAAAACTTAGCCCGTAAATTTGCTACATCACAACAAGCGTCAGGTGTTATGGCCATTACAGATATGATACAAGAAGGTCATTTAAACCTAATCAAAGCGGTTGATCGTATTGATTGGAATAGAATAAATGAATCTGAAGATCCTGAGAAAACTTTAAAAAGTTTTTTAGCCAAACGTATCAAAGGTGGTATACGTAGAGAAATAGATAAAAACAGAGGTCAAATGAGATTACCAGAACACGTTACTAACAGTATACGTAAGAACTTTGGTAAAGATAAAAAAGCTGTGGCTATGTTCTTTAACTCTATATTCCTAAGTATTGATGCTGGTACTAGAGATGATGATGATTTGTTTTTACAGATCGAAGATAAGTCAGAACCTTATAACCAAGTATTCTTAAACATGTACCTAACAAGTTTATTAAAACAACATTTAATAGATAAAGAGTATGAGGTACTAAGATTAAGCTATGGACTTGATTGTGAAAAACATTCAGCTAAAGAAATTGCAGCTAAATTAGGTATTGAAGGTAGCGGTGCTTATGTTAGAGTTTCACAGTTAAAAAAGCAAGCAGTTGATAAATTAATTGCCAACGTAGATCACTCACAAGTGCTTGACTATCTATAAGTTAAGCGAAGTAATCAATGTAAATTTAAACAATAACGTGTGATTATAGATATACACCAAAAGACCAAATTATGAAAGAATTAAACCAAAAATTAGCTATAGTTCAGACTAAGCTAAAAGCGAAAAAGTCTTCGTACAATTCGTTCGGTAAGTATTACTTCCGTAAATCAGAAGACATCCTAGAGGCTATAAAGCCTTTCTTAATTGAACACGGCGTTACGGTTACAATAAATGAAGAGATTATTGCTACCGACCCTGTTCCAACAATGCAATCAACAGCTACGTTTTCAGATGGCGAAAATGCTATACACGCTACAGCTCTAGTCGGTGTAGACCTTAATCAAAAAGGTATGCAGACTTCACAACAGTTTGGCGCGGCATCAACTTACGGCAAGAAATATGCTTTGGGTAATCTATTGCTTATTGATGATACAGAAGACGCTGACTCAGGTCAGAAACCCACAGGTGCTGTAGACAAGATCAAGCAAGCAGCAAAACCCAAGATCACGGCAGCACAATTAAAGAAAGCAAAAGAATACGTAGCAGCAGGTGGTAAAGTTGAAGCAATTGAATCTAAATATAAAATAACAGATGAACAAAGAAAAGATATTACAAAGGCTTAAAATAGATGAAGACTATTACGGTGAATTTGGTAATCAGTTCTTATCCAACTCTCATGTTGGTAGATTATTAAAAGATCCGTTAAACGTCTTTAAACCAAGCAAACCATCACCAGCGTTTTTAGTTGGTGGGTATTTCCACACTTGTATATTAGAACCAGATAAACTAGAAAAGTTTAAGGTTGTAAAAGCAAGCACAAGAAATACTAAAGCTTACAAAGATGTTGCGGGTGGAGAGCTATGTCTACTAGAACATGAGGTAGATATGATTGAGTTAATGAGAGACAAAGTTATGGCTAACGATATATGTAGAGACCTCATATTAGGTTCTGATTTTGAAAGAACTGTAGACTATGAAGTTCCAATGATTACCGAGTTATTCGGTAACAAGTGGAAAGGTAAAGCAGATATTGTTAATCATGACGAGAAACTAATCATTGATTTAAAAACAACAGCAGACATTGAGAAGTTTCAATGGTCAGCGAATAAGTATAACTATGACTCACAAGCTTATATCTACAGTAAGTTATTCGGATATGAGTTTCTGTTCATAGCTATAGATAAGAATACTCATAAAATCGGTGTGTTCGACTGTTCACCACAGTTCTACGAACGGGGTGAAGAAAAGGTGCGTAAAGCAAGTGAAGCTTATGACTTGTTTTACAAGACCAAGGACTTTGATCCTAAACAGTATTTCATAAGCAAGACCCTTTAAACCAAATAAAATGGCAAGAACAAAATCAAAAATCTGTACAGTTACAGGAATGAAAACTAGTGAGAAAAACTTTTACGCAAATCAAACGCACGTGAAAGCGGTTGATAATATTAGAAGAAATACAGATGTAACTAAAGAACAATTAACAAGAATGTTTAACCAGTTAAATAATTATTAAATGGCAAGTATTATTAAAGCAAGTATTGACTTGAACAAAATTCCAAAGGATAAAATCTACGTGGGTAAGAAAGGTAAATATCTACCAATTACAATTACGATCAATGATGAGAACGATCAGTTCGGTAATCAAGGTCCAGTTGTAGTAGAACAGACTAAAGAAGAGAGAGATGCGAAAGCACCAAAGACTTATTTAGGTAATGTTAAGGTAGTATGGACTAATGGAACAAATGTTGAACCAGCTCCAAGAGAAGGTGCTCCAGCTCCGGCTGCAACAACACCTCAAGCTGACGACTTACCATTCTAAATGAGCACAGAAGAGATCAATGGATTTTTGATTGACAAGTTCAATCAACATGGCCTAAAAGAAAATGCAGCGCAAGGGACTTGTCCCTTGTGTTCGCATACTAGGAAACCCAAGAACGCTAAAGCACAATGTGCTAGCTACGATTGGGAACGTGGTCTCGGTACCTGTCACAACTGTGATACTACATTTCAATTACATACTTATCAACGTAAAGGTGCTAGTGAAAAAGTCTATGCAAGACCTATTACACCAGAACAATTTGATGAGGTAAGTACTAACGTTGAAACGTGGTTCGGTACAAGAGGTATTTCAAAGCAAACATTATCAGATCTTCAGGTTACCGAAGGTCAAGAGTGGATGCCTCAAACGAGTAAGAACGAAAATACTATTCAGTTTAATTATTTTATGGGTGATCAGTTGATTAACATAAAATATAGAGATGGTAGAAAAAATTTCAAGTTATACAAAGGCGCGGAAAAAGTATTTTACAATATTAACAGTGTTGTAGGTTATGATTGGTGTGTTATTGTAGAAGGTGAAATGGATGTATTAGCTTTACATGAAGCTGGTATCAAGAACGCAATATCAGTACCCAACGGTGCTACATTGAATTCAAACAACTTAGATTATTTAGATAATTGTATTGATTACTTAGATGATAAAACTAAGATAATATTAGCTGTCGATGCTGATGAAGCTGGGCAAGCCTTGAGGCAAGAGTTTATACGTAGACTTGGTGCTGAGGTTTGTTATCTAGTTGATTTCAATGGTCAGAAAGATGCTAATGAGTATTTAATAGAAAATGGCGCTGAAAAGCTAAGAAATGCTATACACGCATCAACGCAGGTGCCACTAGAAGGTGTAACTACATTATATGACATACAAGATGAACTTAAAGACTTTGTTAAAAACGGTTTTAAGCCCGGCTTTCAAGTTGGACTTAATAACTTTGATAAAATATTTTCAACTTATACTGGTCAGTTTATTACTGTTACTGGTATCCCTAGCAGCGGTAAGTCTGACTTTGTTGATCAAATGGTTGTCGGTTACAATAATAATTATGGTTGGAAAACTGCGTTTGCTAGTCCAGAAAATCAGCCAACGTATCTCCACGCTCATAAACTAATGCGTAAAACTTGGCAGGATATGCCTCGTGTAGATGATATTGGTGGTGATAAATGGGCTCAAGTGACAGAAAAAGTTAACGATAACTATTTCTTTATAGATATGGATAAGTATAACTTAGAATCTGTATTGCGTAAGGGTGCTGAGCTTGTAAAGCGTAAAGGTATTAAATGTTTAGTACTTGATCCATTCAATAAGATTAGAGATGTAAATGCTAAGTCTGATGATGTTAATCGTTATACTATGGATTACTTAGCTAAGATAGAGACGTTTGCTAAAAAGTATGATGTATTAGTGTTTATTGTAGCTCATCCAACTAAAATGTACAAAGGTTCTGATGGTAAAATGGAAGAACCAACGATGTACAACATTAAAGGCGGTGGTGAATGGTACGATGCTAGTTATCACGGTTTGTTAGTACATAGAGATTACGATGCCAAAACAACTAAGGTTAAAGTGCTTAAGGTTAAGTTTCAAAACCTTGGTGAAAACGGTGCTGAGTCTCATTTTACTTGGGAACCAAGATCTGGTAGCTTTATACCTCACGTAACAGATGAGTTGGTTGATGAGCCAATGCCCTGGGAATAATGGTTTGGATGAAAAAAGCCAGTGGCAAATCACCAGGTTATTATCCTTATTCTGATGAAGATATGAAAAGAGTTAGTTGGTGTTTAGATAACGGTATAAGCATTGCTGTTTCACCAAACTGGCATGGAGCATTATCTACATGGATAATAGAAATTAAAATAAAAGATAATACACATGTTGATCCAACCAAGTACGAACAAAAAGAAGTTTTAAAAAAAATGTACGAATACTATAAATACTATTATGATAAATACAATAAACAATAAAGTCTTTAGAAACGCAAACGAGGCTTACGAATATCTGCATGATCAGATACTTCAAAATGGCGTATCGTTTGGAGATACTAAAGCTCTGTTCAATGTAGGTTTTTACATAACAGATCCTAAAGATAGGAAAATAATAAACCGCGAACGTAAATGGTCTGAAGAGTATGCTGAAGCTGAGTGGAAATGGTATAAGTCTGGAGATGCAAGTATACATAAGTTAGGAGACATATACGGTAAGGTACCTGAGATATGGAAACGTATGGCCGATCAAAACGGTCACGTTAACTCTAACTATGGTTATCAATGGGAGCGTAATGCTCAGTTAGATATGGTTGTGGAAATGTTAAGGCACAACCCAGATACTAGACAAGCTTGTATATCTATATACGATGGTAAAGAAATAAGTAGTTATGCGTTTGATACGCCATGTACTTATGCCGTGCAATTTACAATTGTCCATGGAAAGCTCGATATGTGTGTTACGATGCGTTCTAACGATCTTTGGTACGGTTTTTGTAATGATCAATATCAATTCTCTAAACTGCAAGAGATGGTCTCTAAACAGCTAGAGATTGACACTGGCGTTTACTATCACTTTGCACATAACATGCATTTATACAATGATAAAATATGAAAGATATAATATATTATATATACCATATACCGGGTAAGAAAATAGGTGTAACGACCAACTTGAAAAATAGAGTTGAAGATCAACAAGGTTATGGACCTGGAGAATACGAGATACTAGCTAGAAGAAATGATATGTCTGAAGCTGCGAAGTATGAAGCGATGTACCAGCGAATGTACGGATATCCAGTAGACATAGTTCCTTATGATAAATTAAATTGTAATAAAAATAAATTAAATATGAAAGTAAACATAACAGAACAAACAACAACGTTTCCTTGTCCAGTTAACAAACTGAAAGGGCAGCTAATGGATAATATGGGTATGACGTGGGAAACAGATCACGGTGTATTCTTTATCAATGAATTCTCTATTAAATGGATAATGGCTAACGTAAAAACATCTATGTTTAACAAGCAAAGGTCATACGTGTACAACAAGGCGTTTGCTAGGTTTTACGACAATCACAAAACACACGATTATTTAGGTGGTAATCTAGCAGACGCACACATGAGAGAAAAATATCCATCAAACGGAACAGATCAATACGATGGTAAAACTTTAGCTGGTGGTTTATCACCCGAAAGATTACCTCAATGCTGCGATGAATATAATCCTTGTACTTGTGAACCACAGTTCTCAAAGAGAATAAATAAGCATCTTGAGCCATCACAATTTGATCTAATTAGAGAGTGGGCTGATGAAAGAGGTCTATATGAAAATGGTGATTCTAAAACTCAAGCTCTAAAGTTAGTTGAAGAGGTTGGTGAAACCTGTAGAGCTATATTAAAAGAAGATCGTGAAGAAGTTATAGATGGTATTGGTGATTGCGTGGTTGTTCTTACGAATTTAGCTGAACTAGTTGGCGTACCAATTGAGATTTGTATTGAGGCCGCATATGATGAGATTAAAAACAGAACTGGAAAGATGGTTAACGGAACTTATAAAAAAGATTAATATGTCGAGTAGAGAAATTTCAGATGCTAGATCAGGCATCACATCAAGAAAGGAATATGGGTTTAGAGATCCTGTAGTTAGAAATGTAGTTGATAAGTTTGTATCAAGATCAGACGTTGGGTTTGCTAAATACAATTCAACGTTAGATGACGAGCGTAGACTTAAGATGAAGAACTTACAAGGTTATCTTAACGATATTCAAGAGGAGTTAATGGACGCTGTGCTATACATACAAGCAGCGCGTGACGAGTTACAAGACCTCAATGAAGAAGCTTTAATTGATAAATTTAGAGTCAATGAAGAAGCGATATAGTAGGAAGAAAGGTCCTGTCAGAAGTAAAAAAGTTACTTTTGACGGGATCACATTCGCTTCTGGTTTAGAAAAGTATATGTATATAGCTTTGAAAAAAGCTAAGATAAAGTCTGATTATGAAGGTCATACATTTGTTTTACAAGAAGGATTTAGTTTTGAAAATGAATCTTACGAACGTCAATCAAATGGTAAGGGTGACATGGTGAATAGGGGTTGTAAAAAAATACAACCAATAAGATATACGCCTGATTTTATAGACATGAATGAGTTTATTATAGAAACAAAAGGTAGAGCCAATGAAAGTTTCCCTATGAGATGGAAAATGTTTAAACAATTGGTAAAAGAGCAACATCCACATGTAACTTTATATAAACCTCAGAACCAAAAGGAATGTGATAAAGTAGTAGAATTAATATTAACAAAAAGAAAAGAAAAATTATGAATAAATGGGAATTAAGTTTTGGGTTTTATCCTGGAATATGTTTAGGTTTTAGAACCTATAATGAAGTAAATAAAAATAATCACGTACTGTACATGCCTTTTGTAGACGTTTGCTTGACAACGCATAATGTCTAGCGATTTAAACAAAAAAATACTTTCAGACTTAACAGTCCATATGAAGTATGCTAAGTTTATACCCGAGTTAAACAGAAGGGAAACTTGGGAGGAACTAGTCACGAGGAATAAAGAGATGCATCAGAAAAGATATCCTGAGCTAGCAGATCAAATACAATTAAATTATCAATATGTTTATGAGAAAAAAGTTTTACCAAGTATGCGAAGTCTTCAATTCAGCGGTAAGCCGATTGAAATCAGTCCTAACAGGTTATACAATTGCTCTTACTTACCTATTGATCATGTTGATTGCTTTAGCGAATGTATGTTTCTGTTACTCTCTGGTTGTGGAGTGGGTTATTCAGTTCAAAAACACCATGTCAACGTACTACCTGAAATAACAAAACCATTTGAGGCTAGAACTCGTAGGTTTGTTATTGGAGATAGCATTGAAGGTTGGTCAGATGCAGTTAAAGTTCTAATTAAGTCTTATTTAGGCTCTAAGAGATCATCTAAGGTCAAGTTTGATTTTTCTGATATTAGACCAAAAGGCGCAAGACTTGTAACCTCAGGAGGAAAAGCTCCAGGGCCACAACCATTAAAAGAATGTTTAGTAAAAATTAAAGGAATATTAGATGCAAAAGAAGACGGAACAAAACTCACTACCCTCGAAGTACACGATATTGTGTGTCACATTGCTGATGCTGTACTTGCAGGCGGTATTAGACGGGCTGCTTTAATATCGTTGTTCTCAGCATACGACGAAGAAATGATCTCAAGTAAATCAGGTAATTGGTGGGAGACTAACCCTCAAAGAGGAAGAGCCAACAATTCAGCTGTATTAATGAGACATAAAATAACTAAAGAATTTTTCTTAGATTTGTGGAAACGTATTGAATTATCCGGAGCTGGTGAGCCTGGCATATACTTTAATCACGATAAAGATTGGGGAACTAATCCGTGTTGTGAAATTGCGTTAAGGCCATATCAGTTTTGTAACTTGTGCGAAGTTAATGTAAGTGACGTCACGAGCCAGGAAGATCTTAACAATAGAGTTAAGGCCGCATCTTTCATAGGTACGCTTCAAGCAGGTTATACGGAATTCCACTATCTAAGAGAAATATGGCAAGAGACAACTGAAAAAGATGCTTTAGTCGGTGTTTCAATGACAGGTATTGCGTCTAAAAAAGTTTTGAATATGGATATGGGTAAAGCTGCAGATGTAGTTAAGCGTGAAAATTCTAGAGTTGCAAAGCTTATAGGAATAAACAAAGCCGCGCGTACAACATGTGTTAAACCTGCAGGAACAACATCTCTGGTGCTTGGAACGTCTTCAGGTATTCATGCTTGGCACAATGATTTTTATATCCGTAGACTGCGTGTAGGTAAAAACGAGCCTATATATAAATATCTAAAAGAAAACAATCCTGATTTAGTACAGGACGAATATTTTAGACCACACGATACTGCTGTTATAGAAATACCACAATCAGCACCTAAAGGCTCTGTATTAAGAACTGAGTCTGCTTTTGACTTGCTTAAAAGAGTTAAAAAAGTTGCTACCGAATGGGTGAAACCAGGTCACAGAAAAGGATCTAACACTCACAACGTGTCTGCAACAATTAGTTTAAAAGAAGATGAATGGGATAAAGCTGGAAAATGGATGTGGGATAACAGAGAGTGTTATAACGGTTTATCAGTTCTACCTTACGACGGTGGAACATACACTCAAGCTCCGTTTGAAGAT
>Ga0208303_1001188_pt1 | contig 10419 bp, 4 predicted proteins | sample CB_VirMetaG_2_FD_184537 | JGI IMG/M metagenome (GOLD analysis project Ga0208303, IMG submission 184537) | Freshwater to marine saline gradient viral communities from Chesapeake Bay - CB_1504_2 Viral MetaG (SPAdes) (version 4) | ecosystem: Environmental > Aquatic > Marine > Coastal | place: USA... | reverse complement strand
CCAACCCAAACTTTAACTAGTTTAACTATTAATGATAATATTTTAACCTATGTTAATGAAAATTTAGATACTATTCCAATAAGTTTACCCCTTTCTAACCCCTCTGTAATTACTAATTTACAATTAGTAGGTAAAATAATTGCTAGACATAATAGTGGAACAGGAAATATAAGTCCTAGAAATATTAGAGAAAGTATAACTACATTGGTTAATAGTGGTCTAAACACATATACTTATATGAATGAAGCTGGTGATGTAATGTCGATTAATATAGTACAAACAACAAGTACATTAGTTGATAATGGTTTAGGAACTTATACATATACTGATGAATTAGGAAATGAAATAACTTTTAGTACAGGTCAAACATTAACTTCTCTAACAATTTTAGATAGTATTTTAACTTATATTGATGAAAATGGATTTGGTACTCCTATTAATTTACCAACCCAAACTTTAACTAGTTTAACTATTAATGATAATATTTTAACCTATGTTAATGAAAATTTAGATACTATTCCAATAAGTTTACCCCTTTCTAACCCCTCTGTAATTACTAATACTCAAAATGGGCGTTTAATCGCAGTGCATAACGATGGCACTGCGGGTATTATTCCCCCAGTTTTTATTAATGAAACAATTACCTCACTTTCAAAGTCAGGTAATAATTTAAATTATATTAATGAGCTTAGAGATACTAATTCTATCACTTTACCTAATATAAATACAGATAATCAAACATTACAAGTTTTTCAAGGTATTCTTAGCATATTAAGAGCAGGTTTTATACCAATAAGAAATCTTTTTTCTTCAAGGGTATTAAATATAATAAGTGGAAATCCTATATTTTCTCATTATAGTTTTTTAGTTGAAACACCTATCACAGTATTTGAAAAAATTACCACTTTGGCATTATCAGGTAATGATTTAATATACACCGATGAAAATGGGGCAAGTACTACATTAACAATTCCCACCGGAGGTGGTGGTGATGGAGCTAGAGGTGCTATTTTAAGTACCTCTGATGTAAGTTTTTCAGTTACTGCCCCCAATGGTTATTATGCAATAGTATGGAGTACTGGTCAAGCATCTTCAACTGTCACAATAAATGTAAACCCTATCAATGGTGATGTTATAGATATACCTAAATTAATAGATAATAACATAGTAGAGTTTTCTACTGGACAAATATATAATCTTAATGATGGTACATTTCCAGAAACACTTATGTTTTTAACTGATGGGGATATAACAAGATGTATATATGTTGATGGAATTTGGTATTGCAAGGCAATATAAGTTTTTTTATAACTATTTATATATAATTAAAATATAAAAAATAAAACATGGCTAATAAAACACCTTCAATAGATTGGGTAAGAAGAACCACAGCTTTAAGTGGTTCTGAAGACCTATTACGTCAAAACCCAATAGGCGATGCTTCCCCTTTTCCTAAAGAAGAACGTATACCTATTAATTTGATAAAAGACTATACGTTAACATTTTTACCAGATGATAAATATATTGCGTCTGGTGCCATAGTTGGCAATAATTTAGTTTTAACCCTAACTGATGCCTCAACAGTAAGTATTAACATCTCATCTGCATTAACAAACACAACTCTTGTAACTGGTGTTTATAACAGTGGCACAAAAGCATTAGATTTAACTCTTTCTGATGCAACTATTGTTTCTATTCCAGTAGCATCATTGATTGCAGTATCAACTGATAATACAATTAATGGTGATGGTAATACAACTGCCCTTTCTGTTGTTCCATCTACAACTGCTGGTAATCAGTTAACCATTGATGGCACTGATGGAAAATTATATGTTGCAGCTTCAGAAAATAGTGGAGCAACTAACTTAACTAATACTCCCGCTGCAACAACTGTCACTGTTGCTTCCTCTACTGGTACTAGTACTATTTTAGTAGGTGCTACGACTAGTTTAGCTGGGGTTATGACCGCCGCTGATAAAGTAAAGTTAACTGGATTACCAACGACAATTGATGGCTCAGAAACAATATTGACTGCTGGTACTAATGTAACTATAACGGGTACAGGTACAATTAGCACTCCTTATGTTATTAATGCCGCTGGTGGTGGTGGTGGTGGTGATGACTGGGGAACACAAGTAGTTGTAAGTAACAATACAATGGTAGGCGATGGTACTACTCTTAACCAATTAGGGGTAGATACTACTGTTATTGCCGAACTTTCGGTAGTAACTCCAACAATTATTTTAGCAGATAATTTATCTATGGCAATGGGTATTGCCACAAACGCAGATGACTTAGGAACTTTTACAGGTAGTATTATTACTAATAATGCAACTGTAAAGGGAGCAATGCAAGAATTAGAAACTGCAATCGAAACAGTTCCTACCTATAAATGGTATACCACTATTGACAAAATTTCTTTATATGCTACTGCCAATCCAACCACTTGGATTAGTCAAGTATTAATAGGAGAATATACAATAACAGTGCCAATAGGCCAAAGTTTAGATAGGATTGCCTATTTATCAGAAATAGGTATTAATCGTGAAAGTGGAACAAACGAGACAATTTTTCATATTAATACAAGTGCTACGGCAAATACTAATACAAATATGCAAAATTCATTTACCCCAAGCATATGGATGTCTCCAACTCAAACTGGTGGAGTTGTACCAGTAGGAATTGGAGGTTCACCAAGTGTTAATGCTCCTGCCCCCAGTGCAGGTATAAGAGATATTACATTACAGGGTATAACAAATATCTCTGAGGGCATAACTAGAATACAAATAAACGATATTAGCGTAAAAGTTTAAACAAATTTAATTTTCATGAAACAAATAATATTAATTTTACTTTTAGTGCTAGGTTATTTAGGTTTAATGGCCCAACCATTAAAGGCAATAAATAGTTCGGTTAGTGGAAGTAAGCCAACATTTGTAGCTCAAGGCGATATTAGTGCTACAAGTAATCTAGATTCTCAAAGATATACTATAACATTGGTAAATCGTTCTGAATTACTGGGGAACTCTTTGTTTATTGCAACAAATTCAGAAATAGGTGATATAATCATTGACGGAAATGGTGGAATTTACGAAATAATATCTGGTACAAGTCCAACATTTACTGTTCAACTTTTAAATGACCCGCTTGATTTGCCAGAACCATTCTTTGGTTTTCCTGCCGCTCCAACTCCTCCAATTAATATTGCACGGCCAATCGGTCAAGCGGGGCTATTGCCATCTTATGCGTTTTTGGGTTCTGGACTTGATTCAAGAGTTATAACACTAATTGATAACTATAATAAAAATCAGTTGGAAACTGTTACTGCAAATAGCGGTATTTATGGAGGGGGTGGTACTGTGGGAGATGGTACTGTGGCTAGTTCAAACAATGGTGATTTAGTCTTTAATTATGTTTCACCTTATGAAACAATAACCGATAATTTTTTCACCAAAACAGGAATTATTATTAATAGAGGTTTAAATGATTCTTTTGTAGGGGTGACAAATGCAAATGAAGTTGGTTTTATAACAGAATCAGTAGATGGTTCTACTAAAACATCAATGTCAATTATTGATCATGATACAGTTGAGGTTAATTCTAATAATTCTACTTTTTCCGGTATAACTTATAGTGCAGACTACTCAGCTAACTACACAGACCGCAGTTTAGTAGATAAAAGTTATGTAGACACAAAAGTAGCAGATTCAAGACCTTATAAAATTTATACTGCATTACTTACTCAATTTGGTTCTTCAGCCCCTTTTCCCACTATATTGGAAAATACGTTAGGTTTTATTCCAGTGTGGACTAGAACGGGGAGAGGAATTTATAAATTAGTAATACAAAATGAAAATGATATAAATAAAATTTTTCCTATTATTACTTTAACAAATAGTTTGTCTTATGAGTATGAAGTTATAAAAACAGTAGTAGGCGCAAATACAGAGATGGGACTTGTTTCTTATTCTAGCGGTGCACCTTCTGATTCTATTTTAGATTTTTATATGATAGAAGTAAGAGTTTACAATTAAAACTTATAAAAGAATTTAAACCAGTACTCTGGTAATCGTTTTTACCTTCCATATTTCTTATATTGAATATGGAAGGTAAATTTTTTAAACGTATATTTCCATATTTAATTTTTCGTTTAATTTAGTTAGGTTTTTAACATAATATTTCTTTAAAACGTCCACTATTCAAAGTCAAAATAGTGGACGTTTTAATTTAATAGAATATTTTATTAATGAGGTAAAATATTGAATAGCCTATTAAATCTAGCCAAGCATCTTCGGTAGTATCATTTGAATTAACAATTCTTGCCAATTTTTCATCCATTCTTGACAAGATGACATCTTCATTAGAAACCTTACTAGAAAAAACCTTCATTGGTTCTAAAATAGCATTACCATACTGTAAATTTTTCTCTATAAGTAAATCTCTCATATAATTTAATCCTTCATCGTAGTTTTCAAATTTATAGGATATTAATGCACCTATAAATACTTCCATATTATACTCGTTAAGTAAATTAGAATCCGACCTATGCCAAATTTCATTGTCATCTTTATCAAATAATAATATTTTCCCATTTGATAAAGATTTTACAAAACGTTGTATGTGTTTTTGTGGATTAGAGTAATTAAAATATTTTAATTCATCTATAACGGTTTCTAATTGTTCTTTAAACATAAATTTTTTCTTTAAATGCTTCTAATTGTATTGCACCCCTTTTATTTAAAGTGCAAAAATACTGATTGTTTTTATTAATTACGAACTCTGTTTGTTCTCCTTTAAAGTCTTTTTTATCTAAAAACCAATGGGGAGATTGTTGAGTTTCTTGCCAATATCTCATTTCTATTGGCTCAGGCATTAATACTTGTTCTAAATCTTGTTGATTATTTTCCTTGCCATCTAATGGGATGCCATTTATTAGTTCAAAATCTTCTTTGTTTAACATAGGAATTTTAAATTCTTTTGTATCAATGTTGACATTTAAATATTCTCTTACTTTTGGTTTAAATACCAAGAACAGAGGCGAAACAGCTTTTATAAATTTCTCCAAGTATAATGCAGTATTATAATCAACCAATGCTTCGTGATCATCAATGGGTAAAGATTTAATATTAGCTTTTTCATAATGTAACTCAATTTGAAAAAAGACCTCTTTCCCGTTTTTTTCATTTTTTTTAGTTATTTTATTATAGGAAATATTATCAAAAGGCTCTTTTAATAAAAATTCACAAGAGATTAATTTACCGTTAACTTTTTTACGATTATATGTAAAAGTTTCATTTTCTATGTGTTCTTTGATAATGGCCTCTAAGAAATTTATATTGTTTTTATCTAATGATTCCATTAAATCGCTTATTTGAGTATCGGTGAAATTAGTTATATTAAACTTACCCAAGTTATTTTTCTCTATCGGGTAGTTTCCACTTTTTGCTGAATCTCCAATATTATAAAAGAAAAAATATCCTCCTGTTTCAACTTCTAAGTTTTCTTTTTTAATTAATTCGTAAGGGGGTTGTCTTACTTTTGAATTATTTTCATAGTGTAATAAACCTTTAAATTTTATTTTTGATGCTATATCAATTCCCTTGATTTCTCTATTAACTATTTTTTTAACATAGTTAAAAAAATCAATTAAAAATTCATTGCCATATATTTTACCATCTTCTTCTCGTTTTGCACCCATTAACTTATGAATAGATTTATTTATGAAAATTTTTATATAGTTAGAAGTATCTTCTTTTGTAAGACCTCCAACAATATCTAAATCACCTCCGATATAAAGTTCATTCAAACCTTTAGCTTTTCTTGATTTTTTATAGTGTACAACATTAGATTTTGCTATATTAATGCAGGAAATATCAATACCATCAATATCAACTCCCATCTTATCTTCCATAAAGAGATCATTATATTCTGCAACGTAAGCCTTTAATCCAGTATATGCCTCATCTTTTTTAACAAGCCAGTTCTTACCCTGTCCTATGTAAGTATAATTGTCAACATTATCGGGATACCTAAAATTAACACCGTCAGTGTGTACATAAATTGGAACAAACCCCTTTGTGGAAAAATATCTAATCATATGCCTTGCAAATGATCTAGAATTAGCAGTAATACCATGAGCCGTTAACATAGAACTAAAGGGAGATACATCAAAAGCACCTAAGAATCCATAATATGAATTAATAAAAATTTTAAGTGGCCCTTGTAAAATATCATATAAATCAGATTTTTCCTTATCCCCTAAATTATAATATCTATTTTTCAGGTCTTTATAGTGTAGTCTTGTATTCAACATGAACTTCAGTAGTGCATCACTAATACCATCTAAATCCCAATCGGGGGCATTCATGTAAGCCAATTTAGCTGCCGGATACAGTGAACTAGCATCGTTTTTAACAACATCTTTATGAAATCCTGCACTAAACATACCAATTAATCCACCGTTAATTTTTCTATAAGGTTCATAATCTGGAATTCCTAATTTTTTGTGATAAAACCAATTAGTCAATAGAATTTTCCACATAGAGGCATATCCCATTGTATAAATTCGCTGAACACCGATTTGAATCCAATCACATAACATAAATGAACTCTGACCTGTTTTTCTAAACAGTTCTAGGGTTTCCCAAAGGTCATCTAGCAAGTACCGTTCTACTATTTGTTTGCCTGTTACAGCTTCATATTTATCAAAATCTTTGTAGAAATAAACAACCTTTAAATTCTGAAAATCACTTTTCAGATTAGTTAAAAAAGAAATTATATCGTTCCACTTCTCAGTATTTTTATACTCAATTCCAAATCTTTTACTGGGTAAAATTAATTTATCATATTGTTCTATTACTGAATAAACACTATTTCTGAATAAATTAATATCTCCACCGTTATAATAGATGACATTAATACAGTTTTCTATTTTATCATCTATACCATTATTAGTTAAGATATATAAATTGTTTGATCCACCATAGTATTTATCTCCATCTTCTGTACGAGAGATGTTTTCTTTGGAAAACAGCTTTTCTTGAACAGAAAACAGTTTTTCATTGACGAAATAATTGCCATTAGTGTCATCTAAGAAATATGTTCTTTTATCTTGACCTATTTCACCAATTTTATTACCATCAATATATACACGATTAGGTTTAACAATATTCTCCCGTATAACATTTTGTTTTAATCCAGCAGATGGTCTTTTATCTATCGCTTTTAATTTTTGTACGCAGTGTATACCATCTAATACTGACATACCTGCAATATTTGTCTGAGTATAAGATTCAGTAGCACCACCTACCTTTAGAGATGAAGGTCTTTTATTATAAAACTTATAATTATAACCTGTTACTCCTCCACTCACTAAAGTTCTTATATATTCATAAACACAAGGCTCACCTTTACTATTAGGTAATGTCCCCCCCAACATTTCTAATCGTTTTTCTAGGAATGGAAAATCAAACTTTTCTGAATTATACCCTAAAATCATATCGGGATTTAATTCATGAATAATCACATAAAATCTTTCTATGAGTTCTTTTTCCTCTTTGGGGTTTTCTGCATACAATACTTCGGCATAATTATGTTTTGTACATGCAACACCCAATTGAAAAATTTCTCCCCTTTCTGGAAATAGCGCAGCACGATCATCGTGGGCAAAATCAGCTCTTTTTCTTGTTTCAATATCTGCAACAAGAATTTTTAAATCTTTGAATTCTATCCCTTTAAATAATCGTATCCCTGTTTGTATCATAACTTGTGATACAATATTCATGGGTAAAAAATAAGGCGATTTAGATTCAAAAATATCTTTGTTCCAATGACTGATAATATCGACGAATTTTAACCCCTTATAAGATTTGTGAAAAGAAAAGTTTATTTCTTCTAATGTTTGTTCATTAATAGAAACATTAAAAGCATCTTCACCAACTTCATCCAGAAATTTATCTATGCCGATAATATCTATATAGACTGGGATTTTAGTTTTTGTTAGTGATTTACCACCATCTAGTTTATTTAATTTCTCTGTATATTTAGTTGAAAAATATTCAATAAACTTTGGTAAATTATCACCAAATAGTTTTGAAAAACTATCTTGTTCTAAGACAATTTGTGTATGAGTCATCTGTTCAAATGTGACAAAATACTCAACAAATTTGCTGATTGCTCGTTCGGCTAACTCCCAATTATTAGTTAGATCAACTATACCTTCAAATAGAGTTGAAACATTAACATAATTCTCCCATTTTGTTGTATTTTCAGCAGTAACAAACAATTGGTGTTTAGAACCTAATTTCAAAAATTTATGCTCTAAATCTTGATTTTGTATCGCATTAGATGTAACATATTCATCAAAGGACTTATTAGATAATTCCACTGAAACCGGACTATTATATGAATCATAATAACCATTTATTTCTAATTTAAACTTTTCTTTTAATGTATTTAATACTTTTAATTCATCTATTTTAATTTTAAATAAATTATTAAATTTAAAATCCTTGATGTTAATAGTTTTATCTATAGACTTTATGGTATCATATAATCCATAGTATAATTTTATTTGTTCTCTTTTAGAACTATTTTTAAATGCCTTGAGAAAATCATCATGCTTTAGAAACATTCCTTTGCGATCATAAATATCCATCCCCCCCTCATTGAAAAATTGAAGAAGATCACTGTATGTTCCTCTAATTTTTCTTTCATTACCATTCTTACGAAATTTGAAAAGAGGGTTATCAATGCTTTTAGGATATTCTAATGTATTGATCTCATAAAGGTATTTAAACCCTTCGACTAATCTTTTTACATTAGGATCAATTTGTAATTTTCTTTTTGAAATATTGTAATATTTCATCTTCTCAAGAAAGAGAATTTTACGAGTCTTTTTATCGGGTATATTGATGTTAAATATATAAAACCTAGAAGTAGCTTCCTCCTTAATAAAGTTAGCTTGTAGCCCCTCCATTTGCCCTTCTACGATAGAATAAACCTCTTCATTATATATGAATGAACCATCAATAATAGTTTTTGGATCAATTAATACTGTCTCATAGGTGAAAAACTTATCAAAATCTATTTCCTTAACAAAAATAAAAGGTGTAAACTTTATTTCTTTAGTTATTACATCATCTTTTTCAGGTTCTCTTATAGTAATTACAGCCTTATTATTACCATTATCGGCTTCGACTGCTCGTACATATTTGAGTGCGCTATAAGGGCCAATACCGTCTAAAAAATTTTTAACTTGATTTTCACTGATCATATATCATATTTGTTGTAAGAGGAGTTAATAAAACACAAAGATAAGGAAATTATTTTGAATTGGCAAAACTATTTATATAAAAATTTATGACTGAGCATAAAATACCTCTTATTTCTTTACCACCCTATAAAATTAATGATTTATCATTTAGTACGATGTCTGGTCAAGTAAAAGATTATTGGCATGATTTAATTGGTACAACAGACGCTTTTAAACAAACCAAGGGTGTTGGGGTAGTTGCATTTGTCCTAGATACTGCATATAAGGTAACACACCCAGATTTATATGATAATGTTTTACATGAATATTGCGTCACTTTTACAGATGATAAGGTAGATAACAATAATCAAAAACATGGTGATCACGTGGCAGGATTAATTGCAGGTACAGATAATAATATAGGTATAATAGGAGTTGCACCCGCAACAAAATTAGTTCTTGTCAGATGTTTAAATGGCAATGGGCAAGGATATGAAAATTGGATTGCCGACGCTATAAAATACTGTGCTGATGTTGACTTAGGCGAACACAATAATGATAAAAGAATTATAAATATGTCGCTGGGGATGAGTGGGACATCACGTTTAATAGAAAACGCATTAAAATATGTAAATTCTAAAGGTGTTTTTGTGGTATGCGCAGCGGGTAATTCAGGTTATGATGGGAAAAGAGATAGTGTTAATGCGCCAGCAATTTATGATGATTTAGTGATTTCTGTATCTTCTATTAATGAAAAAGATCAATTCAGCGATTTTAGTAGTGGGGGTGTGGCAGTGGATATTGCGGCTTACGGTGAAAACATTTATAGCACATACGGCGATTATGGATATGCCTCTTTGGATGGAACTTCTATGGCTACCCCAATCGTTACTGGTGCTTGTGCTCTTATATTAAGTAAATGGGGGGATGTTATTAATACTCACAGAGATTTGGAAATACATTTAAAAAATAATGCTAAAGATTTGGGTATAAGCGGTGAAGATAATTATTTTGGTGCTGGGGCACTAAAATTAGAAGGTGCAATTAAAAATAATCCTAATCCAATAGAGCCACCAATTATAGAACAACCAAAATTATTTAAGTTTGCCTTTTCAGATTTAAGAACTATAAAGTGGAAAGATAATGGAACAAATAATTACATAAAA
>Ga0208303_1001186_pt1 | contig 10423 bp, 9 predicted proteins | sample CB_VirMetaG_2_FD_184537 | JGI IMG/M metagenome (GOLD analysis project Ga0208303, IMG submission 184537) | Freshwater to marine saline gradient viral communities from Chesapeake Bay - CB_1504_2 Viral MetaG (SPAdes) (version 4) | ecosystem: Environmental > Aquatic > Marine > Coastal | place: USA... | reverse complement strand
AAACTTTGTGCGCCTTCGTAATATTGTCTATTGGTTTCTTGTATTAAACCACCATCAGGTTTGGCCATAATTTATTAGCTTTTTTTATTCATTTCATCCATTTGCACTTGCTGTGCAGCGGCTTGTACTATTTGAGGATCTCTTATTATTATTCCAGCATATTGTAATATTCGTAATATAATTTCAGTTTGTTCGCTTTCATGCAATTCAAAATTTACAGATCCTGTTGGTTGTGTTGTTTCATTATAAGCTAATTCATTCCAAATATATTGGCCTAAAGTACCAACTGAAAATCCCCAAATAGGATTTAAGGGTTTACGAATATATTCAACTTGTATATTAGAAACAATAGAAGTTGGTCTAATAAAAAGTTTTTCATTTTCATACAAAAATGTAGGAAAAGTTATAGTTGCTTTAGTTAATTTTGATTTTTCTGAAGTATAAAAATCATTTCTTTGAAGTTTTTGTAGTAGTACTTCATTACTATAAGTTACTTCGCCTAATCTATAAAAAGAAACGGCAGCACCATAAGAGTCTATAGCTGGCAAAGTAAAATAAGCCTGTCCTGGGGTTGATATATTATCATATATAGCATTACCAAAAGTTTTAAATATAGATATTTTTTCATCTATGTTTTCAACTCTATCGGCATATGTTGTGCTTGTTTGTGGCACACGTATTTGTTGATTTAAATCTTCGAAGTATTTTTCAAATATTTCAAGCTGTACTTGAGTTCCAACACTATTAAATTCACTAGGAGTCATAAGACCTCTTTGCTCTTTATTTAATATGTATAAAACCGTTTGATATACATCATTTACGTTTATTGCCATTGTTTGTTTTTTGTTATATAATAATAAAGCCGCCAAATGACGGCTCTATATATTATAAATATTACACGTTATGAAAGTTTTTTCTCTATAGATTTATAAATTTCTACTCCTTCATCTGTTTTAAAGAATGCTGCCATAGCCGAATATGGGTTTTCATCAAAAGGAACATTAATTAATTTTCTATTATTAGAAGCCCAATTAAATGTTCTTTGATCTTGAGATAAAGATATAATGCCCGCTTCAGTAGCATTTATAGCAAGATTTCTAAGTTGAACATTATCGTCATTAGCAAGATCTATGAATAGTTCTGCGTTGCGTTGTGCAAATAGTATCAAGTCTCTTCTAATCTCCTTAGAACTCATCTCAGATACCTTAGATCCAATCTCAACTCTTAATACAGCTTCTGCTATATCAATATCCATTTCTCTAGCCATGTTTAAAGCTTCGATTGTTATTTGTAAATCGTCTAACTCATCATGCGCTATTTCAACTGGATCAAATTCTTTATATTTTATATTTTTAGTAGGATGGTATAAAGAAAGCATTTTTTGTAAGTTTTGATTTTGCTTACTAACACTTAATGTACCATTATGAAAAATAATATGGCCTAATGTAGCTTCTCCTTTTTGTTCTTGTACAAATACGGAGTTTTGATTAGTTGCATATCTTAATTCTTTTTGTTCGCCTGATTCTTCATCAAACCAAAGCAAAGGATATTTAGCACTATGCCTTGCCGGTATTGTATAAGTTATTGGGGAGTGATGCCCAAGTAAAGTATACGTTCTATCTTTAATTTCCCAACTAGATTTTTTAGGCTGTTGAGTGGTTTTAGTAATTGGTTTTTCAATTGTTTGAGTTGCAACCTCAATGTCTTTTACTGCGGTAGTAGCTTTTTTAGCCATGATATAATAAAATTAAATAATTAAAAAAGATAAAGCAAGGCGCCAAATGTATGACGCCTTATCTTTATCAAAAATACTATGATGCAGTAAACAATACAAAATTGTTAGCACCTTGTACACATAAACATCTTTCAGATAAGAAGTGAACTACCATAGAGTCAATTCCTGTAGTGTAAGCACCACCGGCAGAACCTGTAATCCAAGATTTCATTCTTCTATCTTCTGTTTCAGAAGCTCTATAACGTACATGTAGGAATGGTCTACGAATATTAGATCCTAAAATTTGATCGTAAACTGTAGACGTACCTGCAGGAATAAGAACTCCATCAATACCTGAAACCTGTACTCCACCTCTTGTAGAAGCATCGTTAAGATATTTCCAGTCAGTTTTGTAAAAGTCATAAGAACCTCTTCTAAATCCTGAAAAACCAAGATTCAAAGCCATTTCTTCAGAGTTTTCAAACAATCCAAAAGCAGTACCTCCTTGTACTCCTGATGAAATAGCACCTAGCATATCATCAAAATCTAAAGAAGTTTTTCTGTTTAAGAAAAGCATGTTTTCTTCAATAGCCCCTTGAGTGTCAAGATTCTTAAGAATACTGTCAAATTCTCCAAGACCAGCAGTAGCGCTAAAGTTATTTAGTACATTACCTCTAGTATTGATAGCAGCAAAAAGACCTTCAGTTCCGCCAAAAGTAGGCGCAAGACCAGCAACTGCAGAACCTGCAGCAGCAAGCTCACCTTCAACCATTGCCATTTCAAGATAGTCTTCAAAACGCAAACGAGTTTCAGATTCAGCTTTTAGATACCACAAGTAACCTGAAGTTCCATCTTCTGTAGCTACTTCAATCCATCCAATTTGAGCCATGTCAGATCCGTTAATTTCGTATCTGTCCTTAATAATAATAGGAGAGTTGTTAAATTGAGTAAATGAAGGAGTAATGCTTGTAATGGTATTGTCATTTGTTCCTTTTCTGTATTCAGAACCGTAAACAAAGATTTTAAGACCAGCAAGATTAGCTCCAGCCGCACCTAAAGTAGTTGCTACACTAGCACCAATATAAGGAGCAACAGTAATTGTACCAAGAGCAGAACCAGCAGCATTAGAACCTGCACTAGCTGTAACTAAAGCTTTTACTTCTAGTCCATTAGTTGGGTTCATAATAACGATAGTATCCTGCACTGAAATTACATTGTCTACAAATGTAGGACCTGCAACAGCCACAAGTGGAAAAGTTAAAATGTTGTCGTTAGCAGCTGTTTTAGTAACTGCATTGTAAGCAACGTGTAATCTATTTTGTTCTGACCAAATAACTTGATCTGAAGTCATAGGCATTTCTGCTCCAACCATACGAAGGAATCCAGAAAGTGTTCTATTCCCATAACGCTCTACTTCTTGCTCATATATCTCAGGAAGATATTGTTGTGCAAAAGAGGAAAAGTTAGCTCCAGCGGCGTTTGTGAATTGTAAATAATTTGTTGATAGAGCCTGTTGTTGTTGACTCGGTGTAATTGCCCCAAAACTGGGGATGACATTTGCCATAGTTAATTAATTTTTAATTGTTAAATTTTCTGTTTTTAATTTTAAGTTTTGAAGAGTCTACACCAGAAAGTGCTTTTACTTTTAATCCATTAACAAATACATCACCACTAGCAGTTTGCCTGGGCTCTGTTGTTATGTTTTTAGACTTGGCGATTTGATCTTTAATAGCATCGGCACGGCCTTGCTCATAAAAATGCGTTGCCATAGTATCAGCATTACGCGCGGCATAAATAGCTTTATGATAACCTCCTGGATCATTCATTTTTCCTTCATTGTCAAGAAATTTTCCAACAAAAGTATTAAGATCTTTTTGGCTTTCAGCAACTGAGATTGGATCTTTAACACCGTATCTAACTTTTTTATTTCCTAATTTAAAATCAAAACCTTTGAAATCATTAGAAAAATAATCTTTAGTGGTGTTAAAAAAGCTTTCTCGAATTTCTTCATTTTGCTTTTGCTCTTCGTTGTATCGGTTGAAAAAGTCAGTGGCTTTTTGTTGATCTTGAGTAACACCGGGTCTCAACTTGATTTCCTCGTAATATTTACTCTTAGTATCTTCTAAAAAGTTTTTAGCTTTTGCAACTTCTTCTTTAAACGCAAGTTTCTTTTTGCGTATATCTCTATCCTCATCTATTTCAGCATCATAATCAAAATCTTCTAATAAAAGACTTACATCTTCTGAATCTAAATGAGGTTTTGTTTGTTTATAATATTCTCTAATTAATGTAGTGTTATCTACTGTAGAATAATCAGCATTTAATCTAGCATAATCATTAACATCTCCCCCGGTTTCTTTCATAAACTTTATAAGCTTATCTATACCATCTGGCAAATCTTGTGCTTCTGGTAATGTTTCTTTTTCAAAGGTATTAGAAACTTTATTGGCTTCTTCAGCTATTTTTTTTTCAAAATTATCTTCATCCTCTTCAATAACTTGTATAGGAGATTCTATTTCTTCGGCGCCAGCATTGCTATTATTTTCTCTGGCAGATTTTTCATCTGTTGTTTGCTCGTTTCCTTCTCGAATTCCTTCGCTAGTGTTGGATTCGTTGAGTATAGATACCTCATCTGGGCTTTGCTCTTGAATGGCATTTTCTTGTTTTTTTAATTCTTCTTTAGGTATAACAACCTTTTGTACTGAAGGTATTACAACTCCTTGTTCATTTCCTGGCTTTGTTAAATCTAATTTAGTTATGTTACCTTTTTGGTTTACTAACTTTTTTGGAGTTCGTTTTTTAACTTTAAACTCTCCCTCTTGTTTTACTTCTGTTGACATGATATAATAAAATTAATTAATAAAAATTACCTTGGGCCAAATTGTTCTAGGCCAAACCCATCTAAATTGTCATTCCCTGATGATTCAAAATTTTTGGGTAATAAATCGTTTTGTCTTTGATCAATAAGTTCTGATTGTTGAGTTCCTTGTATTTTAACTCTTTCGTCTTTTCGATCTTCTATTTCTTGTTCTTTTTTAGTGGTAGTTCTTGCCTGCGCTTCGGCTAATTGAATGTTATAATTAAATTCTTCAGCCATTAATTCTTTTTTAATTAAGGCTTCTTGTTCCATTCTACTTATTTCAAAATCAGACTTAGCTTTTTCAATTTGAACTTTTGTTTCTGCCAAAGCTTGTTGTTTTTGAACTTCTGCCAAAGCGGCTGATTCAGAGGCTTGTGCATTAGCCTGAGCTTGCATTTGTATATTAGCTTGTTGAGCTTCTTGAGCTTGTTGCTGTTTTTCTTTACGTTTTAATTTTAAAAGCTGATTAGCTAATTTTATATTAGATACTTCTCTTATATCAATAGCATCATCTAAATCAATACCACCTGATTGTAACGCAACTTGTATATTTTGTTCTAATTTTGCTTTTTCTTCTTCATCTGGCTCTAATTCTAAAAATATACCAAAGTCATGCATAGCTACTTTTTCCATTTCTTTCAGAGTACTAACATTAAAAGTATTAATACTATTTAATAATGCTTCTTTAGTTAAGGGGAATTGTAAAGCATCGTTAGCCCTTAGGCTTACGTTTTCAGCAATTTTAATTGTTATATACATTAAAGCTTTTAAAATATGCCTAGTAGCCACATTTGAATTAGCAGCTGCCATTTTTTGTAACCCTACTAATGCATTCTTATCGGGCATGGATCCGTCAACAGCTTCATTTAATCCTGTTACATCTCTTATCATTTGTAAATAATACTGATAAGTTTGTATTAAAGATTGTATTTTAGCAAGACCGCTAGATGATTGTAATTCTTGTATAGGAACTTTACCTCTATTTAATTCACCATCTTGTGTTAAAGATCTACCCACAATACTACCAGTTTGGAAATACATGTTTAAAGCTTCTGCTGGATTATAATTAGTACCATTACCAAGATCAACTTCAGCTAAACCATCCATATCTAAGTATACCCCATCCGGTACAACTCTAGATAATACTTGTTGTAGTTTTAAATGAGTTAATTGAATCATATCTGCAAAACTAGTTATTCTACTAACAATAGAATCTATGCGTCCTTTATACATTCTTGGAGCACAAAGAGAATAATTCATATTTACCCTAGTAACGTCTGAGCTAGGGCGAGTCATATTTTCTGCTAACTGCCAATTTAAAACTTTACTCATTCCTAATACTTTAGCACCGGTATATAAAACCTCAATGCTTCTTGATACTCTGCTAAAATTGTCACTTTCAGGGGGATCAAAAGTATCATCTTTTTCTAATATTTTTTCAAGCCCTTGTTCGGTATTTTTTAATTTAAATACTTGATTAGTATATGTTTTGTACTCAAAAAATAATATTGATACTAAATTATTATCGTCTTGTCCTCCGTAATTTCTTGTGTAATTAGTATTAGAAGGGCCTTTGTACTTTTGTATTTCTTGTAAATCTTGATCAGTTAAATAAGGATATAATCTTTTTATTTCAGACAAGCTTAAATTTTTAACTTCTCCCACATAATATATATCTTCAAAGTTTGGATCCTCTGTATAAGAATAAACTATAGCAGCGGGATCTACATAATCAACGGTTATACCCTCTGACAAATTAAAACTAGTTTTTGATACACCAATACCTAATACAGCTAAATCATACGCAATTCTGCGTTGTATGTTTTCGTATTTATTATAAGAAAAAACATTTTTAATTATTTCTTCTTCTGCTATTTCAACACTTTGTTTATAATTTAATTGTAAATATAAATCTAACTCCGCTTGAGATGCTGGAAGACTTCCTGGGTCTGCAGAGGCATAAAAATTTCCTCCTGTTAATTCATTTAATTTTTCAATTTGCTCTTTATTTGTTATATCTCTAATAGCATTAAAAGCAAAATCAGTTCTTTCTTTTAATGCAAATGGATCTGTAGCAAATGATTTTATTTTGTATCCTTTATCCGTCATTCCATTTACTACAATATCTATAAACTTTGGAATAACTGGAACTATTTTCCAATCTAAATTTAAATAAGATAAATCACCATTAATAGATAATTCATCTTTATACTTTTGAACAGGTTGTTCTCCTCTAGCATACAATCTTAAGCTATGATAGTTTTGAAAATTTTGTAAATATCTATCATTGCCTATGTCTTGCCTAAACCATTCGTTTTCTATAGCTTGAGCTACTTGTAACCCATAGTCATAACTATTCTTTACTGAATCAGGTACTACCTGGTCTGGGAATGAACTGTTATAATTTGTGTAAACCATTTATTTTTGAATTATTTTTGATGTAAAACCATCATTATTATACTTTTTTATTCCTAAACTTACAGGCTTAAATACTCTTTTTGCTACAGGAGCATATTTGTTTTTATTACAAGCCATTATTGCTAGCCCCGAACTAATGGAAGCATCGTATTTTGTTCTATTATTTAAGTTAAATTTAGACCAATCATTTAATGTTCTTATAAAATACATATCTCCATAAGTGTCATTATTAAATCCAACATATTCATCTATGTAGCTTTCTATAGCAGCGGCATGCGCTTGCTTCATATCTTCACTAGAGTTTGGTACGCCTCCGATCTCTCTTTCAGTAATAGATAATTTATTATAAGTTTTATCAGGTCTATTTATTGAGTAACCTCTATAACCTCTTCTTTTTAAATAATATAATAATCTTGGTTTATTATTTTCTGCAAGTATTGGCATTCCATAAAACACTAAAGACATTAATACGTCTTCAAAAAAAGTTTCGGCATTATCAGGTCTTGCTATATATTCTAAAAAAAACATATTAGGCGGAATATCTTCCATAGAAAATTTAGTTAATCCATGTAAAGATCCCTTAGATCCCCTGCCATCAACTGTACCAGATATATCATAACTATCACATCCAAATGCTCCACAATGTTCATTTCCCGGATATTTCATTCCGTTCTTTAAAATCATTTTATTTTGCATTTCATTATCAGGAACCCAGGAAATAAAAAATCTTCCTTTATTATTAGGAACAAACATTACTTTAGTATCTCGTATTCCCCCTAACCATTGAAAATTACCTTGTGTTATTAAACTTGATCTGGTAATTTCTTCATTGTAATCTATTTGCTCATAAATCTTAGTTAGATTAAATAAAGATTGTTTTGTTTCATCTCTAAAAGCATGCTGTATAGTTCTTGGAAATTGTCTATAATATTCGTTTAAAGCGTCTTGATCAGCCTTTAATCCTTCAACTTCATTTTGCCAATAATCAATTACACCTATATCTACTTCACTGTTGTCTATACTTTTTACTGCTTTTTTGGGTGTATCGAATATAGGTATTCCATATTTATCAATGAATCCTTCGTAATTCCATTCCATAGGTATGAACAAAGAATATAATCCTGAGCTAGTCTGGCCGTTGCGGTTTCTTTTAGTAACGTTTGAATTTTCATATAATCGTTTAAAATTTTCCCCTCCTTTATCTAATGAGTTTGATGTTGAACCCATCATGCATTTACCAACTACCCGGCTACCTAATCTTAATGTTGTTTTAGTTACTCTCCAATTGTTTAATATATTATCCGGTCTTTCCCATTTACCAGATTCATCATGTACTAACAGCTTTAATTTTTCACCATCATAACTGTTATCTCCTGTATTTTTCCAGTCAATAGTAGTATCTAATCCTTCAATGTCTTTTAACTGCTCGTTTAATTCTATTTTTCTTCTAGTTAGTTTCGACGCCGGGACCCTGTACGCAAGCTCGGTCTTCGGCCTGTCCATCCCGTCCTGTACCGGTTTGAAGAAGAACGGATAGTTCGTGGATATGGGTACAACTTTGTCGGTAAACATCTTTTTTGCATCAGCACCCGTCTTCGATAAAATTCCAAATCTAGCATCGCTTGATATCGTTGCCTGGCTAACAGTCTCTGATGATGCCATGAAGCTAAACCCAGACCGTCTATTCTTGAGGTAGCATATACCGTAACATCTATTGTCGGCCTTACAGGCTTCCCAAAAAATGTAGAATAATCTGTTAGATTCCCTGAACTCTGCGGCCCCAACATCAATCTTGGTCCATTGCAAGTACATGTAGTGAGAACCAGTAATGTAAGTAGGGATACCATTATTATAGAACGAAAACCCTTCTTCTCTAGCTTTAAATTCATTCTCTATATAGTTATACCATTGTTCTTTAAAATTGTCAGGATAATTATTCCAGTCAAAAACACTTTTAATTTTACTAAGTGCTTTAGGGTATTCAAATTTTTCCCAGTACTGTTCAGCTTTTATTTTACTTCTTTTATAAGCTTTATCTATTATTGGTATGCCAATTCTAAAGCCTTGTATATCATATATTGCACCTACTGTACCGTTTTTACTTATAACTACTAAATCATATTCTTTGTTATAACCGTACTTAAAACTTTTTAATCTATTTAATCTTTTTAAAGTATTAGGTCTTATATGATCTTCTACAATTGAATATAGCGTTTGTTGATACATTATTTAGATCTGCTTTCAGCAAAGCCACCAAACTTGTTAGCTTGCTTTGTGTTATCTTCTAGCATTTTTTCCTCTTGCTCTATTCGACTTAATATTTCAAATGCGTCAAATATTGCTAGCTTTTTAGTTGCAGCAGCATTTTTAAGCCTATCTGCAGATATATCATCGCCTGAATCTACAATTGCTTCTTTAGCTACTTTAATTAATTCCTTAACTGCTAACTGCCCAGCTTGGATTATATTCAACTTCGTCTCCTTTGTGTTCATATTTAATAACAATATCATTTGATTTCATACAGTATAAACGCTCATTATCTATTATAAACTCCCACTCACCATTTGGTGTAAACCCCACTAGGTCCCCAGAGCTAATATCAAGCGCATTTAAAGAGCTATTGTCATACTTTAGTATACCAATAAGGCTTTGTTCTTTATCTTGCTTTAAATAGTCTTTATTTAAAATAGGTTTAACAAAGCATCTGTCTCCAAAAGACTTCCATTTCTTGTTTTGCTTATATAAATAGATTTCATCTATTTGACAAAAATACAAATTATCTTTAAAATATTTACTACTATTTTTTTCTTTACCTCTTATATCATAATATCTTCTAAAAATATTGTGATGTATTATTATTTCATCACCTACTTTTATTGGAGTTTTATATGCTAAGGGTATTGAAATTACTTTAGCTTTTTTATTTATAAATTTAAATGATTCTATACTAGAATTTACTATTAAATTTTTATTACCTATTTTTAAAGTGTTATTATATCTTTCTCCTATTGGTTCAACAATAAAATCATATACACTATTCATATTCTAAATTATATTCAACAGATACGGCCATGTTAGAATTAAACTTCTTCCACGGCAATACCTCATTATTTTTTTTAATAAAAATATTATAAGACTTATCAGTATCTTCAAATATGATATAAGCTATTTTATGTCCCCCATAGACTTCTTGCCCAACGGAGTAGTGCATGGCATCATTTTTATAATCAGAACCAATGCTGATCTTCCTTATAATACTAGACATTTTATTCTTTTACTTCTTCTGAAGCTTCGATTTCAGTATACTCACCTGTTTCTAGGTCAATGCTAATTGCACCGTATTCTTTTTCTAACTCTTTTTTATACTCTTCCATCTGTTGGCTTATACCAGCGTACTCATGTAATAGCACATGCTTTTGATTTTCAACAAA
>Ga0208303_1001185_pt1 | contig 10425 bp, 12 predicted proteins | sample CB_VirMetaG_2_FD_184537 | JGI IMG/M metagenome (GOLD analysis project Ga0208303, IMG submission 184537) | Freshwater to marine saline gradient viral communities from Chesapeake Bay - CB_1504_2 Viral MetaG (SPAdes) (version 4) | ecosystem: Environmental > Aquatic > Marine > Coastal | place: USA... | reverse complement strand
GCTGATGGAGAGAGTAATGCAAAATGACATGCCACAACCTATAACCATAGCTGACATAATAAAAGAACGAGTACAGCCCAATGCACGACAAGAAGGGGGCACGCACTATAAAAATATGGGTGTTGAACCTTGGGACGTAATAGATACATGGCCTATAGAACAGCAGATTGGGTACCACAGAGGTAACATTCTTAAGTACACAATGAGGCTAGGTAGTAAGGATGTTAGCTTGCAAGAAGCCAAGAAGATCAGGCACTACACAGATAAACTTATTCAAGTATTGGAGAAACAGAATGGACTTTAATCCCGCCACACTAACAGATGACGAGCTTATACGTATGGCAAGTGGACTAGCAGTAACACGTGAGTTAGTTATGGAGCTCGCCAAGCGGTTGGCACGAGCGCTAGATAGCAATTAAAGGAGATCACTATGGCTATGACACCTGAAGGTCGGGTTAAGAAGAAGCTCAAAGAGATACTGGATGCATACGGCGTGTATCACTTCCCACCTGCTACGGGTGGCTATGGTAAGTCTGGTGTGCCAGACATTGTAGGATGCTACAGGGGGTGTTTTTTTGGCATCGAATGTAAGGCGGGTAAGGGTAAGACTACAGCGCTACAAGATATGCAGTTGCAAGCCATACGTGATGCAGGTGGTATAGCTATGGTGGTGAATGAGCATAACCTACACGAAGTGCACACAATGTTGCAGTCAGTTAAAGACAAGGACTAATACCACATGGACTTAATTACATTAGATTTTGAAACATACTATGACAAGGCGTTCTCATTATCTAAGATGACAACTGAAGCATACATACGTGACCCTAGGTTTGAAGTTATCGGTGTGGCTGTGCGAGTAAATGATTCGGATACTGTATGGTTCAGCGGCACCACTAAGGATACAGGTTCGTTTTTACGTACGTTTGATTGGGGTAACAGCGCCCTGCTGTGTCAGAACACGATGTTTGATGCAGGTATATTGGCGTTCATATTTGATATACATCCTAAAGTTATGCTAGATACGATGTGTATGGCACGTGCATGGTTAGGTGTGGATGTGAGCGTGTCACTAAAAAGTTTAGCCCAGCACTATGGGGTGGGTGAGAAGGGCACGGAGGTGTTGCAAGCGTTGGGTAAGCACCGAGCGGATTTTAGTGCAGAAGAACTATCATCCTACGCCCAGTACTGCGTAAATGATGTGGAGCTAACCTACGATATATTTAACAAAATGATGGCGCAGGGGTTTCCAAAAATAGAACTAAAGTTAATTGATGTAACGCTACGTATGTTTACCCGCCCCCTACTGCACCTTGATGTGGAGTTACTGGCTACGCACTTAGAGAACGTTAAGAAGGTTAAGGCTGAACATATTAAGCAGGTAGGGGCAATGCTGGTATCAGCAACGGGTAACACGTACTCAGAGGAAGATTTGACTGATGAGGCTATTCAGAAGCTATTGCAATCAAACCCTAAGTTCGCTCAGGTACTAGAGTCGTTAGGCGTTAATGCACCGATGAAGACCAGCCCCTCAACAGGTAATCTTACGTATGCGTTTGCCAAAACTGATGAAGCATTTAAGGCGTTACTTGAGCATGAGGATGTACGAGTACAGGCGGTTGTATCAGCACGGCTAGGTGTTAAGACCACATTAGAAGAGACCCGCACAGAACGTTTTATGGATATGGCATTGAGAGGGCGGGTGCCATTACCGCTTAAATATTCAGGGGCTCGAACCCATAGATGGTCTGGTATGGATGCTATCAATATGCAGAATATACCAAGTCGTGGGGATACAACCCTCAAGCAGTCGTTTCGTGCACCTGATGGGTATGTGATTGTGGGTGCTGACTTATCAAATATTGAGTTGCGTATGGGGTTGTGGTTAGCAGGTCAGACAGATAAGTTAAAGGCGTTAGGAGAAGGTAAAGATCTGTATAAGGACTTCGCATCATCTGTATTTGGTACGCCCTATGATGAGGTAACTAAAGAGCAACGATTTATTGGCAAGACATCGCAATTGAGCCTGATCTACGGTGTCGGTTCAGCGCGTTTGAGAGCAGCTATTAAGACAGGCTCTGGTGTTGATATTGGTGAAGCCGAGAGTAAGCGTATTGTGTCGCTGTATCGCACGGAGTATGCCCAAGTTAAAGCCGCATGGGAGCAGGGCGAAGACGCATTGCGTAACCTGTCAGCGGGTGCACATACAGAGTATGGTATGAATGGGTTAATTAAGATACATGGTAGCAAGGGTTGTTTATTGCCATCTGGGTTGTATATGAAATACCCTGACTTAAAACGCGTATCAGAGAACGGCAAGACTAACTGGACGTACCAGACCCGCAAGGGTAAAGAGTATTTATATGGGGCTAAGTTCTTTCAAGGTATCGTACAGAGTGCGGCACGTTGTATAATGGGGGAATGTATGATACGTATTGATAAGCGGTACCAAACGCTACTTACGGTACATGATGCAGACTATGTACTAGCCCCTGAGACTGAGGCACAAGAAGCAGTTGAATTTGTGCTAACTGAAATGAGGAAAGCCCCTAAGTGGGCACCAGACATACCGCTCGATGCTGAGGCGGGGTTTGGAAAAACATTAGCGGATTGTTAACTATGACAAATGATATTTCAGATTACTCGTTATTTACCACCACTACCAAACGACTCATACGGGAGATGGAGCGCAGTATATTGAAAGGTAATACGGCTGACGCATTGCTAACAGCCTATGCTGTACTGGCTGAAGTTAAACTGCTGACCCACGCTGTATCAGAATTACACGAAGCAGAAAAGGCCCTAAAACAATGAGTAACTTAGCATGGTCTTATTCGTCACTTAAAACGTTTCAAAGTTGCCCTAAGAAGTATTATCATCTGAAGGTGCTTAAAGATGTAAAAGAGCCTACGTCTGAGATCATGCTGTACGGTGTGGATGCCCATAAATCAGCCGAGTTGTATATAGGTGAGGGTGTGGATATACCAGAGAAGTATGGATTTATGAGGGGTCAGTTAGATAAACTCAAAGCCATTAAGGGTGATAAGCACTGTGAGTATAAGTTCGGGTTAACAGCAGAAATGGAACCGTGCGACTTCTTTGCCAAAAACGTGTGGTTACGTGGTGTTATTGATCTGCTAGTTATAGACAAAGAATCAGGTACAGCTAGAATAGTTGATTACAAGTTTGGTAAGTCTAAAAACGCAGACCCTAGTCAGTTGCAGTTGATGGCACTTGCAGTGTTTAAGTTGTTTCCAGAAATAAAAATAGTTAAAGCAGGTCTACTTTTTTGTGTAGAAGATAAGTTTATACCCAGTAAATACAGCACAGACGACTCTCCTACTATGTGGATGGACTGGCTACCAGATGTTAATCGTTTGGCAGGTGCATACAAGTCTAATGTGTGGAACGCACGCCCGTCAGGGCTATGTAAAGCATGGTGCCCCGTGCTATCATGTTCTCATAATGGGAGGAAGTGATGCCGTACGTAAACAAACCTAGACCGTATAAGAAAGAGTATGACCAGTACCACGGTAAGCCTGAGCAGATAAAGAAACGTGATGCTCGTAATAAGGCTAGAAGTGAGATGGAGAAGGCAGGAAAGGTAAGTAAGGGTGATGGTAAGGATGTAGACCATAAGACCCCGCTATCTAAAGGTGGTGGCAATGGCAAGAGTAATTTACGTGTAGTGAGTAAGTCTGCTAACCGCTCGTTTAGTCGTAATGCAGATCATACAGTTAAGAAGAACAGCCCTAAGAAGTAATTAAGTACCCCAACTGTGACTCAGTTGGGTGCAGTACCTGCAACTCAAACACTATGTTTGAGCGTTAATCTATTGGAGAATCATGGAAATCGTAGAAAACCGCGCACTCAAACTACGCCTACGTAACCCAGCACAAGTCTTGAATGTCATACCTAAAAGCACTGTAATTGGCGACTCTAATGGTGTAAGCGAGGTGCTAGTTCATTGGGGTATAGAAGAAGCACAGGTATTAAAAAACCTGCGTATTAAGAACGTGCCATCACCAATCATTGCTAGGTACAAATGGACTGGAAGCCGCGACCCATACACTCACCAAAAACAAACGTCTGCGTTCTTGACCCTTAACCGTAGAGCATATGTGTTTAACGACCCCGGTACAGGTAAGACGCTCAGTATGATTTGGGCGGCTGACTATCTAATGAAAGCCAAACATATTAGGCGTGTACTCGTTATATGCCCAGTATCAGTTATGTATGCCGCATGGGTGAGTGACTTGTTTCACGGTGCGATGCACAGATCAGTTGGTATAGCGCATGGTAGCAAAGCGCAACGTGAAGCGGTACTGGATGAGGGCACAGAGTTTGTGATCATTAACTTTGACGGTATCGCCATCATGCTTGATAAGTTAATTGAAGGACGGTTCGATTTAATAATTATTGATGAAGCTAACTATGTAAAAACTGCTACCACTAACCGTTGGAAGAGCATTAACAAATTAGTAAAACCTGATACGTGGTTATGGATGGCTACAGGTACGCCAGCTTCTCAGTCCCCGCTTGATGCTTATGGGTTAGCTAAGATGATGAGCCCCACAACAGCGCCTAGAAACTTTGGGTTATATCGTGACTCAGTGATGATGAAGATAACGACATTTAAATGGGTGCCAAAACGTGATGCCACACAGATCGTTAATCAACTATTGCAACCTGCTATTCGCTTTACCAAAGATGAGTGCTTAGACCTACCAGACCTTGTATATACCACACGTGACGTGCCACTATCTAAGCAACAACAGAAGTTATATAACGAGTTAAGAACTAAGATGGCCGCCACAGCTGCTGGTGAAACGATTAGTGCAGTTAATGCCGCAGTTGGTATGCAGAAGCTATTACAGGTATCAGCAGGTGCGGTGTACACAGATGATCGTGCGACCATTGAGTTAGATATTACTGACCGATATAACACACTTATTGAAGTCATAGAAGAGACCACGCAGAAAGTAATTGTGTTTGTGCCCTACGTGAATACCTTAGAGGTGCTTAGAGAAAAGCTAGTAGCCAGTAAGTATACGGTTGATATGATATATGGTGCCGTACCTGCAACTAAACGTGGAGATATTATTAAGCGTTTCCAAGAGCAACCCGACCCACGTATCTTACTCATACAACCTCAAGCGGCATCACACGGTATCACACTACATGCGGCAAACACGATTGTATGGTGGGGTCCAATCATGTCGTATGAAACTTATGTACAAGCTAATGCCCGTATACACCGCTCTGGGCAAAAACATAAGTGCTTAATTGTTAGGTTGCAAGGTAGCCCTGTAGAGGTTAAACGATATAAAGCACTTGATACTTGCGAGGATACAAATGAAAGTTTATTAGAGATGTTTAGAGATGTATTGACAATGTAAATAAAGTGGTTTACAATAGATTTATAACTTAAGGAGAGAGTGATGGACGTGACTGCCGACAAACTAGTTAAAGTATATATAAAGATGCGTGATAAACGTGCGGAGATCAAAGCCGCATTCGAAGCAGAAGACGCAGTGATTAGAGAGCAAATGGATTTAGTAGAGTCTAGCTTGTTAGAAATTTGCAAGACAGCAGGTGCAGACAGTATTAAAACCAAGAACGGCACAGCATACAGAAGTGTGCATACACGCTACTGGCCTAGTGACTGGGATGCTATGTATAAATTCATTAAAGAGCACGATGCACCTGACCTGCTAGAGCGCCGTGTATCACAACGCAACATGAAAGATTTTTTAGAGAACAACCCTGACACTATGCCAGTTGGGTTAAACATTGACCGCAAGTACACCGTTAATATCAGAAGGAGTTAGTAATGAAGCTAGAACGAACAATGACAACCGCACAGGTTGCAGATTTATTAGGTATCAGTAGAGCCGCTATATTGACCTACGCTAGTAAAGAGCAAGAGCCATTACCAAGCATCAAAGTAGGTACACATTACAGGTTCTTTCCATCAGACATAATTAAATATTTCAAAATACCAAGCGATAAATTAATATCGCCAACCGCAGTACCGCAAGTAGTAGCAACAACTAACCACGATCAGGAGATCTAAATGAGTGCACTTACTCTATTCAATACCGATAAATTACCCGCTTACCTTAAGAACATGAAGCTAGACGCTGTTAGCTTGAGCTTGTTGAGCGGTAGCGGTGGGGTGGCTAAAATATCTATTAAAGGCAGTGTGTTTCGCAAGATTGTAAACGGCGAAGAAGTTATGAAGAACGAAGATCGTGCTATGAATATGGTCATTGTTAATACTGCTCCAACAGAGTACCGTACGTTTTACGCAGGGGTATACAAAGAAGGCGAGAACAAAGGTCCTTCATGCTGGTCAAGCGATGGTGTTAAGCCTGATGATGTGGTTACAAACCCACAGAGCCAATCATGTGCTACATGCCAACAGAATATTAAAGGCTCTGGACAAGGCGATAGCCGTGCGTGCCGCTACTCTCGGTATGTGGCTGTTGTATTAGAGAACGACTTGGGCGGTGATGTGTTACAACTTGTGCTACCTTCGCAGTCAGTATTTGGTAAAGGTGAGAAAGGCAAGTTACCATTACGTCAGTACGCTACATTCCTATCTGCACATAACACGCCCATTACGACTGTCGTAACAGAAATGCGTTTTGATACTAACTCAGCCACACCCAAGCTGACCTTTAAACCTATTCGTGCATTAACAGACGAGGAATACGCACAGTGTGTCGAGCAAGGTCAAAGCCCAGAAGCACTTGAAGCTATTAGAATGAGTTATAAACCTCAAGTGTCTGAGTCCGTAGCTGATGACGATACGATGTCTGTGCTAAAAGAAGCCGCCGCTATGCATACTAAGTCTAATGATACTGATGATGAGGATGAGCCTAAAGTACGTGGCAAGACCAAACCTGAAGCTGTAACCTCCGTGTTAGACCAATGGGCTGATGACGACGAAGAGTAAGTAACATTCGTAGGGGGCGGGTAACTCCGCTCCTTGCATCACCAATTGGAGCATATAATGCGTGGGTATTCTTATAACTATATACAGCGACTACAAGAACTCGCAAAGGAAAGCCCGAAAGGGTCAGCTATAAGGCTAGGTGCTATAGCTGTTAAACGTAACATATCCGTAGTCAGTATATCCAAATCTTTAGGCGTCTCTAGGATGGCTGTGTATGATTGGTTTGCTGGCAAATATAACCCTAAACCTGAGCAATATGAACTACTAAAAAATTATATAAACAGTAACCCCTGACTAATCGAGACACCCTATGACCCTAACTGATTTTTTTAGCCTTGTGCTTCCTAGTAAAGGAACGTATTGTTTCGCCGCAATACAAGGTAAAAAGATCGAGCAAGTATTCCTTGAAGACATTACTGACCTAGTGTCGATCACGGATGCTATTAGTGGACCCGTAAACCAATACTACGCACTTGCTAGTTTTAAAGAATCAGGAAAGCGCACACAGGCTAATGTAGCAAAACTTAAATCTTTCTGGCTCGACATTGATGTCGGCAAAGGTACAGAGGATTGCTATGACACGCAAGACCAAGCCTACGATGCAATTAAAATATTCTTGACTACCACAGAGCTACCCACACCCATACTGGTTAATTCTGGAAATGGTGTGCACGTATACTGGCCCCTAGATAGAGAGCTCGACTCTGAAATATGGAAGCCTATAGCCACGCGCTTACAGGCTCTAGCAGTTAAACATAACCTTAAGGTAGATAGCTCATGCACGACTGACTCTGCTCGCATACTGCGTTACCCTAACTCACTGAATTACCGTGATGCAAGTAACCCTAAACCTACAGGGATCACACAGACGTTTGATTTGACTGACTACCAACCAGTTAATCTTATATCGTTTGCATCTAAACTTGGGTTAGGCTCGGCTAATAGCGCACAAGCATCAGAAGAGTCTGATGGATTACCGTTTGATATACCTGAGCACATTAAGCACATTGACGATAATGTAACGAAGCAGATAGTAGGCGTAACGGTATTTAAGCTGATACTTGAGAACCCTACACCTTGTGCGCAGATACAGTACATTAAGGATAACCAAGCCACACTACCTGAACCACTATGGAGAGCTGGTTTATCTATTGCACAAATATGCACAGACCGAGCTGAAGCGATACACACTATTTCGGACAAGCACCCAAGCTACACGCACGCGGCAACGGAAGATAAAGCTAACCAGACAAAAGGTCCTTACACGTGCCAATCGTTTGAGAAGTTAGAGCCATCACGCTGTGTAGGGTGTGTGCATCGGGGTAAGTTATCTACCCCTGCTCAACTAGGTAGGTATGTAGCACCAGCAGTTAGCGAAGAAGATCGCACCGTATTTGATATTGTGCACGAGCCAGTTGTGCCGTTGTCTATTGTTACTGATATAGAACTACCGCAGGAAGATGTGATACTTAACATTGACTGCACGATTAGCTTAGACGATGTGGCTGCTTCTGTTGCACCAACCAAAATAACTACGGTTATACCTGAGTACCCTAGCCCATACTTCAGACCAAAAGGTGGTGTGGGTGTGTATAAGACTGTTAAAAGTCCGGGTGAGGCAGATATTACCGTACCTGTATATGAGTATGATTTTTATGTAACAAGACGTATGCGTGACCCTGATGTTGGGGAAGTATTATGGTTCAGGCTTCACTTGCCACTAGATGGTATTAGAGAGTTCTGCATACCGTTTACCGACATTGTGTCACGGGATAAATTCAGAGATGCCCTAGCTATGCAGGGTGTAATGACAACGGGTACTAACCAAGTAACCGAACTTTTAAACTATGTTTCTAAATGGGTGAGACACTTGCAAACAACTGTACAAGCTGAGAAGGTTCGTTCCCAGATGGGGTGGACGGAAGATGGAACTTTTGTGGTAGGCGCACGAGAATTAATACCGGGGCAACCGCTCGGGCAAGATGTTATTATCGCACCCGCCGCTAGTCGTAGCGCTAAGGTTGTTGAGTTGCTAACAGAGCGTGGTGACTTCCATCGTTGGAAGGAAGTTATTAATTTTTACGCTAATGACGATATGGAGCCATATGCATTTGCACTGTTCTTAAGTTTTGGGGCACCGCTTATGCAGTTCACACCACTTCGTGGTGGCGTGTATAACTTAATGAGTAACGGGTCTGGTGTAGGTAAGTCATCTGCATTACTAGCCGCTAATAGTATTTGGGGGCACCCAAGTGATTTACTCATGCAAAAAGACGATACATATAACGCCCGTATTCATCGTGCGGGTATCATGCGCCACCTACCTGTAACCATTGATGAGATAACAAACATGCGACCTACCGATATGTCAGACCAGATATACGCAAGCACATCAGGTCGCGGTAAGAACCGTATGGAATCTCATGTTAATGCTGAGAGAAGTAACCATACTACGTGGCAGACGCCCACTCTTACTACATCAAACTCAAGCGTTGCAGATAAGCTACATAGCAACAAAGCGTTCCCAGAGGGTGAGCTTATGCGCCTAATTGAGATTGAGGTCAAACGTAATACTAAGTTTCCTAAGTCATATACAGATATGTTGTTTCCACAATTAGAGACAAACCACGGTATGGCATGGTTACCTTATATGCGCTACGTAACTAACCATCAGCAGGAGGTCATACATATCTTACGTACCACTCAAGAGAAGACTGACTTAACAGCAAACCTAACTCAGCGTGAGCGGGTGTGGTCAAGCATGGCGGCTATTGCTTTAACAGGGGGAACTATCGCCCACTCGTTGGGGTTACATAACATTGATGTCGGCAACGTAGCACGTTGGGTTTCTGCTCATATGTTTAAAGCAGCATCACAGATTACAACTGCTAAGTACGAAGTGTCAGATACCATTGCCGCATACATGGGCGCTAACTATAGCAACATACTAATTATTAACAACTCCCCAGCGCATGAGGGTATGCCAGTAGTTGCAACATTAGAGCCGCGTAGTGAGTTACTCATTCGTTGGGAGCCTGACACCAAGCGTATATTTATAGCAACTGCACCGTTTAAAAAGTGGTGCTCCGATTCACAGATAAGTTTCTCGTCGATACTAGACAGCTTGAATAAAGATGGACTACATGCGGAGATGATTAAGAAACGTATGGGCAAAGGCTTGCCATACTCGATACCGCCCGTTATGACGATCATGATTCAAGTGCCTGATAACGCAACAGGGTCTATGTTTGGGCTAGATGATATGGATGCTTCAGATGCGTCGGCAAAGAAAGATACCGAGGTATAAAAAACCTGTAGTAGATGTTGGGGTGGTACCTAAAGCTATTAGGTTAAACCCTGATAAAAACATCTGCAAGGTAGATGTAGAGGGGGTTATTTATGTTATCGACTGGGATAAGTTCCCAGTGCACGGGTTTGTATTTATTAAATGTATAGACCTAGCT
>Ga0208303_1001183_pt1 | contig 10442 bp, 5 predicted proteins | sample CB_VirMetaG_2_FD_184537 | JGI IMG/M metagenome (GOLD analysis project Ga0208303, IMG submission 184537) | Freshwater to marine saline gradient viral communities from Chesapeake Bay - CB_1504_2 Viral MetaG (SPAdes) (version 4) | ecosystem: Environmental > Aquatic > Marine > Coastal | place: USA... | reverse complement strand
AGAGCCGTTAATGTGCGCTGTTCGTCGGCTGGCGTGATCTTGCCCTCCGGCTTGCCTGTATATTCACTCGCTACCTTGCGAAAGCCCTTGAATCGTGTGCTTAAGCGCTCTCCCAGCTGACCAGCCTGTGCGCCTACTATTTGCCCTGCTCGACCCAATGCTTGCCCTGCTCGGCCTGGAATAGACCTTATCAACTGCTGCCCCTCTGGTGAATACAGGTAGCTCAATGCCATGCCGCCAAACTTCGGGCTAAACTGTGCCAATGCCACAGGGGTCAGTAGGCCACCGATGAGGTTGAAGCCCAGCGCAGCGCGACCTAATTGGCTGATCTCTGACCGCACAACAAGACCCTCACCAAACACCGGACTCATGGCGTAGCCTACGATACGAGGCAGCAGCAGATTGTTGCCTGTCTCATCTGCTAATCGCAACAAGTTCTGCATCCCAAGCTCTTTTTCATTCTCGCCAAACATATTGAGAACAGCCTTCAGCACTTCTTGCGGGTTGCCAGATTGCCGCACTACCTCAAGCGGTGTCCCTGCAAATTTCTTCTGCGGATCAGCCACCTTGAGCGTCTTAGCAATGCTGTCCATCGTCTGCTCGTATTGTTCATACTGAGCCATTGCCTCTACATACGGATTTGCCCGTCCTGGGCTGGTTTCTGGGATGCCTAATTGAGCCAATACCTCTGGGTCGCGGTAACGCTCTTCAATCCTATCAGCAACCATCTTGCGTAGCTTTGTAAGCGCAGCATAGGCACTGCCGTCCGATGCTTTTTGTGCGTTTGCTATGGCTCTTTTAACTCTGTCCAACTCAAAGACCGTAGCATTTTGCGGTAGCTTGAATACGCGATCAAACGCTTGGCTTACCGCGCTGACATTTTCTCCCAGGTTGAGGATGTCGGAATTGCTGAGATCAATATCAACATTTCGCAAATCTTCTACGCTGAAGGTTGGCACCTGTCCGGCTGGCCGACCTTGCATATCAAAGAGCAAATTTTCAGCATAGATCTGATCTGCTGGGCCTCGACCTTCCCTTCCAATATCCGTGCGCCCGCTCATAGGAGCGCTCTGGCCTACAACAGTGCCGGGTTCAACGGTTGATTCTTGTGTTTTTCTCTGGACAATGTTTCGTATGCCAAAACTATTATTGAAGTCGTCGTCATTTATCACAGCGCGTTTTAGGTCGTCTGTGTTGACTCTAACATCGTCCATCTTCAGTGCGGATCTTGTTTTTCTTGTCGCTTCCTTTTTGGCCTTACTCCATCCATCAAGCGCTACAGCCAGCTCGTCTACAATAGCCTCACCAACTGACCCGTACTTCTTATTGCCTTCAAACTTTCCGCTTGCCGCTTCCAGCATAGCTTTACGCTGCGTCTGATCCTCCAATCGGCTGAAGTCAATAATGTTCTGTATTACGCGCTGACCTAATCCGGTGGTAAAGCCCATCCAAGACGTAAGCAACGACTCTAGTACACCTGCTGCTTTGACAGGGCCAGTTGTTCCCATGCTGGCTTTATCTAACTTTTCTGTAACACCTTTCTCGGCGCGTTCTAGCATCTCTAACGCTGAATCTTTTTTACTTCCAATCGTCTGTCCAACAGACCGCACAGCACCCTGCAACCGATCCATAAGGTTTGGCGCAAATTCCTCTGCGCCGCCAATAGCACTCGTAATGTCATCCAAGGCAGCCTTTGCTTTGCTTCCCTCGAAACGTGCGCGTAGTGGCTCGGCAATAAAGCGGTTGCCTACATATTTTGTGCCTTTGGCTACGGCTCTACCTGTCCCTTTTACAGCGCCTTTCGTAGCGCCTACTGCCGCCCTGGGCAATGCTACGGCTGGATCAAGTGCCTGTGCCGTTGCGCCAACGCGCTCTGCGGCCCCGGCAATGCGCCCTGCACGACTTGCGGTGTTAGCAGCCCCTACTGCTGTAGCAGCGCGTCCAACCGCCTTAGCGCCCAATGCAGCGCCTTTAGCGCCTACGGATGCGCCACCGGCCAGCATACCCAAGATGTCCAATGGCCGCTCTTGTATGCCACGCCCCGTGAACTGGTATTCATCGCCAACCTTATCGAACCCAGCTGAAGCAGCAAGCCCCTGGCCTAACTGCTCCGCTACGCGCTTGTTCTCTGGGCTGTAGTCCGTGCCAAGAGCCAACTCAGCCGCACCTGCTACGCCTCGACCTAGCGCCTCTGCGGTGTCTATTGGGTTCATCACCGCAGTTGCTACATCCTCTGCAATGGCCCCTGCGCTGGATGGCAGGTTACCCAGCGTCTTGAGGATGTTGAAGCCCTCCTCTGGGTCGTAGGCAAACGTAGCTCGATCCTCTTCCTCGTCTACGCGCACACGGTATTTGTCGCCATACCGCTCCGCAAACCGCAAACCTAGCGACTCGCTGCTGCGATCAGACAAGGAAGGCTTGACCTCTTTTAGGAAGTCACCCAACTCTGTGTATGTTTGGAATCTGTATGCCATTATTTGCCGCTCACAAGTTGTCTAAATCTTCAGCGATGTCTGCCCTTAAATCATCTAAGTTTGAACCAGGCAGCTCTTGCAATGATAGTATGTCATCGTAATAGTCCATCAGCACCGCTTGCTCAGACGAGTTGAATAGACGGCCTACATAAGCGCGAACATCCTCTTGTGCTTTCTTCTGCTGAAGGGCATGAACGTCATCTGCGGCCTTCTTCATTTGCTCTATCGTAAAACTTGATATTGTACCACCCTGCCCAATTATCCTTTCAGCGACCGCTACGGCTTGCTTTATGCTACCTTCTGCCTCTCGCAACAGCGCAACATCACCCTCGCGCACTGTTGCTGGGTCAAACATTCGCTGATAGACCTGTATGATGCCGTTTATGTTGGCTGGATTCGGGTCTTCTTCAAACTGCTGGAACAGCACCCGCATATCGCCATATAGCTTCTTAGAGCCTTGAGCAGAGTCCAAATAGCCGCCCGTCTTGCGTAGGCCAATCGCATCATCAATCTCTTTTACGTTGGCACGGAGTTGCCGTAACTGCTCTTCTCCTTGTTTTTTGATTTCACGCTGTGCAGCTTGCTCAATCGACTGCTGTTGAGCCTCAAACTCTTCAGCCCTCGCCTTCAGCGTAGCCTGTCGATAGTTGTCTAACGATTCTGCTTGCCTTTCAGATAGCCTTGCCGCTCTCTCATCCAAGCCAGCCCTACGCTCACGTTCAGCCTCTTCGACCTGTCGTGCCAGTTCGCCTTTGTATGCTGCTCCACCGCCCTGTAGCGCCTTGCCAAGCGTATCCAGCGACATAAAGCCACCTGTGTCTGCTTGCGCCCGTTCGACATCTGGACGCACTCTGCCGCCCGTCAGCGCGGAGATAAGGTTGGCTCGCCCTGTGCGCTCCCGGTTGGTGCGATCTGCTCTACGCTGTGCGCGGTTCTGGGCTACATTAGAAAGCAAGCCGCCAAGTAGCTGTGCGCCCGATGCGGCTAGTTCGGGGTTGTCTTTGAGCGCGTTACCGATGCGCTGTAGCAGTGTTTGCTGCGAAGGTGCCATACCTTCAAGGTCTATTTCGCCTTGATCGTAGCTCGCCGTAATTGTATCGTCGGCCATGTTCGGATCGGCAATATCTCTTCTTAGCGTTGGCAAACCTCGCACCTTGTCCGCAGTGCGAGCCTCCTCGTCCATACCTATGATGTCCACATCCCGGCCCTGCTGCATAAATGCTGGTAAACTGGATGGTCTTGACTCAGCATTCTGCTTGCTGCCATATACGAGATCCTCATTGCGGCCCCGGCCTACGCGCCCCTGCTTTTGCGTCATGCCAACATCTAAAAGACCCGGCTTTGAACCTATTGCACGCCCACCTCTGGTTGTGCCTCTTACTATCGCATCCTCTATTGGAGTTGCATTGGCCCTCTGCCCCAACTCAGCATCACGGACAGCCGCACGCCCGCTTCTGCGCTGCGTTTCGGGCGCAAAAGCGCCTAAATTTGCAAAGTCGGCTATTGATAGCGAGCCATAATCTTGGCCTACGTCTCGTGCTTGCTCCGGCGTTATCAATCCTTCGCGCAATAGCCTCAATAACTCGTCTTGTTCGCGGTTGCCCGTGCTGAACATATTCATCGTATCTACCTATCAGAAATTGAACGGCTGAATCGGATTCTTTGGATCATACGACCCCGGCATTTGCCCAGTGCCGGACTGCTGTCCACCAAAACCGCTCAAACCCTTTCCTATGAGGCCGGCGAGTAGCTGTTGGGTCAACGGGTCTGACATGACCTGTTGCGCCATGCTGGGCGCTTGGGGGCCACTGGGCGCAGGCTGGGCATTGCCACCAAAACTGTTGATGAGCTTGGCCTGTGCCGCTTCCTGTTCCATGCGCTCTTGCTCGCGCTTGGCCGCACGGTTTGCCATGATGCCTTGGCCGATGCTCAGGCCAGCTGATGCTAAGAATGGTGCTAGCTGAAATGGCATATTTAACCCTCTCTTTATTTTTGCGGCGTAATAGCCAAGCGAATTAAGCTCTTTCCCAAACGCCAGTGTCTGAGTTAAATCTGGCGACGACGTTACCACTAAGATCTCTGGCTATGCCACCTTTTATTGTGTAATTGCCCGGAAGGATTTGGCCCGAATCGTAAAACTGCTTCCATGCTGTATTTATATCACCCTCTTGGCCGCTGACCCCTACGGGAGTAGCTGCGCCAAAAAAGTCCACTATCCTGGCTGCGTCATCGCCAAGAAATCGCCTAAGCGTTTCAGTTATTGGATCATCTATTGGATCAGATTTCTGTCCTAATGGGAAACGACTAATTGCTTCCAGATTCGTAGCCAGATCATCTGCCCTACCTTTGAGACTAGGATCTCTTGCTGCGATAATTGCGCCAATTAAATCTAGTTCAGACTGCCTACCCCCTAGTGTCAAGTCTCCACCAAGCTCGCCTGTCAAGCCAGCTGTGCGTAGGCGACTTTCCAGCGTCTCAGCGCCAGCGCTAGTGTCACCTTCTTCTCGGAAGAGGCCCGTAGCGCCGGCTCTGCTCAGTGCGCGGTTGAGTGCTTGGTTTTGCAGCTCATTCTCTAGCGTCTGTGCCTGTATTGTTGAATCGCCGCCATAGCTGCCGGTTACCGTGGACTCATTAAGTCGGCGCTGAAGATCCTGCGTGTTTAGTTGGCTTTGGAGCGCTCTTTCGGCGGCCGTGTCAGTGCCTCTAAATGTGCCTGTTAGTCCAGCTGTCGTGGCCTCGCGAGCTAGCCCGGCTGTGTCGAGGTCGCTCAATGCTCGTTGTCCTTCAAGCGTTGTCAGCGGAGAGCTTGCTCCCGTTGCTACTTGGCCAAACAATGCTGACTCAGCCGCTTGTTGAGCACGCTGGTCACCGGCCATTGCCAGATCTCTGCTCAACTGGCTACCAAGGATCGACTGTCCTCCCAAACGCTCTTGTAAGGCTTGGCCTCTGTCAGCTAAACTCATTTGCTGCGAAAGTTGCTGTGCCGCTAATGTATCTTGGCCATCAAACTGGCCCGTTAAACCCGCTCGCTGCACATCGCGTGACAAGATCTGATTTAGCGCACTCTGATTGCCTAGCTGCTCTTGTAGCGCTTGGCCACGCTGAGAGATGTCCATCTGATTGATCGCTTGGTCGTAGGCCGAAGCGTCTCTCAGGTCTTGCTGGCGACGTTGTGCAGACGCCGCTTCCAGCGCTAGTCGATTGCGCTCATTGCCCTCTGATAGGCGCGATAAGACCGCTGCCGTATCACCGCCACCGCGCAACACTCCGTAGCGCGAGAGCTGTTCGATCAAACTGTTTTCTTCGTCTTGCTGACGCTGTTGCTGATCAGCTATCTGCGATGCAAGGATCGGATCATCTGCGCCAATCCTATCTCGATATGCTTGGGTAAGCGCTGTAGTCAGCGTATCAGTGGGGCGAGAGCCAACGGTAATGCCCGAATTGCCATCTGCGCCGGCAGCTGATGTAGACAGTGCGCTGGATGACGCAATGCTTTCATATGGGTTGGCATAGCCCTGCGAATTGATGTTGTATTGCCCCGAAAGACCGCTAAGATTGGATAGTTGAGCGGACGCTGGAGCCGATCCGGGAGCGCCTCCTCCAAAATCATTGGAGCGATTGCCCAGTAAGCTACCTGCCGTGTTCAATAGTTGTGCTTGCGTGTAAATGCTAGACGGATCAAAGGCCACGTCACCACCTCCTGTGCCTCCTGTGCCTCCTGCGTCACCCGTGCCACCTGTGCCACTTGTGCCACCTGCCGCTGCTTCCCTGGCTTTCTCTGCTGCCCTCGTCAGCATATCAAGCAACCCTCCACCCGATGTGCCGCCTTGAGCATTGGCCATATCCGACCCTGCGGACAAAAGCCGGGCTTGCTCTGCCATACTTGTCAACCTACTAAGCAGGCCTCCACCCGATGTGCTATCAACGCCATTTGCTTCATCTGCGGCTCGGAAGAAATCGTCGAATGACGTATCTTCGGTAAGACCGCTGCGAAATCCTTGGGCTGCGGCCATATCCGCACCCGCGCTGGGGCTGTATACACTGCGGCTCTGAGCAGCAGCCATATCCGACCCCGCATTGAGGTCGTAGCGACGCGCAGCAAGCATATCTTCATACGCTTTTTGCACTGGGTCACTCCAGCCATACCCAGCCCGACGCGCACCTGCATCAAGTGTCGGATCTGAGATCGGGTCGGGGCTTGAAGAGCGCCCAGGTGTTATGCCATACTCATATTGGTATTGCTGTAGTCTGGCCGGTATCGGCAAGTTGTTTCTTCGTAGATAATCGAAGTAGTCAGCATCTGAGAGCTGTTGGTATTGCTGGCCATACGAGCTTTCTGGGCGAACCAACCCTTGCTGCGCGGATGCAGCCGCTCCATATGAGTTGTATGCCTGATTGGGCGTTGCATACGGACTCCTTGTGGAGGTCACTCCTTGATTTAATTGAGCGAACGCATCTGCTTCGCGTGCCGCATTGAGCGCTTGCTCTACATTGTCAACGCTCACTGCCCCACGAAGCTCTCCCGGACGATACCCCATAGCAGCAAGCCGTTCGGCCATCGTCCTAGAAGCCTGGGCCTCTTCAGCCATAGTGCCGTAGCGATTAGTTGCCCCTCGGCCCGTTGCGGCATTTCTGGCGTTTAGGTCTGCAATCATATCAGCATACGTCAAGGTGGACGCAGGTGCTGAAGGCCTGGGTGCATTATACGAGTTTTCGTCTCGGATCTGTCCGCTGATGCCGGCAGCATATTCGGCATAAGGGTCGTTGTATATAGATGGTGCAGCTGTCCTCGTCTGCTGGGTGCTCTCGCCCATAGCATACCCGCTATCTGGCTCCCTATAGCGTGTATCAATCGCTAATCCAGCGCCGGCACTAGGGCGACCAACGTCCCGTATGTTAGGCAAAGATTCAAAGTCAACCGTTGAGCTAGACCCGCCACCAGCACCGCCGCCAGAAGACGGGAAGCCAGTGTTATAGCTGGTGTCACCCATCCCGCCTAGCGTCAGATCTGTGCCAAACCCCTGCCGGCCACCCGTAACAACACTTTCATCGCCGACACTGGCCGCAGTTACTCTAAGCCTTGGGGCTGGTCCCTCAAGTGGGGGGGCTATTGTTGGGCTGGATGGAGCGCCAAATAGGGCTTGTTGTGCTTCTTGAGGCGACTGCACCATTGCCGCCCGTGCGTAGGATGGCATATATGGAGTCGGCGCTACGGTTGGGGCCGGAGGTGGAGGCGGAGGCGGAGGTGGAGCGCTTTGCGTTGCCGCCGCCTGAGCATAGGGATTGCTATAGGAAGACGTTGGTGCTGGGGCTTGATTTCGGCCAAGCGAACTCGCTGCTCCTGGCGTAGCCCCATACGACGCATTTGATCCGCCTGAAATGGCTGCTGTTAGCGGATCTTGAGCTGATGCCGCTTGAGCATACGGGTTTACATAAGAAGGGACCGGAGCATACGTCTGGGGCTGACTTTGGGCTGCTGCTGCATCGGCGTAAGGATTGTAGAATCTTTTCTGCGTAGTTGCAGTTGGATTGTTTGACCTAAAGCTACTGGTTACAAAATTCATCACTCAATTCCCGTTGTGCGTTTGCGCGTCAACCCAATCGGCTTGTATTGCAGATTTGTCCGGCGAATGGTAAACGTCTCGTCATTGTTGAAATTGCTGAAGCGCAGCATCGTGCGCGGATCGTATCCAAACAGGTCGCTATCGGTCGTCAGTGCGCTCACATCGCTCTGAAGCACGGACGTGCCTAGCGTAAACGTCACATCCAGCGTTGCGCCCAGGTTGCCCATCGTGATCGTTTCGACGTTAGAAACGATGCTAGCGGCCTTCTGCGTGATGCTGAGGTCGAAGTCGCCCGTATTGTCAAACAAGGTCCGGTTATACAGCCACCTGCACTGCACAGCGTCACCCAACGGTGCAATATTTGCAGTTTCAAAAAAGCCTTGTATCGCTGCCCCATCGTCGTTATTGCCCGTCTCATGCTTCATCACAAAACCGGCAAAGTCACCTGCGTGAGGAACCTCGTCTACAATAGCGGCAGCGTTGCGCGTGAAATTGTTGTAGGGACCAAACCAGCAGTTGAGGCGGTTGCTGTAGATGACCACACTGTTCATCGTGGTCTGCGATGCGCCATACGGCAGAAAGAACCAGATCTGCTCCTCAGCTGGGTAATACAGAGCAAACGCATATTTCAAACGCGCCGTATTTAACTCCGACCAGTAACGGTCATCCAATGCGAACGAGATCTTTTCTACGGCAGGGCCACCCGTCCATTGATAGATCCCATCGTCACGCAGAAAGATCTGACGCTCACCTGGGATCGTGACTATCGTGCGCCCTGCTACCGTGCCGCGCTGCGTGCGCTGCTGCTGCTGGAACGGTATCGTTGAGTTGCCCGTAGCTGTCAGCGTGTGTATACCATATTCGGTATGCACCGCCAACGTGTTTTGAAACGGCTGTATGCCCGTTACATCATAGCCGACGCTGTAATAGTTGAGCGCACCCCAAGTCTCAATGTCGCCCGGATCAGAGCGCCATACGCGATCAGTCGTTCCGCTTGTGTTGGCGACCCATAGGCGATTTTCCCAGAAAGCAACGTGCTTGGGCTGGCTAAACCGCGCATTGTCGTCCAGAGCCGCTGCGTTGCTGGTAGCCCCTGTCCACTTAATCGCGTCGGTGTCTTGTCCATTGACGGCCACCAGTGTGTCGCCAGCCAGCACCCATTGCCAAGTGTAGTCGTTACCTGCTGTGATCGTTGTTGCGCCCGTGCGATCCGTAGCTGTGCCACCTGTCACGTCAAAGAACTTGTCACCGCAAAAGGCGAAGGTCTTCTCTGTCCCTTGTAGCGTAACTTGCCCTAAGCCCGTAACCGTAGCGCCGCTGTTCATGGCTACGCTATTGTACTTCTCAAACCCCTTGCGCTTGGATACCTCGCCGGCCAAGCCAATAGTGCAGTTGGCCATGTCATATAGCCCCGCCGGTCCAATGTCTTCGGCGGGTAGGCTATAGTTGACCCCCTCTCGCCAAGGGCCATAGCGCAGCGATTGAGCGGCTATCGGCATTAGGACAATGACCCTTCCGTCGGATAGTAGCTAAACTGGCCGGCGACCTGGTCGTCACTGCGCCGCATACGATACTTACGGTTGCCCTGCACCGCCGCATTCTGACGCGACGCTACGCTGACAATCCGCTCCATCTCGTTGCGATCTAGCAGCGATCCTTGATCATCGCCCTTCTCTTGCTTGTAGAGCGATGTGATGCCGTATACAAGGGCAGGCTGTATAACCTGTGGGTAATATTGGTCGAGGCTGTTGTTGTCTTCAGCCTCAGTGAACTCTGGGATCTGGCGGTAGTAGCGGTAGGCTATGGTGTCGGCGCTGTCCGGGGTTGGATACAACGACACTTGAATAGCTCCACTGCCATCAATCCCATTGACGGCCACCCAGCGCGGATCGCCATCTATGCTAGCATCTGGGTCAGCAGCATCCAGGTCTTGGGTAGACTTGACGATGATGACATGGTTCTCCGTTACGTTGCGAAACGATAACGGCGTCAGTACGTCCGATGCGAGCGAGTAGGTCTGTGTGTCGGCCACCGTGGTGAACGTGGACGACGTAAACAGCCAGTTCCACTGCTCTCGGCTCTGGATGTCCTTGCCCACCATGTTGAGGTAGTCACGGGCAGAATCCTTGAACGTCGAGCTAGAGGTGTTTAGACCTACCCTGCGTAAAGCAATCTGTAGGACTTCAATGTTTGTCATCCTAAAACGGCGGCTCTCATATCAACCCATGCGCCGTTTTCGTACCCCTGAAACTTGTTGTCGGTGCTGTTGTAGACCAGCATCCCATTGGCCGCTGTGAGCGCATCGCGCTCTGCTGTCGTCAACGATGGGACCGTGAACGATGCGCCAAACGTGACGGTGTCAGCCTCCAGCACGCCAAAGAGTGCGGCGTCGCCAAAAAATGTG
>Ga0208303_1001182_pt1 | contig 10443 bp, 10 predicted proteins | sample CB_VirMetaG_2_FD_184537 | JGI IMG/M metagenome (GOLD analysis project Ga0208303, IMG submission 184537) | Freshwater to marine saline gradient viral communities from Chesapeake Bay - CB_1504_2 Viral MetaG (SPAdes) (version 4) | ecosystem: Environmental > Aquatic > Marine > Coastal | place: USA... | reverse complement strand
GGATATACAAAAAATACAAAAATGTTGTCTTTTGATAAATATTACACAGAACCATATAAGGAAATCATAGAAATTGACGAAGTTGAATTATTAAACATTATAACAAGTAATACGGAAGATTTCAATTATGAGAAGTTCTTTAATCAATCATTTTATTGGAAAACGGCAACACAGATTATAGTAAAATACAAGTTATTTGATATTGATAAATGGAATGAAATTTCAGTTGAAAAAGCAACCAAACCATATACTATTGAAGATAATAAACAATACATACATGATTTAAATGTTGAAGATTTAAATTTATCTACTACAACATTATTTTATATGGTAAGTAGTTTATCAAGTGTTTCATATAAACCAAATAATTTATTACCTTTGTATTTAACTGAATATATTGATTTAACATTTAATAACGGCGATAAAATAAAAGAAAAGATTTTTAATGAAAATAAAACAATTCAAGATATTACAGATAAACAAAACAATAAATTATTATTAGATTGTTATAATGGGTTTATGTTTAAAATGGGGTCGTGTCCCCATACGACGGAAGAGGGTTTTAAAGGGAATTTCCCTTTATGTATAGGCAACATTTTTTATGATAATATTGTATTAGAAAAAGAACTTATTTTTAACACATTAAACACGATTGACGAAGCAGAAATTAAATTAAACGAGTTTTTGAATAATGATAATCATAAAATATATGTTTTAAAAAGTCGTTGGGGAACTGGAAAAACACATAAAATTATAAATAACGCTATTAACTATTATGACGATTTAAGAATATTACTTATTACAGAGAGCAACGCATTAAACAACAAATTAAAACAAGATTATAATTTTGTCTCACATTTGGATAAGCAGAAAGACCAAGATATAAATTTATCAACATGTAAAAAAATTGTTTGTTCTATTCAATCCATTAATAAAATTGAAAAAAATTATTTTGATTTGGTTATTATTGACGAGTTTGAAAGTGTATTAAATAGTTATTTATCATATACAACCTTTAAAAATGTTATTACAAAAGAAGATAATTATAATGAAGTAGCATATAAAATATTATTGACGAAAATTAAAACAGCACAAAAGACATTATGTTTAGACGCAGATATAGACGAGAATAAGATTAAACTATTTACTAATCATTTTGGAAATGATAAAATGGTTGTATATAAAAATATAGAGAACCCTTTTAATGAATACGATTTCCTTATATATAATAAGTATGATTTTTTCTTAAAAAATATGTTTGACGATTACAGAAAAGGTTATAAAATTGTTATAGCATGGATTACAAGTAAAGATAAGTTTGAAGAAGTATTATGTAAAATGATTGAAGAGAGAAACACGAATATTTTATATATTAATGTAGAAGGTGTTTTTTTGTATAAAAACGGCGTTAAATCTACATTTGATAAAGATTATGTAATACCTAATATTGAGAAATTCATTAATGATAATAATATTCAAGTTTGGGTATATACACCAACAATTAAAACTGGAATATCTTTTAATGGTGAATATTTTGATAAATGTTATGGAGTATCCAATAACAATACTTTAATATGTAAGGAGTTTTTACAATCCTTATTTAGAGTAAGAAAATTAAAAACAAAACAAATTAATATTTTTATTGAATATTTTAAATTATTTTCAACCAATAAACACATTAAAAAAAATATATCTTTGAATGAAGTAAAACGCCTATTTAAAACAAATAAGAATTTACATAATGAATTGAGTAAAAGTAGAGCGGATAATATGTATTTTTGTAAATCATGTGAAGGTGAATATTTTGATTTACAGAGTATAAATACGCAAAATGTAATCAATTCATTAAAGGCATACACATACAATTTTATATATCTTTTAAAATATCATAACTTACAATATAAGTATGTTGTGTCTTATACTAACTATGACGAATATAATTTAAATGGTGATAAAGAAAAAAAGGCGTTTGAATGGTTTAAAATACCATTATTACCCTTTAATGTATTTACTGAATTAAAAAATAAAAATCAAGATAGATTTAATCATGTGTGTATTGAAGATAAACAATATATTACAAAACAATTTAACAAAACAAGAGATTTAGTATATCTTTATAAGTCATACGATTTAATACCAAGATTTTTAAATGGTTATTATTGTGGGGTTATGCCCCCACACGACAAAGGGGTTGATAAGGGGATTACCCCTTATAATGAAGATAATGAAAGACCGCCATTATTACCATTACCTTATTTTGGATTTTATAAAAATTATATCACAAACAACGGAGTAAATAAAGTAAGCAATATAAGAAATATATTAAATGATAAAATAGATTATAGCAGTTTAAAAACAATTATGAGTGTTGATAATTCTAAATTGGATTTATGGATAGTTCATAAATTAAATGAAATGTTTAATTATTCTTACCAAAATGATTACAAATTATTAAATGTTGAGTTTGTTAAATCTATTAATGAAAATTACGAATTGATAAACGAAGTATATAAAAAATGGACGAAACGACCTTATAATATTGAATTAGATAAGCAAGGATACAAACAAATATTTAAAATGGTTAAATCTTATTATGAAACGATAGATTTATTATGTGAAGAGAAAAATACAGATATATACATACAACCAAAAAAAACCATTTACGATTATAAACTAAACCATTTATTAACATTAAAGAATTTTGAAAATACAAATAATCATTATGTTATATCCAATAATAACACGCAACGCATTACAGAACAGAAATTAAATGATTACATGTATAAATTAGAAAATGGTAAGAGAATAACCAATATAAAGGAACTATCAACGAATATATATAATAATTTGATTATGAATGAATATTATGTAAATGTAAATAAAGATACGACTTACTCTTTTATTCATTCATTTAAAACATTTAAATCCGCACAAATAAACCAAAAAATACCAACCATTAAAATATATAATAGTTTTTATAATCCGTTGTTAGGTAATATTAAATACAAAGTTGATAAAAACGAGTTTATAAATGTTGATAAGAAAAAATTAAAAGTTTATGGTAATGTTATAACAAAATGGATAGACAACGAACCAATTAACCATAAAATATACAGAATATACAAAGCAAAAATACCAACAATAAAAACATTACATTATGATAAAGAAGTTTATAATTTGAATAATTTAGAAGTAGAATATAAAGTATATAAATCATTAATTCATAACATAAATCATGTTGAACCCTTTATAAGTAATACTTTAATTGTATGTAATTAAAAATCAAGGTTTTTAAAATCCTTTAATTGGTTCGTAAGGGCGTTTTTTTGTCCTTACAAATTACCAAAATTTAAAAATATTATAATTTATATTAAGGAGGTTTTTTTCCTTATAATAATATCATTTTTTTTTATATTAATATTTCGTAAAAAGGATATAAAAAAAATATATAGTAGTATATATAATGGGAATTACAGATAAAAATTACGAACTTTTGACTGAATACAGAGAAACGAGATTAAAACCTATTCAAGATAAGACATTTGATAATTACATTTACATTTTTGAAAAAGTAGAAGAGATTATTAAACAACAAAATAAAGATTTAAAAAAAATAAAAGTGGATACATTAATAAGAGATTTAAGAAACTCTAATTTATCCGTTGCGGTTCAGTTAAAATTTATTCTAATCATGAAACATATACGAGATAGTGAAGAATTTGAAAAATATACAGAAGAATTAAGTAATAAATTAAAAGCAGAGGTAAAAACGAATACACAAAAAAAATTAAATACAACCATTACCTCATTTACAGATTTAACAACTTTATTAAAAAGTGGGGTTTTGCCCCCACACGACAAAGGCAAGGGGATTGCCCCTTATGACTATTTATTATTATTTATTTTGTTAAATTATGGTGTAAGAAATAAAGATTTAATTATTGATTATACAAATGATATGAATGTTATTGAAGGCGTTTTAAGTGGTAGAATACAAAAAAATATTATGTTTTTTGATAAATCAACTTTATATTATGTAAGAAACGATTATAAAACACGAGAACGATACGGAGTTTTGAAAATTAAAATAACAGATAAAACCTTTAAATCAATTGTGAAAAAATTAGATTATGGATTTATATTTAATAAAAGGAATGGTAATTCATATGAAGAGAATGAAATAGGAAATTTAATAAAAAGAACATTTAATCATTACATAGAAGGTAGTAATTTAACAGAAGGTATAATTTATAAAATACAAGTTCAACATTACGGAGTATTAGAAAATAACAAACGATTAAAGCAATTAGCACAATCAAGACCGCACACATTAGGCGTTCAATTCAGCAATTACGAACAATAATTCGTGGGGTTTTGCGTGGGGTTATGCCCCCACACGACAAAAGGGTTTTAAAGGGAATTTCCCTTTACCCACACGACAAGGTTTTAAAGGAAAAAATCCTTTACCTTTATTTACATGTGTCTTTTTTTATATAATGTAATTAATATTCTTATATAAAAAAATAATGTTATGGTAATATAGTTATGACTTATATTAGCGAATTCTTAACATTTGGTAAAGGTAATATTTACGATACTAAAAAATACGGAAAAACTGATTACATTAAAAATTTACCGCCTATGACTTATGAAGACTTATTCTATAAACATTATATTAAATTAATTAGATATGAAATGAGAAAACATGGAATAAAGAATATTAAAACAAAAGATATTATCAATAACGAATATGATTTATATGATTACGGAATAGCGGAAAAGCATTTTTTTACTTACAACTGACTATTATATTTTAAACTAATTTGAATGTTTAAAACATAATTTTTATGGGGTTATGCGTGGGGTTATGCCCCCACACGACAAAGGTTTTAAAGGAAGTATTCCTTTACCCATACGACAAAGGATTTAAAGGAAGTATTCCTTTATTTTTATATAAGGAAATATTAATCCTTAATTTATAAGTATTTTTTTAAGATTTAAAATATTGGAATACTTATATATGAAAGAACCAAAAAAAGGAAAAACACGAAGGCGTAATAGGTTTTTTATTATCTTTTAATTCAATATCGTATAACTCATTATCTAATAACGGATAATACATAGAATACATGAATAATATTTTATAGTATAATTAAAATATTTTTTTTGATTTACAAAGTATCTAAAAATAATAATATTTTATTATCTAATTATGGATAAGAAGATTTATAAAAAGATAGAATATATTGAAGCAATTGAGGAATGGTTAGGTTAGAAAAACAAGGGCGTAATTGTAGAATACCTAAATTAAGAACAGCAAACAGAAAATCATTAATAAGTATGGTAGAAGATTATTTCTATATAGATATGGTTGATTTTGTTGAAAGACGCAATAAAAGATTTACAACGATTATTATAAATGGTTATAATAAAATGAAATTAGAGACAATATATAAAAATTGATTTAGAAATAATAATATTATAATATCTAAATATGGATAAGAAGAATTATAAAAAGGTTGAATATGTTGAAGCAATTGAAACACATTTAAGAAAACAAGGTAAGAGATTAACCAATTTAAGAAAAGCAAACATTAAAGAATTAAAAGAAGTTGTTATAAAACATAATGTTGATATGGAAAAGTTCGTATCAATTCGTAATAAAGAAATGAAAGAAAAAGAAACACAAGAAATAGAAGAGCAAAAATTAAGAGATTTAGAACATGACGAACGAATGAAAACCATAGAAGATAATAGAAAAAGATATATGATTATTAAGTTAAACGATTACATTAATTTAGAAATTGTAAAAAAAAAGTGGGTTGTGATAGAGCAGTTAAAAGATACAATTAAATACAACAAAGATAAAGACAAATACGATAAAGCAAAAAAACAAAATGAATTATTCGCCAATAAACTTAATAATCATTTGGGTTTAAATGGTTGTGTGAATGGTAATGAATTAAATGTAAATGGATTAATCATTCATATTGATAGTTTGGACGGATACGATATACGAAGTGAAGACCATATAACAAGAATGTATGACGAAGAAAGATTTATAGGATATTTAGACAATTTAGGATTTATAAAAACATTTAATAATTATTCAATAACCCAATCAATTAATATTTATATTTTTACGAAAGCATTAACAAAGGCATTAAACAAAACGAATAACGACTTTGAAAATCTTTCATTAGTTATAAATCATTTGAAGGATATAATACCAAATTATAATGAAATATGAATATGTGATTATGGTTAAAGAATAATTTATGTGGGGTTATGCCCCCACACGACAAAAGGTTTTAAAGGAAGAATTCCTTTATTTATTTGTTTTTATGTAAGGTTGATAATTTCCTTATATAAAATAATTAAAAAACTTATATATAATAGGTTTAAAATATCATATAAAAAATATAAAATAAGTATAATAAAATGAATACCAAAAACATTTATCATATTTATAAGATTGAATGTAAGCAAGACAATACATTATTTTATATTGGAATAACCAGCGATTATATACATAGAATACAAATACATAAATCATATTGTAATGGAAAGAAAGATTTAAAAGTATATAAAATAATGCGAGAAAATGGAGGAATTGATAATTTTAACTTTTTCATAATTGATACTTTTTATTGTATAAAACATATTGCCTATGATATAGAAGCGACTTTTATTTATAAATTAAACCCACCTATGAATAGCAAAATACCTTATAATGAAAGAATAATAAATTTAGACGACTATAAAATATCTTCATACCAATTAAGGAATAAAAATTTATACACTAACGAAATCACTAACGAAATCAACGACGAAAGCACTAACGAAATCAACGACGAAAGCACTAACGAAAGCACTAACGAAACTAATAATTATGAATTAGATAAACAAGCACGAAGGAGAAACCAAATAAGATTAGCACAAAGGCGATATATGGAAAGAAAAAGATTAAAAATTAAGAATAATACAATTAACGAAAGCACTAACGAAAGCACTAACAAAACCAATAACGAAATTAATAATTTGGATAAATTACATGAAACATTAAAATCAATAAATAACAATATTATTTTATTACAAAATAATTTAAATAAAAAATCATTTTTACATAAACGAAAAAAATACATAAATGTTATATGGTGGAAGTAATATTTTATTTTTGTGTAATCGTAATATTTGGTATTTGCCTTTTTATGTATTAGATACGGAGACAAAACATAATTATAATCAATTGTTATTATATGTTTGAAATGATTTTATTTATTGTAATTTTTATATAAATATAATATAGTATATATATGTATTATGTATTATACAAGAAAAAATTATTACCAAATGAAAGACGATAAAGAATATAAGGTATATGTGATAAGACCTATTTTAGACGACGAAGAATACACCAAAAAAAATAAATTTAATTATTATGGTTCAACAACTAAACATATTGACGAACGATACGGACAACATAAAGGTTATTTTAAAAGTAATAGTAAAAAAATTAAATCTTATTTAGTTTTTGAAAAATACGGAATAGATAATATTGAATGTGTTATATTAAACAGATTTGATAATGAGGAAGATATGAAAAAACAAGAAATTTTATATATAAATCATAATGAAAATTGCGTAAATTCAGTTTATAAACATACTTATTACGAAACAAATGAAGAAAGTATAACACGAATTAATAGACAAAAAGAAAAAGAAAAAGAAAAAGAATTAATTAAATTAAACAAAATAAAAGAACAACAAATAAAAGAAAATAATTTAACAGAAAAAGAGCGTAAAATAATTAAACGCAAACAAATAAAAAAACAAAAAATTAAAGAACAAAAAGAAGCAAATAAAACTATGAATAAACGCTTTTGTAAATGATTTTATATATTTGTCTCTATAAACACATAATAAATATAAATTAGATTGGTGTTATTTATATGATTACTATGACGAGAATTTACATGAATATAATGATAAACATACAAAGAATTATAATAAAAAATGGGTTGATTGATAAGCAGAAACCAGTTTCCGCACCTTCCTTTATCGCAGAAACCAGTTTCCGCACCTTCCTTTATCGCAGAAATCATTTTCATTTATATATTTTTTTTTAAAGTGAAAAAATTGAAACAAAATGAAAAATAATTTATTAGTATCAATCGTATAAGGAAAAAAGAAACCTTACAATATATAATATTATTATCAGTATTTATTAATATCCGTATTTATTAATATATATATAAAAATTGATTTAAAGATATACACTATATATATATAAGAATGGAAGCACAACTAACCAAGCAAACCAACGCCTATGTATCCAACTATACCAAGCAACCAAAACAAAAGCATGGTAAAGAAGACAAGATTAATGAAGAAGTTGTAATTAATGGTATGTCTTATAAATTCAAGTCGCTTAATCGTTTATCTTTGTTTAATAAATTTGTTGAAAAAGCAACAGAATTAAAAGATTTTAAAAACCAACCTTTATTAAGGAAAGAAAAATCCTTATTAGAAAAGATACAAGAATTACAAGAGCAACTAACCCAAACACAAACAGAAATTAAAGAAGTTGAAAAGACCCATATTGAATTGATTGAGAAGACCTACAATAACGAAAGCGTAAAATTGGTAAAGAAACCAAAAAACGGAAATGAAAAAGGCAATAAATCATGGAATAAAGAAAGAGATTACAGCGAATATTTTAATAATGGCGAAGTGTTTTTACATAGATTACACAAAACACAAGCATTTAAAGAAAATGAAAATTACGGCACTATTAAATTATATCACGATTTAACAGATTTGACGAACATTTGGAAATGTAAATATAACGAAGAAGACAACAATTTAATTGGCGTATATCCCAAATCAATTGAAGGTGAAGAATACAACACATTTAAAGAATTCATTACGGCACATAATCAAGCACATAACCATATTGTAAATGACGGAGTTGAGGGCGTATGGAAAGGTTCAATTAAGTTAGTCCGTCAATCCTTTAAAGAAGCAAAAGGCAACGATAAATCAGTATCACTTTATAAATTATCGTGTCTTTCCAAATTAGATAAGTTAGAAAATTACTATCAACCAAGACCTCGTGTATTCATGACGAAAAATTAATAATTATAATTTTATTGTATTTGGTTAAGGAAAAAAAACCCCTTAGAAAAAGAAGAATATTTATTATGATATGATATGAACGAAATACAGATTTAATTATAGTATAATGAAACATGAGATTTTTTTTTATGATATGATATGAATGAAATACAGATTTTAAAACCCTATATTATCCTTACTGACCTATAAAAAATGACTTTTGAAAATACGATTTTACATCATAAATGTATATGTAAAGCGCACCGAAAAAAGCACGAAAACCGCACCATAAATGGAAAAAGTCTCATTCCCAATACATAAAGGAAGATATAACAAGACTTTTTTATGGCGGACACTTCGCCCTTACTGCCTTTTGAATGACTGATTTTTTTTACACCATAAATGTATATGTAATAGCAACGAAACGGATTTTTTCAGTTTTTTACATAAGTTTTTTACATAAGTTTTTGAATTTTATGATATAAGTTTTTGAATTTTATGATATAATGATTTGTTTATTATATTATAACATGTATTTACAACCCTTCATTATGCTTACTGACTTATAAAAAATGACTTTTGAAAATACGATTTTTACAGCATAAATGGTAATTGCTATGGCGACGAAAACATTACGACCACCGCACCATAAATAGAAAAAGTCTCATTCCCAATACATAAAGGAATAAATAACAAGCATTTTTTATGGCGGACACTTCGCCCTTACTGACTTTTGAATGACTGATTTTTTTTACACCATAAATGTATATGTAATGGCGACGAAATGGATTTTTCATTTTGTTATATATGTTTATGATATAATGATTTTAATATTTCATGTAATAACGGCATGAAATATTACGGCAAAGTTGCCGTCCTTATTTTATTTTAAATTGTTATTGGTTATGTGTTGGTGTAATGTCCTTTTCGTGTAAGTATTCACAGCATAATTATAGAAAATATTACGGCAAAGTTGCTGACCTTAAAATGTTTTAAAATCGTTATTGGTTATGGTGCGATTGATTGTTAAATGGTATTAATATTTACAGCATAATTATAGAAAATATTACAGCAAAGTTGCCGACCTTTATTTGTTATTGGTTATGGTGTGGTTAAATGTCCTTTTCGTGTAAGTATTCACAGCATAAAATAATTAAGAAAAAGTCAATTGTAAATGAGATATATTTTTTCCTTACTGAAAAAGAGCGAAAATAAATAACTTATTGAATATTTTTCGCTATTACATTAAAAAATAATTGACTTTTTCCTAATTGAGATTTTTTGTTGAGATTATTTCTATGACTGAAATAGAAGCGAAAATAAAAT
>Ga0208303_1001181_pt1 | contig 10447 bp, 12 predicted proteins | sample CB_VirMetaG_2_FD_184537 | JGI IMG/M metagenome (GOLD analysis project Ga0208303, IMG submission 184537) | Freshwater to marine saline gradient viral communities from Chesapeake Bay - CB_1504_2 Viral MetaG (SPAdes) (version 4) | ecosystem: Environmental > Aquatic > Marine > Coastal | place: USA... | reverse complement strand
AGAATCCTTTTGCATATTTCACACAAATTATTTACTATGCATTTCTAAGGCGTATTGCCAAAGAGAAAAAAGTATTGTATACTAAACTGAAATACACTGAAGAGTCTTATGCATTGAATATGAATAACTCAACACAAGAAGGAGACAATTCAGATTATTCTCCACCAGGTAAAGTTGGTGAGTGGTCAAACGAATATGTCGATAATTTTATTGAGCAGTTTGAAGAGACCAAACGCAAAAAGAAAATTAACAAAGACACTACACCAGTTGACATTATCATTAGCGGTGACGATGAATGAGTAATATGACAGAACAAGAAATTATGAATTCTACTATGGAACATATGCTGAAATGGTTTCATGAAGAAAGTAGTATTTTAGAAATTCTTTATGCTAAAGAAAATGAAATGGTTGAAATATATGGCGATGGAATGTATATGTGTCCATATTATGAAGCGTTTATTCAGTTAGCAATTGGAAATATGTATAAGGGATGGTCAAAGGAAGAATTAATTCGAGATTTAACTGATATTTTACCAGAAGAAATTGATGAATAATATTTTAAGAAAAGGAGAGTCGGTATAATGTCTAAAGCAGCAATTATAACTGACACCCATTTCGGTGTTCGAGGTGACAGTAAAACATTTCTTGACTTTTTTGATAAATTTTATAGCAACGTATTCTTTCCTTATCTCAAAGAAAACAACATCAAGACAATCTTTCATCTTGGTGATATTGTTGACCGCCGTAAGTTTATCAACTATGTCACGTTGAATGAATTCAAGCGAATCTTTGTGCAGCCATGTGTTGATCTTGGTATTGAGTTACATGTTATTGTGGGCAACCACGATATTCCTTACCGTAATACAAATCATATCAATGCAATGAACGAATTGTTTGATAAACAAAATATTCACATCTATGCTGATCCAAAAGATATTCAGTTTGATGGTGTTGATATTACAATGATGCCATGGATTCAAAATACAAACTACAAAGAATGTATGGAGCATATATCTCATACTAAGTCGCAGATTTTGTTCGGTCATCTTGAACTCAATGGTTTCGTTATGCACCTTGGTCAAACAGCGCATGAAGGTATGGATACAAAACCATTTGAAAAGTTTGATATGGTATGCTCTGGTCACTTCCATCACAAGTCATCAAGAGACAACATTCACTATCTTGGCAATCCGTATGAGTTGACATGGAGTTGTTATAACGACCAGCGAGGGTTTCATATCTTTGATTCTGACAAAAGAGACTTGACTTTCATTCAAAATCCATATAGAATGTTTCATAAGGTCTGGTATGATGACCTTGATAAAACTATGGAACAAGTCATGCAAGGAATTGATTATGAGTCATATCATGATACATATGTAAAGGTAATCGTTCAGAATAAAACAAATCCATACTGGTTTGATATGATGCTTGATAATCTTTATAAAGCAAATCCTGCTAATGTATCCATCGTTGATGATAATAAACATATGGACGCACAATCTGAAGAAGAAATATTTAATGAAGCTGAAGACACTTTGACTTCTCTTTATAAGTTTGTTGATGGAATGAATACCGAAGTTGACAAAAAGAAACTCAATCAGCTATTTGCTAACTTATATAATGAAGCGCAGAACTTAGAGGTATAATGATCCATTTTCGTAATGTCAGATTTCAAAATCTGCTATCTACTGGTAATGTGTGGACTGAGATTCAATTAGACCGAAGTCCAAATACTTTGATAATTGGTGAGAATGGTGCTGGTAAGTCTACCGTTCTTGATGCTTTGTGCTTTGGTTTGTTTGGTAAACCATTCCGTAAAATTAACAAACCTCAACTTGTCAACAGTGTCAATCAAAAAGGTGCATTGATTGAAGTTGAGTTTAAAATTGGTAGCATTGATTACAAAGTTGTTCGTGGTATCAAGCCAGGTAAGTTTGAGATTTACATCAACGATAAACTAATAGATCAAACAGCGTCTGTTCGTGACTATCAAGAACACCTCGAAAAGAATATCCTCAAACTCAACTACAACTCGTTTACTCAGATTGTAATTCTTGGTTCGTCTACATTCGTTCCGTTTATGCAGTTGCCCACACATCAACGTCGTGAGATTATTGAAGACCTTCTTGATATCAAAATCTTCACCGCAATGAATGTTCTTTTAAAAGAGAAACTTCAAACGAACAAAAGCAATCTCAAAGATATCAAAATGTTTATTGACCTTGAGGAAGAAAAACTCGATGTCCATAAGCAGTATATTAATGATATCAAAACAAAAAACAAAGAACGAATCAAAACAATTAAGTCTGAGATTGATAAGTCTGAATCTTCTATTGCTCGGCTTGAACTTTCAATTGATAAGTCCAATGAAAAAGTTAGAGAGTTGCAGGTTACGATTGAAGATGAAAACGACACTCGTAGTAAGTTGAAAAGCATTCAAGATATTGAGTCTAAGTTTGAAGATAAGGTAAAGAAGTTAAAGCGTGAGATTAGTTTCTATGAAAACAATGATAACTGTCCAACATGTGACCAAGTAATTGATGAAGAACACAAGTGTAATCATATTGATAATGGTAAGAATAAGATTGCCGAGATTGATGGTGCACTTGAAAAGTTGGAGGTTGAACTACGAAAAAACAACGAACGGCTTAATGATATTTTTCAAGTCAACAAACACATCAATACAATCCTTGAAAAAGTTACAGATGAGAATAATCAAGTTTCCTCTCTGAATCGATACATTCGAAAACTCAATGAAGATGTAAAAACTGAAACAGAACAGGGCGGCGATCTTAAAGAAGAAAATAAGAAGATTGAAGATATCCAGAAGTTGATTGCTGACTATGAATCTGATAAAGAAGAAAAGATTCATGAGAAAGAACTTCTTGATGTTGCTGCTGACCTTCTCAAAGATAAAGGCATCAAGACACAAATTGTTCGTCAATATATTCCTATCATGAACAAGCTAGTGAATAAATACTTGGCTGCAATGGAGTTCTTTGTTAACTTTGAACTGAATGAAAACTTTGAAGAAATAATCAAGTCTCGACACCGTGATGAGTTTAGTTACTCGTCGTTCAGCGAAGGCGAGAAGATGCGAATCGACCTTGCTTTATTATTGACATGGCGTTCTATTGCTAAGATGAAGAACTCTACAAATACAAACTTGTTAATCCTTGATGAAGTTTTTGATGCGTCACTTGACGTAAGTGGTTGTGATGAATTTCTCAAGTTGTTGAATGAACTTGGTAAAGATACCAATGTCTTCGTCATATCTCATCGTGGTGATATTCTACAAGACAAGTTTAGGTCTGTTATTCGTTTTGAAAAGCATAAGAATTTTTCCAGGATCTCATCATAATGTATGGTATACAGGTAAAATTTGAAGATTTATATTTGTGGGTTTTACATCACGAACCCAATGTTGATTATGAAAATACCACATATCGAAAATTTGATACAAAAGAACAAGCAACTGAATGGGCAGAATTGTGCCAGCTTGGAGATTATATTGTAAAGGAACTTCCATGTTAGAACTGGTACACGCACATGATAAAATACTTAGACAACATACTGTTTCGTTCGATTTTGAAACAACTGACCGAGATCCAAAACAACTTGCAGAAGATTTGGCAAATAAAATGATTGAACATAACGGTGTTGGTCTTGCAGCACCGCAAGTTGGTATTCCTCTTTCAGTGTTCGTAGTTGGTGATCCTACAAATAAAGAATCGATCATGGCATTTTTCAATCCAAAAATCATTGACTTTTCAGAAGAGACGGTTTATTATGATGAAGGTTGCTTGAGTTTTCCAGGTCTTTTTGTGAAGGTCAAACGACCAAAAGAAATTCGGTTACGATTTACGGATATGAATAATGAAACGACAACTACAAAATTTACTGGATTCACCGCTCGTGCAATTCAGCATGAATACGATCACCTTTCAGGTATTGTATTTACAAGTAAAGCTACGGCTTATCATCTTAGCAAAGCTAAGAAAGATCAAAAGTTGCGTCTACGCCGTAGTCGTTAAATATCTCCCCGTATATTATGCTTATAAATTGAGAAGGTGGAAATGACAAATTTCAATAAAGTTGCAGACTTCATGAATGCGTTCGGTCAAGATGTAGAAACTGAACCGCAGTGGACATCCGTGTCAGAACTCCGATACGAATTGATTCGAGAAGAACTTGAAGAACTTCGTGAAGGTTTAGATAAGCGAGATATTGTCGAGATTGCAGATGCGCTGACTGATCTTCTCTATGTTGTATATGGTGCTGGACATTCTTTTGGAATTGATCTTGACAAATGCTTTGAAGAGGTGCATAATAGTAACATGAGCAAACTTGGCAAAGATGGTAAACCTATCTATCGTGAAGATGGTAAAGTATTGAAAGGTCCAAACTATTGGGCTCCTAACTTGAAGAAGGTTTTAAATGTCTGATGGTTTCCAAAAGAGATTAGTTTCTTATGATAAAGATCATTGCTGGCAATATGACATAAGAATTAATAATTTTGATCAAGATCTTAAAGAAGCATTTTTAAACAAAGAAGAAGCAGAAGCTATAACTCTTTCAGATTTTAGTTTTGAAAGAGTTGTGAGTAAAGAAGCACAACAACAAATGGTTGAGTTTATTGAGCGACATGAATGGTTGGGTAATATTTCTCAGATGTCTTCTCATTGGTTTGCTGCTTATTATAATGGATCTGGTTTTCCAAAACTTGCTGGTGTTATTATTATGAATCAGCCAAATGCATTTTCGAAAATGCTTGGAGAAGATACTCCAAAATTGGAAAGACTCATTAGTCGTGGTGCTTGTATTAGTTGGTCTCCGAAACATTTAGCATCTTCTTTTATTATGTGGTGTATTCGTTGGATGGTCAAAAATACACAGTATCGTTTATTTACTGCATATTCTGATCCAGCAGCAAAAGAACTTGGCACAATTTATCAAGCGTGTAATTTTTATTATCTTGGTAATAAGTTTGGTGGGACAGAAAGATATGTAAGTCCATATAGTGGAAAAATTGTTTCTGATCGATATTTTCGTCAAGTTTATGCGTATAAAAAATACGCTGAAGAGCTTGGTATTATTTGGGATAAAAAATGGGAACAAGAAATTAATGCAATGCAATGGGAAAATGTTCCGAATGATATTGAAGAGAAATTGAGAGAGCAGTCTAAAATCGCTATAAAAAAAGCTGAAAAAATACTTGATGTTCCAACAAAACATAAGTATGCTTATGTATTAGGCGAAAATAAACAAGAAACTAAAAAATTGAAAAAAGTATTTGTGGAACGTAACAAAGTATATGAATATCCAAAGGTGAGATAAAAATGGCAAACCACGTAACATCGTACATTAATTTTGAAAATTTATCCGACAAAGCAGAAGAATTTCTAGAAAACATGAATGATGAAACTCTTCTTCAAGGACTCTATTCGGATTATGATAATACTTATGATTGGTACATCGATAATGTCGGTGCTAAATGGTTGACCGTTGATGATATTAATTCTACCAATATCTCATGCACTTCTGCTTGGTCACCGCCTGTTCAGTTCTATGATAAACTTCATGAAAAGTTAGTTGAACTTAATTCACCAGATGCTGTAGTTTGGGTAACTTACGAAGACGAGATGCCTAACTTTATTGGCGTATATGGTCTGGGTAAAGATACAGATTACGAAGAACATCTTGACGAAGAGTATTACGAAGATACTCTCGGTATGCTTCCATATGATGAAGTATCTGAAGAGTTCAACGATGGTGGCGATGATCGCCCTAATTTTTGGGAAGAAGTTCAAAATTGGTTCTCAAAAGAATATGATTGCTTCAAAGAAACGCATTGACAAATTATCTACATACTAGTATGATATTAACAATAGCCAAGGAGTTATTATGAAAGAATTAGTTCGTCCACACACAGATCGTGAAGATATTCTTGGTAAGTTTGCTGAACCAGAGGATATGGATACAGTCATCAATGAAGATTGTGATTTGTATAACTTAAATCCACTTGAACCAAATCAAAAAGATGAAGGTAACATTATCTTCAAGTTTCGCAAGGGTGTGTTTACTGATAAAGAACAGAAGCTGGCGTATGAAGGTTTACGTGATGCAGCAACTGAATCTCAAAATCGTGGGATGGCTGCTGGTCCTCGAGGCGATGTTCTTGGTTCTTCTAATCGTGGTCATCGTGACTGGGTCGATTCATATCAATTAGAAGTAATTGAGTATTTTTCAGGGAATCGTTTGTTTAATGATTTTCCAACAAAAAAAGAAGCAACCGAAGAAACACGTGGTCAAGTTTGGTTGCGATCAAAAGTTATTGGTGAAAAATATGGCGAGTATGATGGTTGGTTCGATCGTTGGGTGGAAAAAATTAAAGATAAATCTCCAAACATACAAGCAAAAGAAGCTGAAGAAGTCACAAAAATGATTTCTGATACTAATTATGCTCAGAGTGTTATGTCTGGTATCGCTGGATTTTATGATCGATATCCCCGTATTCCATATGGTCGTCCATGTGGATTTAATGACAGGTATCCAGAGAAATTCGAAAAATGTTTCCCATATGTTAACAAACTTAATGAGGTATTCAAGAAAGAACTACCTGTACGCTGGACTGCACAAAACACATGCGCCCAAAAACTTGATCCACGTTTTCGTATTGACGGAACAGTATTTACCACACTTACAATCAACTATAATTGGCGTACCGCTGGTCACCGAGACGCTGGTGATTTGACATCTGGATTCTCAAATATTTCTGCTATCGGTAAGGGGTGGAAAGGTTTTGTTTTCACATTACCTGAATGGAAAATTGGTATCAATCTTCAACCTGGAGATTTGCTGCTCGTAAATAACCATGAAGGTATACATACTAATACTGCTCCAATTGGAGAAGATAATGACAGAGTATCAATCGTTGCGTATTTCAGAGAAAAGATGTTAAACCTCAAATCTTGGGATTACGAAAATCTTCGTCGTAAATTCGTTGAAGAAAGGCGATTAAATAAAGATCATCCCCTACAACGAAATCTTTGGAATGGTGTGTCTCCAGGAATGTGGGAAACAAAAGAATGGTCTGATTATCTTAAATTCCATAATATGGAAGACGAAGATGGAATCATTTCTAACAAAAATTCTACATTGGAGTCGTTCTTTTAATGTGTTCAGTAATTGGTGTTTTTCTCAGAAATATTACCGCAAATGATATTGCCATTGTAAAAAAAACAATTCTTGAATCTCGTATTCGTGGAATGCATGCGACTGGTGTATCCTACTTTAAATCAGGTAAGATACATACTATTCGCAAACCAGTATCTGCAAAAGAATTCCTTGAAGAAAATCCAGTAGAAAATTTTGTAGAAGGCGATCAGCTTACAATGATTGCTCATTGTCGTTATAGCACAAGTGATTTAGAGTTCAATCAGCCAATATATAACAAAGATTTAAGTATTGTTCATAATGGTGTGATCACTCAGGAACTTCCTGAGAACTGGGAATCGATTTATGGTATTAAAACAAAAACTAAAAACGACACAGAACTATTATTACACGCAGATAATCCTCTTGTTTACTGGAAAGATGCTTCTATTTCTGCCATTGAATTAAGAGCAGATAAAACGATACGTTACTATAGGAATGGTAAACGACCACTATACCATTCTAAATTGAAAAATGGGTTTATTGTTACATCAACATCAGATATAATGAAAAGAGTAGATTCATCGATAGATTCTGTTCGGTTATTTCCTGGAATATATAATATTATAAAAGATAATGTTCTTCATGAAAATAACATCCAACACATTGAAGAAATAGAGTCAGAATTGAACATACAAGACTTACAGCCATGAATTTTGCTAGCAAAGAAGAAGTTGAAAAATTAATTGAAGATTCACCAAAAGGTGACAATACTAAGTTTTTATCATCTTCACATTCATTGTGGTTTCGTTTTAAAAATTATGAAAAAAACCCACCAATGGTATTGCGTGATGGTAAAGAAATAGTTTCTCTAATTTTCGCCACATTTAATCGTGATATGTATTCTAACTTATACGAAATTGTAACAGTAGAAGGTGAGGAAGGAAATGGATACGCATCAGAGATTTGGGACCAATATGTTGAGTATGCGACAAGTAAACGTGGCATACAAAGATTAAAAATATCATGCACACCAAGCTCTATCACATGGCATTTACGAAATGGTTTGATATTTTGGGCAGTCGATCCAACTGGATCCTTACGATCTGATCAACCTCTGTTTAAGAATAGAGAAGAGCAGTGTATGTTCCGAGAGTTAGCCATCAAAGATGCTGATATTGCTATTCCTACAGATCCAAAAGTTCTCCGACAGCTCGAGAAGGAGAGTTTAGAAAGTCATGGATTCGGACCTAAAAAAATTCAGAAAGTCAAAGAAGCTATTGAAAAGACAGGAGAATATTGGTTACGTGAATCTCTTTTCAAAAAAAATAATTTAGAAACATTTTTCTATTGACTCATTTTCTTTTTAATAGTATACTACGAATATGATGATTGAGAAACCACCATTTGCGTTCTTTGAAGAACTTGGTCAATATGTCTACGGATATAAAAACCATGAGCCCGATGTATTCAAATATGTTGGAAAGGGCAACGGCGACAGATGCTGGTCGCATGTTATTGAAAAAGAATATGCTGCCGAGGATTGCGTAATCATTGCTCGGAATCTCGAAAAATTTATAGACAAAAAAGACTGGCAGTCTTTTCTACTTGAATCTTTTTTAATTTTTTTCCATAAACCTTGTGATAATTCTGTTTCGGGCAGATATAAGGAGTGTTTTGTTATGACTGACTTGAGTTTTCTTTTTGAACAGTATCAATCTTCTCAACGTAACATGTTCAAAGAGTTGCATGAATTTCATGAGAAGTACGAAGAAGTTATTGGTCAGAACGTTGGATACAGTGAGAGTCGTGGTGCTAGCTGGTATATTGAAACAGGTGCAAAAGAGAACAAATACTTTGGCGTTAAAGTTCAGACAAAAGAACCAGAAATAACTGTTATAATGAAAGTGAATTCTACTAATTCTACTCCCGAGATGTATAACAAGTTTGTAGAAACTCTTACTGATAACTTAGGTTCAAAATACGAACTTGATACTTCAAATAAGAACAGTGTTTCATTTCCAGTCGAAACCTTGGAAGAAGCTGTTTCTCTTTGGAAATCTTTTGTTAGGTAAAATAATGGACTATCGTCTAAAAGAAAATCGTCGTGAAGGATTCATCCGCTGGTTCGCTTGGTCGCTTAAACATGGTGATTGCGATCCAGCAGTTTGGCTTACTAACTATCTGAATCGACGGTATGAACACAACACTGAACAGAAACTTTGGTTCTGTTGGTTGTATGGTAACACTTACAATCTACCAACAGCATGGGTTTTGCTCAACGAGTTTCCAGACTTTGAACTTGCTACTGTTGACCGTATGGAGCAATGGAATACTGCAAACTATAGTCGTCTGCGGTATCAGGTTGATACGAAATGGAACAAAGGTCATCTTCCTGTGATGTTTGCATCATATCAGAAATTTATTGGTGACATGTCACAGCAGGATAAATTTGAATCTCTCTATCGTGGTTCACAGACTGATAATTTTGATAACATATGGGAAACTACCAAATCGAGTTTACATAAGTTTGGTCGTTACTCAACTTGGTTCTATTTACAGCATCTGAAACAAACAGCAGATATTAAAATCGATCCAACCAGTTTAATGTTGAATGATTACTCAGGTTCTCGTTCTCATCGTAATGGTTTACTGTATGCTCTTGGTCGTGATGAACAAGTGAATAAAAAACTTAACAGCAAAGAATATGAACAACTCGAAATTGAATCACAATTAATTCTTGCTGAAACAAAACAGAGGTTTCCCGAACTGACATCAGATGTTGATTATTTCAATATGGAAACTTGTCTTTGTTCTTATAAAAAAATATTCCGAGAAACCCATAGTCGGTATCTCGGTTACTACCTTGATCGACAAGCTGGAGAGATTCATAAAGCACAGGGTGATGAATGGTATGGTATTGAATGGGATGTTATCTGGCAATCGAGAACTGAAACCATTGATGCGAGACTAGATAAAAGATTTTACGAACAAAATAATAAACAAGATGAGAAATACTTCTTGACTTCTTTTCATAAGGAGGGCAAACTAATTCGTATGGAATGGATGTTCGATGATGCCGGACCAAACACAGTTTATGTTGATTGATAAAGAAGCTGTAGAATCGCAAAGACGAACGAATACAGAATACAATAAACTATTTTTTAGAGGCAGTATAATGACGAAACTTATTGGTATTGTTGGAATGCCTGGAACTGGCAAGACAACATTAATTCGTGAATGGATGAAGTCTCGTGAATGGACTTATGACAAACCTATCAAACTTC
>Ga0208303_1001177_pt1 | contig 10470 bp, 21 predicted proteins | sample CB_VirMetaG_2_FD_184537 | JGI IMG/M metagenome (GOLD analysis project Ga0208303, IMG submission 184537) | Freshwater to marine saline gradient viral communities from Chesapeake Bay - CB_1504_2 Viral MetaG (SPAdes) (version 4) | ecosystem: Environmental > Aquatic > Marine > Coastal | place: USA... | reverse complement strand
CTCTACAGATACTGCCATGTTTTTATTAAAGTCTTTCCAAGGCAATACATCTTTATTTTTTTTAATATATACAGAGTACTTATCATCTTCTTCTATAATATCACAAATAGTATGCCCACCATAAACCTCTTGACCAACAGCGTAGTGCATAGCGTCGTTTTTATAATCTTTACCTACACTAATCTTTCTTATCAGCTTCGCCATTTTCTTTTGGATAATTTATTATACCTGTCTGAATATTAACATCATCAGTTCCATAGTCTTTTTTCAATTCAGTTTGTAATAAAGTTAGTTCATCGTTCAACCCAGCTATATAATGAAGAGCTTGATGCTTACGAGCTTCTAACTGTCCAATTTCCATTTGTGTTTGGTTAATACTATTTATAGTTGATTGAATTTTTTCCAATTGCTTGTCAGTTACTTTTTCTGCTTTTGGTTTTAAGTCTACTACCTTTTCTTTTTTTGCCATTTTATTTAATTTAAGTTAATTGTTTGTTTGTTTTACTCTTCGCTAAAATAAGCGAATATAGCTCCATCAGCTAAAGTAATAGCTGAAAACCTACCGTATATCCACATGTCAGCTGGGAAGTTATCACCAGATGCTATAGCCTCAGCGTTAACACCATTACCAGTAGCGCTAGCTGTTACGCTTGTTCCAGGATAAAATATATTAGCATCATTAGCTGGTGTAAGTGTTGTAAAGCTAGTGTTAGCAGCTACAATATAAATCGCTGTAACTACTTTCCCTGTTGGTGGTGTAAAAGCTCCTGTGTCATCTAAATAAGCCCCACCACTTTGGCCTATATCTATTTGTGTTAAATTTTGTGCCATTTTATTTTTTTACTTTTTCTAGTGATCTACCACCAAAATAGGCACCGATCACAGTTATTAATACTAATTGTAATAAATCAGTCCACTTGTCTTCAACATTAAAACTTATAGCTCCAGCGTCAATAAATATCATTAACACTGTAGATATAACTAAAAACACTAATACTAATGGACGTATGTTTTTAGACAGCCATGAATCTGAGTTCATATCCATTTTCCATCTTTCTGTTATTTGTTTTTGCATTTCTGCTTCATAACCCATAACTAGGTCTTTTATTTTTGTTTCAGCGGCTAACTTTTCTTCTTCAGATGTGTGTAAGTTATCTATAACTCCACCTACGCCCTTTATTAATTCACCAGCACCACTTGAAAATATTTTACTTAACATAATTTAATTTTTTAATGTTGTTCCCAAGGAAAATCATCATGACCTTCAGGTAACCATTCTCCGTTATAACTTATTTTACCTTCATGTCTGTCGTATGTTTTACCCAACCAAGTAATTGAATTGTCAGTATAAGATAATTTACCTACTTTCATGTCAACCATGTGTGTCATTTCATGCATTAATACTTTTCTTTCTTCTTCGCTACCTGGTTCTATTTTATCACTAATAAATATAGTTCCATCGTCATTAGCTTCTCCCATAACACCTTTATCTAGTTTTTTTCTAATAACAGGCACGCCTGGTATAGACGCATCTGGATCACTGCCAAAATTATTTTTTGCACTACCGTAATTAATTTTTCTATTTTCTCCTCCTAGTTTAAATGCCATATTATTCGTCGTTTATTGTTCCGTCATCTTTTGTGCTTGTTGGATTAGTTTTAGACAATTTATTTGTTTCTTCTTTTTTCGCGTGATAAGCGTTAGTAGCATTTAAAGCATTTTGTATTCTAGCTGTTTCAGCTGCTTTATAAGCGTCGTTAATTCTTTGTGATTCTTCTCTTTGACCTCTAGTTCTAATCTGCTCATCAAACTGAGCCACTTGTGCTGGATCAAAATCAGGATGCACAACCATAGCTAATCTATTCATAGCGTCTTGATATCTTTGTTGTTTTTCAGCTTTTTGTCTTTGATATTCAGGATCGCTTTTGTAAGCTTCTTTATTTGCTTTATTTTCTTTTTTAATATTTGATCTATGTGCTGATTTTTCATTTTTTTGCACATCTTTAAGTGCTTTTAAATCTTTTTTATATTTTTCAGTTCCTTTACGGTTCTTATTCCTTTTTTTCCAATCTTTAAGTTCTTGTTTTCGAGCTTCATTTTCCTCTCTTTTTTCTACTCTATTTTCTTTTTTCGTTTCTTTATACTTAGCCTTTTTATCTTGCCAAGTTTTGTCAGCATCAACTTCTTTTTGAACTTCAACTAGGGGTTTAGCCTTTGTAATTTTATCTTTTAACTCCTCTTTTTGTAGTGGCTGTATTTGTATTGGTTCCAGTTTTATTACCTCCTCATCTTCAGTTAGTTTAACTGGAGCTGCACCCATTTGCTTGAATTGTAATGGTCCGTTACCTGATTTTAATTTAAAAGCCATAATTATCTATCTTTATCGTTTATCATATCATCAATAGCTTTGTTGTAAACTTTATCTGTATATGATTTATTCTTATAAAATACACTTCGTTCTGAAGTGGGTAAGTCTTCCTCACCTAATAGGATTCTATATATCCTACTAATCATTTGAGAGCATTTCCACGAGGTTTTAAATACAGAGTACATTATAGTTGTTCTGTTTCTATGTCTCCATACATCTATCCAACCTTCATCTCTTAATCTCTCCCATCTTGCTTTATCCCACGAGTATGTATAAACACCATCTATAAAATCCTTACGTGTAAATCTTCCTTTACAATCTAAATAAATTAATAATTCTAAATCTGCATCTTTTAACCCGTAAGTTTTACAGACCCACTTTCTAGTGAGCCTGTAATACTTAAGGATATTCATATCACGCAGATCCTGCGCTGATAATCTCATCTACTACGCATCAAGCGTTATAGCACAAGATAAAATGTTTGCATGTAAGAACTTAGAGTTCACGTCATCACAAACAACTATAAGACCATCGTTATACGATGCTGTAGCATTGATAGCTCTTGCAATTTCTGACATAACAGCTTTTTCAGTGTCAGCAGTAATAGTTAGCGTGATTAAATCGATGTTGTCTTCTTCAACTGTAGTATCCATTACAGAACCTTCAAATTTCAAAAGTAACGCACCGTCACCAGCACAAGTCATACCTAATAGTCTTGACGCTGGATAACACGCAGCATCATCCGCATCGTCGATAAACATTAAAAATTTTTCCATTTTTTTTTGTTTTTGATTAATAATTTGTTTTCGTTTTTAAGTTTAAGGTTTAAGGGTTGTGGTTTAGGTTTAATCTTTTAATACTATGCTAATGCAACTCCACCGTCATCTTGAGTAACACCACTAATGTAGTATCTACCACCATCGCAGAATATCGAACATTTATCTCCTAATGTTGGTGTTCCTTGAAAAGTAACAGTAGTATGACCCGCGTTATGCGGTCCATCGTCATTTGTATCAGTTTCAGCTTCTAAGAACTGAGATGTAATAACATTTGTATCAGCAGAAGTTTTTTCTGTAATAATGTAAGCGTTAGATGTAGTTACTGTAGTTACTATAACTTCACAATTCCATCCCTCTCCTGCATCAGCCGCGGCTGGTAGTGTTAACGTTAAACCAGCAGCTGCGTTTAAAAGAAATACAGAATTAGAATCGCTATCTAAAGCTTGGTAGTCAGCCACAAGTGACTGAACGTGTTTTCTTGTATGAAAAAATACTCTTCCCATTTTTTTTAATTTTTTAGATTAATAATTCTTTTAATTGTATTATGCTAACGCAACGAAGTCATCAGATACACCTAATCCAACAGCGTAATACTTTGTACCATCACAAGTTATTTTAACGTGGTCACCTAAAGCTGGAGTTCCCTCAAACGTAATAGTTGTGTGACCAGTGTTAGTTAAACCATCATCACCACTATCAATTTCTAAAATTTGCATAAGTGATATAATTACATTTGTGTCACTAGCTGTTTTTTCTGTAACTATATAGTTATTAGATGTTGTAACAGTTGCTACAGTAACCGTGCAATTCCATCCCGCTTGAGCGTCAGCTACAGCTGGTAATGTTAATGTTGCACCGGCAGCCGCATTCATATAAAACTCTTTTCCAGAATCACTGGCTAAAGCTTGGTAATCAGCTGTTATACTTTGTACGTCTTTACGTACACCAAAAAATACTCTTCCCATTTTTGTTTTGTTTTTTTAATTTATAATTTGTTTTAATCGCCACCGGGTTGTAGTGACTAGCATACTAAAACAACATCACCATCACGAATAACTCTATAAAGAGTATCTTTCCATGATATGTCGTGTCCGGCATGTTTATCATAATATATCGTATCTCCGTTGTTTAACCCTTCAACTAAATTACCACACGATATTATTTTTGCTTTTATATAACGGTTGTCTACATCTGTATCATCCGTCATTATAAGACCAGCAACCTTTTTAGGCTCCGTCTTTATTCTATCTACTATAATATATCTATTAATTGCTTTCATTGTGTCTCATGTTTGAAATTACACAATCTGCAGATATAATTGTTGATACTACACTTACTGCATTTTTTAGCGCCGATTTTGTAACCAAAACCGGATCTATGATACCTGATTCAATCATATTAACAGATTTACCAGTAACAACATCTACACCTAATCCTTTTTTAGGTCTTGGAGCTATTTGCTCTAAACCTGCGTTTTTCAATATAGTATTAAAGGGGGCTTGAATAGCTTTAAGTAGTATTTTTTCACCTACCGCTTCAGCGGTGATTTTTTGAGATGCATTTAATAATGCTACACCGCCACCAGATACAATACCTTCTTTTAAGGCTGCTTTTGTAGCGTATATTGCATCTTCTACTCTATCTTTTTTTTCTTTCATCTCAACCTTAGAATCAGCACCTACTTTTACCATACCTACTGATCCTGATAACATAGCTAGTCTTTCTCTGTGCTTTTTCTGTATAAACGGGTTTTTATCCCATTTGTCTATAGTTTTCTTTATACTTTTTATTCTTTCCTCCATTTTATCTTCTGGAGTTTCTATAGTCAATACAGTGTTTTTATCATCAGTTATAGCTGAATAAGCTTCACCTAAACAATTTATATCTATAAGATCTAAGTCATCACCTAGTTCTTCGTTTATAACTTTAGCGCCAGTCAGAAAAGCGAAATCTTCGCAAGTATCTTGTTTAGTGGGACCAAAGCCTGGTAAGTCTATAATATTTACTTTAATATTACCTTTTACCTTGTTCATAAGCAAAGCAGCTTTAACTTGTTGTTCTACAGGAGCAACTATCAATAATGCTCTCTTGTTTTTTATAACATGTTCTAATACTGTTTGTATTTTTCTTATGTTAGGTATTTCTGAACCTACGATTAATACTAACGGATTATCAAGCTCAGCTATCTGCTTGTCCTTATCAGTAACAAAATGTGGAGATGTGAGTCCTGAGTCGATCTGCACGCCGTCAACTACTTCGACGTATGTTTCTTCAGTTGGAGACTCTTCCATTAATACCACACCATCTTTACCTACTTTAGTATAAGCCTCTGCTATAATCTTTCCTAGTTCTGCATCATTGTTGCAACTTATTGAACTAACAGATTCCAGCATATCGCCCTCGATCTTGACAGAAACTTTATCCAGGTAATCATTTACCTTTTTAAGACCGGATTTAATACCGTCCTTTACTTCTCTTATAGTCACCTCTTTTTTGTAACTATTAACCTCTTTTAACAGAGATTCAGCAAGGACAGTAGCTGTAGTAGTACCGTCACCTGCTTCTCTCACTGTATTTCTTGCAGCTTCTTTAATAAGGGTTGCACCCATGTTTTCAACCGGGTCAAATAAGACTACTGATTCTGCAACCGTTACACCGTCTTTTGTTATGACCGGGAGTCCTCTGGCGTCTTCGTATATAACGCACTTTCCAGATGCTCCAAGGGTTGATTTTACTGCTTTTGCTAGCTTTTCAACGCCAGCAACCACCTTTTTATTAGCTTGATCGCCAAAGTTTACGTCTTTGACAATCTCGCTAGGCTGATTGTATTCCATATTAAATTAAATTTTATTAAATTGTACTTCTATTCAAATGTTTTTACGACTTTTGGGCCTTTTGTAGCCTCTAATTTGTCAGAAAAATGCTTAACACTGCCATTTATTGCGGTTTCTGCACCTTCTATTGTTTCCCTACGTGTAACATCTTGCCATACATCCTCTTTATCAGGATTCAAGCACTCTGTTTGATAAAATCCGTTAGGTAATTGGGTTATTCTCCAGTTTTTCTTCTCAGAGAGGTGTTTCCAATGTTTAATTGTTGTTTCATTTGGTTTTAAGTTGCCAGTTGTACTGGTCTTGTAGTATAAATAAGTCATTTTTTTGGTTTTTTTGGTTAATATTGACTTGGTTTAGGGTCTTTCCCTATTCTTTTTCTTTCTTTGGTAGTTTTTCTGTTTTAACAATACCTCTATGCCCGTCATTATGAGCCTTTACTTCTGCTTTTCTTTCCGCGCTATCATACTCGCCATATTTTTGCATGTCTTTATTTGGCGATTTCATAGTAGCTGGTGATTTTTCATCATGATCATGTGCTACAGGCTTTTCTCTACTAGTTCCTGTGTTAGGATCGTTAACCATTTCTACTCTCCTATCTTTATTTGGCGATTTACCGTACATGTCAGCTGGTGAACCACCGTGCGGATGATCGTGAGATCCTTTTCCAACACTATAGTCTTTGTTTGGTGAACCATAGTTCATTTGCATTGGTGTCCCATATTTAGCGCTTTTATGTAAAGCTGAATTTTTCATTTTATAGGCAGATCCTACTTCTAGACCTCCACCTGGTTTACTTTTTCCTGGCATATCTTTATTTTTATTTGTTGTTTATTTATTTATTTATTTAAAAACCTAAACCCATTCCAAACGAACTTTTTGGTTTATTAGGTTCAACGCCAAAAACCGATCTACCTGTCATGTTGGCGTGGCTTTGTCTCATTTGTTGCTTATTTATTCTGGCTCGTTGTTCATTATCGAATTGCTTCATATATTCATCCTGACCTTGACGATCTAAACCTTCCAAACCAGCTATTGCATCACCAACGTTAAATATGCTTCCACCACCTGCGCCACCAGCAACAGCTTGTCCCGTAGCACCTCCACCTAAAGAACCTCCACCACCACCACCGGTGTGAGCTTCATCTCCATGAGGTGCAACAGTGCTACCGCCTCCGCCACCTGTAATAGCTTCCATCAAATTCCCCATTTTTGTGTTTTTAGCACCCTCGTCGTTAGCGACCGCTACTCCTTTTGGTGTTTTTTTCTTGAAGAAATCAAAAATTCCTTTTGCAGGTGACTCACCCGTACCGCCTTTATATAGTATACCAGATTTTTTAGATATTTTTTCTGGGTTTTCAGAATGTTTAGTTCCAAATGATTTTAATTTACCTGGTGATCTTTGCTTTATACCTGGAAGTTCGTGGCCCATCATTTTAAATGGAGCATATCCTGCTGGTGATTTTACAAGTTCAGGGTTTTTAGAACCGCCAAAAGAAGTTCTTGGCCCAAAACCAGATCTTCTCACTGGCATGTTATCACCCTTATCTAAGTCTACGTTTTTATCTTTATTTCTCAAATCCATTAGTTTCAAGTCTGTTTCATATTCTTTTTGAGCATCGTTTAATCCACCATGCGCAGATACTGTAGATTTTTTTATTTTTGGATCAGGCATATTATTCGTTTTTAGTTCCTTTACCGTCATTACCTCTATTAGCTTTAACGGATTTAAATTTTTTATCTTTGTGGTCGTAGTCTTTACCCTTTAGTTTAAGGCCTTTTTTCTTAGCAGCTCTACGTAATCTTTGATTCTCTGCTTTCTTTCTTCTTCTAGCATCAGTTTTAGCAGCAGCTAAATCTCTTGCTTTTTTAGCTCTTCTAGCTGCAGCGGATAATTTTTGCACTATCTCTTTCTAATAAACTGTTTATTTCCAACAGGCTTGTAATCAAAGTCTGGTATATCTATATCTTCTGATAAGTCTGGTAAGTCTTTTTCTTTATCTTTTTCCTTACTTATACTTGTTGCCTGATCACCTGGTTTAGTAGGTGGGGGTGGGGGTGTAGCTCCAGCAGCGGCTCCAGCTCCAGCTCCAGCACCTCCAGCGGCTCCAGCAGCGGCACCTCCTCCTGCGGCAGCTCCTCCGGCAGCAGCTCCGCCTCCTGCAGCGGCAGCAGCAATTGGAACAACTTTTGCTGGTGAACTACCCATTTCTTTGAAAGCTAGTGGGCCATTACCAGATCTTAGCTTAAACGCTAAAGGTGCTCCGCTAGTATCTTTTATTAATGGATGCACTACGCCTTTTTCTTTCTTTTCTTTTAAACTAATATTTTTTTCGGGTCTATATTCATCAGTACCCTCGTAAGTTGGTTGCTTTTGTTCTATTTTTGAAATACGATTAGATGATTGTGTGTAACCCATTTTCTTAGGGGCTTCGTCTATTGTTGAGTGCGTTTTAGTTTTTCCCATGTTATTCTTTTAATGTGATATTGTCATACTTAGTATGATTACACGGTAAACGAGTAATTTACAAGTGTGACACTTGCCTGTTACTAGTTATTATTAATAGGCTAATGTCATATAAAAAAAATATTATATATTTTGGGGTACTGCGTTGCTTTTACTCCCCACACTCCGTCTCGCTATGGAAATCGCAAACCTCATCATGGCCGCCCGGCCCGCCCAAATCCTTATGTTTTTTTACGTTTACATTTTCACATTCGTTTCGTCGTTCGTCGTTCATTCATCGTTTATATTATCCACATACTTACGTATTCATTATGTACTAAGTTACTTACAAAGCTTTTACGTACACATTCAGATAATATATATGTAAATCAATTATAAATAAAACACTATTAACATGTCAAAACTAATCAACACAGCTTTCAACTTAGTATACATCGCGGGATTCTTATGTGTATTCGTATTCACTATCAACGCAATCATTAATAACTAGTACAAACTAAATACGACTAACACTGGATAATATATTCGAGTTTAATAAATAATATAATAAATAAATATTAAATTTAAAATAAATAAAATAAATAAATAATTTAAAAAAAAATAAATAAAATGAAATTAAAATTAAATAAATCAAATCAATCAATTAAATTAAATAATAAATTATATATTCCATTTAATATTCATACTCTTCAAAATATTAAAAAATATAATGAAATCAATTCAAAATATATATTTAAATTAAATTCATTAATATATATTTGTTCAACTCAAATTAAAAATTATAAAAATATTCTTGATTTATTAAATTCTTCTAAATTAAATAAATATTCTTTAAATTAATAAAAAATAAATTACTCAGTTGGACAGTGGGGGTAGTGGGTGAACACTATAAATATCAAATAAATAAATTATCTACTTTTACAATGTAAATACAAAACAAAATGGATAATATAAATGTAAAAAGAAACAAATAAATAAATTAAAATAAATTAAAATTAAAATTATGTCAGAAAAAAAGAAAGTAGAAGTACTTAAAACTAAAAGATTTGTAATCAGAAAGTCATTAATTGGTAAAAATGTAGTAATATCATTTACTAATAAAAAACAAGAAAATGTTTCTTATAATCATGATGAAGTATATAATACACATCAAGATAAATTTGAAGAAATGAATTGTTTTCAAAAGTATAAAAGTTATACTAATTCAAATTGTGTACCAAAGTTTTGTAGAAATTTACAAACAATTACTGAGTAAGTAATAACAAAAAGTCCAGTTAGTTCCACTTGTTTTCTGGTAATCAAATATGAACAAGTACAGTGTAGTAATGGTTTTTGTGAGTTCGATTCTCACACTACAACAAATATTAAATAAAATAAATAGTAAAATTATGAACAAAGTAAATACAATTACAATTAAAATAGATGAAGATAATGACATCTATGAAATGAAAGTAAATAATAAAGTATACACACTTGACAATGTATATGAAAGTGAGTATTCAGAATTATTTGATGAGTTAAATATGTTAATTGAATTACTATAAAATGTAGAAATTATGAAAATAACTTGTAAAAAAACTGGTAAAGATATGACTTCAAAAGTTATAAATCAAATAGAAAAATCATTAGAAAAAGATCATGGTAAAATAGTAACTGTGTCAACTAGTGACCCACATTTATTAAGTAAAGAAAAATATGATTTATGGAAGTCATATCATGATGGAGATATTACAATATAAATACGAATAGTATTGGATAATATAACTGTAAATAAATTATAAATATAAATAAATAAACTATGTCAAAATTAAAAATTAAATTATTAAAACTATTATTAAATAATATATTTAAATATAATAAAACCGAGTGTAGAGATAAATGGTTAGAAACTACTGTTGACGACTTGACTTATTTATTAAACAATTAAAATATAAAATATGTATGAAGTATTAGAACACTGGAACCAGTATAAAAAAGAAAAATCAAATAAAAATCAATTAAAGTTAAAATTATGAAAAGTAATAG
>Ga0208303_1001175_pt1 | contig 10476 bp, 11 predicted proteins | sample CB_VirMetaG_2_FD_184537 | JGI IMG/M metagenome (GOLD analysis project Ga0208303, IMG submission 184537) | Freshwater to marine saline gradient viral communities from Chesapeake Bay - CB_1504_2 Viral MetaG (SPAdes) (version 4) | ecosystem: Environmental > Aquatic > Marine > Coastal | place: USA... | reverse complement strand
AGAATACTGACTTTGATCAGGTGATTCTAGAGTTCTACACACCCGGTATTCCTGACTCAGGATGGGTTCATGTCTCCTATAAGGCAGATGGCAGTAACCGCGGAAAACCAATGACTGCGTCACGTGTCAATGGTAAAACAGTATATTCAGTTGGTATCAACGCATAATATGTTTGGCTCGACCGCAGTAATTAAAATAGTTGCTATACTTGCAATTGTTGTGATTGTTGCTAGCGGTCTATGGTATATCACGGGCCTAAGAGCAAATTTAGCCATCAGCGAAGAAAATTCTAAAAAGTTAATAGATGGCATTGCACAACAACAAGCCGCAATTGAATCAATCCAAGCAGATCAAGCACGTATTAGGTCACTTAACAATGAATTGACTGCAACTGTCAAAGCACAAAACAAAGATTTAGCAAGTTTAAGAGATAGATTTAACACTGCTGCCAATGGTGACAGTCGGGACTTTGGTGCATTGGCCGCTGTTAAACCTGCAGCCATTGAGCGAGCAGTAAACGCAGGAACTGCAAATGCTTTGCGTTGCTTTGAATTAGCGTCTGGCGCACCATTAACAGACAAAGAAAAAAATGCAAAATTACCAACTGAAATCAATAAAGAATGTCCAGCGTTGGCTAACCCTAGTTATAAGCCTATACCTGTTAACTAACATAACAGGTTGTGCTAGTTTTTGGGGCAACTCAGTGAAGCCTGTTGAGGTCATTGCCAACCCAATGGATAAAACTCCACTGCATATTCCAAGTCCTGATCCACTTGAAGTTAAACCCATCAAGTGGATAGTTATTACACCCGAAAACGCAGAAAGTGTATTTGCACAATTGGCATCAAAAAGACAAGACGTGGTGTTGTTCGGGTTAACTGCTGACGATTATCAACTGTTGTCGATCACAATGGCAGACTTGCGCAACTTTATTGCAACACAGCGCACAATTATAATCAAGTACAAAGACTATTACGAGCCGCCGGCGCTTGTCAAGTAAAGTTGTATGCAAGGAAGTCAATTATGAAATATCTAATAAGTTCTATTGTTGCTATTGTAGTAGCATTTTTACTAGTAGCAAGTTCTATGTCTGCATATGCTAATCCCAAAGTTATAATAAATGAACAGCAGGTGCGCGAGTTCCAACAAAAATACGGTTTAATTGTTGACGGAAAAGTTGGATTAATGACATTGAGTGCAATGCACAAACGCGGGTACATTTACTTTCAAATTGAAAGTACTATGGTTCCGAGCAAAAAGTTCAAGAAGTAAAGCTCGCACACGCAGTCAACATAACTACTATGTTGACTGCTTTTTAATGACTTAAACATGGATCACTACAAAACACTTGGTGTTAACAGCACCGCTGCCCCAGACGAAATAAAGAAGGCTTATCGTAAGCTGGCCAGCCAGCACCATCCTGACAAAGGTGGTGATACAGCCAAGTTCCAACAAATACAAACTGCTTATGATGTATTAAGTGACACAAACAAGCGTGCCGAGTACGATAATCCTAGACCACAGTTTGGTAACTTTGGACAACATCCGCACCCGTCGAGCCAGCACTTTGATTTTGAAACTATATTTGATGTGTTTGGCACTAAGTTTAATCAAACAAGACAACGTCAGGCTGCCATCAGCAGAGTAAATTTAACAATCAGCTTGGTAGATGTAGTAACAGGTGGCAAACGAACCATTGGCCTGGGTGGTAGAAACACTATAGAAATAGATCTTCCCAAAGGAATCAACAACGGCGATAGCGTACAATACAGAGGAATAGCACCAGGTGGCGGCGACTTGGTTATAACTTTTAGAGTACGCGAAGATCCAAACTGGCAACGAGACGGAGCAAATTTATATACCGAACATGTTGTTGATGTATGGGATCTTATACTGGGCAGCGAATCTGTTGTTAAAGATTTGCTTGGCCAATCAATAACTATTTTAATACCCAAAGGTACACAACCCGGGGATCGGTTACGTCTACGGGGCAAAGGATTACCGGGTAAAATTGGTGTAGGAGACATCATTGTGCAAATACAAGCCAAGATTCCAGTTGACATACCAGAAGATTTGTTAAATATGATAGAACAGAAACGAACAAGCACTGGTTGATATATTGATCAAACAGTAGTATAATATTACAAAGAATACCTATAAAGGAAACAATGCAAAATAATCCCGATATCGACGAAATTGTTAATACTGCCACTAATATTGCTGTTTCTCTAAAACATGGTTATGTATTGACCGAACATGTGTTGTTGGCAATGATTAAACACAGTGGCTTTCGCAAAGTATTAGAAAAGTACGGAACGCCAGTTGACAATCTTGAATCAGAATTATCTGGTTATCTGATTTCGCAAGTTAGTTTAATATCTGAGCGAGAAGAACCTCCGCGCAAAACAAATGCATTAGAACGTGTGTTTAACCGTGCGTTGACGCAGGTGTTGTTCACCGGTCGGCGCACAATTAACATACTAGACTTGTATCTAGCAATAATGTCTGAAACAAATAGTCATGCACACTATTACTTGTTGAAGTACAACGTTCGTAAACAAGAATTTGCAGAGTTTTGGCAGAAACATGCAAGTACTACCGCTACCGAGTTGAGCGTGTCCAAAGCAGATGAAATACTCGAAGAGCACTGTATCAATCTGAGCAGACACGCAGCCGAAGGCACGCTTGAGCCAATGATCGGACGTGACTCTGAACTTGAAGAAATGATCACTGTGCTGGCCCGTAAGTTCAAGGCCAACGTGTTGATGGTGGGCGATCCTGGTGTTGGCAAGACTGCCATTATCGACGGGCTGGCACAGGAAATTCATGCAGGCAATGTTCCTGATTTCCTCAAAGGTGCAGAAGTTTGGGGCGTTGAAATTGGATCGCTACTGGCTGGTTGCAAGTACAGAGGTGAGTTTGAAGAAAAGTTTGAAGAAGTTATTAACGCACTAAAAACCAAAAAGAACTGTGTACTGTTTATTGACGAAGCACACACAATGATGGGCGCTGGCACAAGTGGGTCCAGTAGCTTGGACTTTGCCAACATGATCAAGCCTGCAATCACCAGTGGTAACTTAAAAGTGATTGCCAGCACAACATGGGAAGAATACTACGAGTCATTTGAACGTGACCGTGCGTTGATGCGTCGCTTCCATAGAGTAAGCATCGGCGAGCCGGATGACGCAACTACTGAGCAAATTTTAATTGGCATTAGCCCACGTCTTGAATCATTTCATGACGTAATGATCGACACAGAAGCAATGATAGCTGCTGTTGAACTTAGCGGACGTTATGTTCACGATCGCAAAAATCCTGACAAATCAATTGATTTACTTGACGGTGCTTGTGCCGCACAACGTGTCAAAGATCAAGGCACTGTGACAGTGACCAAAGATATGATCATGGCGCAGGTCAGTCGTGTTACTGGTGTTCCGCTGGATCGTTTGCAAAACGAACGCAGTCTTAAAATTGTTGATCTTGAAAGCAATGTCAAACAGTTCTTGTACGGACAAGATCAAGCAATTGACACTGTGCTAGAACGTGTGTACATCAACTTCTCCGGTATTGGCAATGCTAAAAAGCCTGTTGCCAGCTTCTTGTTTTTGGGACCAACTGGCACGGGCAAAACAGAACTGGCCAAACTGTTGGCAACAAACCTTGATATGCAGTTACTCAAGTATGATATGAGTGAGTATCAAGAAAAGCACAGTATTGCCAGTCTGATCGGCGCACCTCCTGGATATGTTGGGTTTGACGACGGCAATGTAGGCGGCGGCAAGTTGATCAGTGACATTAGTAAAAACCCATTTAGTATTTTGCTGTTCGATGAAATTGAAAAAGCACATCCTGATGTGGTCAACATCATGTTACAAATGTTGGACGAAGCTAAAATTACCAGCAGTGGTGGCAAATCTGTAGATGTTAAAAACTGTATCATTATTATGACATCTAACCTGGGTGCTCGGGACAACGAAAACAACAACATTGGCTTTGGCAAATCGCTAGAAAAGTCCGGAGAAGAAGATCGTGCAATGAAAGAGTTCTTCAAGCCTGAACTACGTAATCGGATTGATGCTGTTTGCAAGTTCAACAAGTTAGATCCATTGGCTATCAAGAAAGTTGTTGTCAAGTTCACAAGCGAGTTGCAAGAAAGTTTGTATGCCAAAAACATCAAGTTGATGTTTGACGAAACGGTTATCAATATGTTGGCAGAAAAGGGTTACGATCCCAAGATGGGCGCACGTCCTTTGAGCCGCAAAATCGACGAGCTAATTCGTATACCACTTAGTAAAAAGATCTTGTTTGATCAAATCAAAGACTGTTCTATTTTGGCAATAATGGTCAGTGGTGAGCTTATGTTTGTAACCAAGCCGTTGGCAGGGCCATTGCCCATTGTGGACGGAAAAGGATATATTTTACTCAATGGCCCAGATTCAATTTGACTCCGTAAACAAAGACCGTTTATTTTACGATCAGTATCAGTTCTGCATGACTGCAGGGCTTGCAGAAGCAGGATGTTTGCGGCGGCTATCGCACGACTATATTGATCATGTTGTACGAATACGTAAAGAATATCGTGTTCTAAGTCGTTCATGGTCCAACATGCGTGTTAATATAACTGATGAAATGGTTGCTGATTTACATAATCTTTGTGATTTATTAACTGACACTACGCATCAATTTAAACTGCTCATTGAGTACGGTGGATTCCGTTTGTACACAAACGACGAAACTTTGTTAAAAGAAGTAATCAACACCAATATACGTTTCAGATTTGCACATTTTAAACAAGTAACAATTGATCGACCCAGAGACACTGTCAAACTAAAAAATCCAAAGCACTTGCACCGCAGTTACTTTAATCGTTCTAGATTGACAGAACAAGAAAAAACTGCAATTGCCAATTTCTTTAAGAACAACATCAACACCATACGGCTAAGCCCGTGTTTGCGAGATTGGTTAGGGCAGCCGTTTAAATGGACAGAACCTTACTATTTTGTAGATCATGATGACGATGCCTGGATGGTCATGCTGAGTTTGATACGTCCTGGATTGATAAAAAAGACATTTAGCATAATAAAAGCATAAGTAATAGACTATGGCAAAAATACACGAAGAGATTCTTATCATTAAATTTAGCAAATTGGTCAAGGAAACTGATCAAACTACACCTGTTGGCACTGACGATTTGGTGGCCAGTTTGGCAGCGGTTGCAGAAGAACTAGCAGGCGCAGGCGTTATTGTTGAAGTAGAGCGTACATAACATGTCGCTTACCACACTGACCTTGTTCAACAACGTTGTCGTTGGAACTCCCAATGGCAATTACGATGGCAGCACCACTTTCTTTGAAAGCGATCCTGTCAAAGGTGCGGGCTATTATCAAGGGCAAGGCAGTTTACAAACAGTATTCGTTACAGTGACCAACTTTCCGGGTGCAATGAAGTTTATGGCCACATTGGACTTTGATCCTGCTACTGCCAATTGGTTTGAAGTGTATGATCTTACAGACGACTCAACAGAGTTCCGCTTCCCCATTAATTTAACTGGCAACTACACATGGCTCAAAGCTGTTGTTACAGGATTCGAAGATGAAACAGGACAAGATGCTGCGATCAATTCTGTAACCGTCACATACTAAAATGGCAATACCAATAACATTTGACTTGTCCTGTACCGACTATAGCGCACCGCTGGGATTTGATGTTTTATTAAACAACGATGTTGTGTTCACTACAGAACATGTTGCAGAACCAACACCGGTTACAATTGACATATCAGACGACGAAGGCCAGCACGAACTTAAATTTGTTCTAAAAAACAAAACTCAAGACCACACTCAAGTGGATGAGCAAGGTAATATACTCAGTGACGCTGTGTTATCTATTAGCAACATGTCATTTGATGATATTAAATTAGGGCATATGTTTGTAGAACAAACTGTTTACTATCACGACTTCAACGGATCAAAAGAATTGGCCGAGAACAAGTTTTACGGTGATATGGGCTGTAATGGATATGTTAGTTTAAAATTTACTACACCAATTTACCTGTGGTTGCTGGAACACATGTAAGCATAAATATGCTATAATGAACTATCTTGTAATCTATCCCGGACGTTTTCACCCATTTCATCGAGGTCACAAAGCCAGTTACGATTGGCTGACCAAAAAGTTTGGTGATGACTCAGTGTACATTGCAACCAGCAATGTGCAAGCACCTGTTACAAGCCCGTTCAACTACAGTGACAAAGTGATGATGATGACCAAGTTGGGTGTGCCTGCTGGTCGTGTTGCCAATGTGAAGAATCCTTATCAGGCTGCTGAAATTACAGCAAACATACCTGATGAAGAAAAAAGCAAAACAGCATTGATATTTGCTGTCAGCGAAAAAGATGCGCAACGTTTTAACTTTGCTCCAAAGAAAGACGGCTCTGCCAGTTACTTGCAACTGTTGCCCGCAAATACAAAAAAGCTAAAGCCAATGACCCAGCATGGCTATGTTGTTATTACTCCTACCATCAACTTCAAAGTAAATGGTGTGGATGCCAACAGTGCCAGCGAAATACGCAAAATGTATATCAAGGGCAACGACAATGATAAGAATCAAGTTATAGCAGATTTGTACGGTCAACCTGATGCTGCCATTCGTGACATATTTGACAAAAAGTTGGGCATTGTAGAACAGGCACAAAATTATATTAGAGAAGCACGTGAATTTGGAGCCGCAAAGGTCGTCGACTGGATGCAACGTGTGTTAATATTAGAACAACAAGCAAACAGTGTTGACACTGATTTTGCACATCTCAAACCCGATTACATTGACGAAAAAAATTACAACCGTAAGTAAAGTCATTAAATATCTGACTAACTTAATCTAAGGAAACCATGGCTGACGTAAAACCAACAACGGACTTGCCGTCCACTCCCATCACTGGGCAAAATCAAATCCAAGTAAACATTGACTACTTGAAGACCACCCGTGTTCATATATGCATGCCATGTTATGGTGGACAGTTGACTGAATCCACGTTTATGAGTTATATCAAGTGGGGCAATACTGCACGTCAGTTGGGCATTGATTGGACCATGGAAACACTCACAAACGAAAGTTTGATCAGTCGTGCCCGTAACACACTCACTGCCAAGTTCTTGAACAACAAAGACAGCACACACTTGTTGTTTATTGATGCTGACATTGGCTTTGAACCGTGGCACATTTTGGTATTGCTGAACCGCCAAGTTGATGTGATTGGTGGATTGTATCCAATGAAAAGTATGCCAATCAAATGGTGTGTAAACGGGTTTGACGGTGCAGAAGAAGGTGATGATGGCCTGCAAGAAGTAAGCAAAACCGGCACAGGCTTTTTGTTGATCAAGCGTGATGTGTTTGAAAAACTAAATGCACATCCTGCAACAAAGCCTTTTATCAACGACATTGGTTTGCCGCAAGAACTCAATCCTTACATGAAAACGTACTTTGACACAGCTGTACGTGAGAATCGCTACTACAGTGAAGACTGGACATTCTGTGAAAACTGGCGTGATTTAGGCGGGCGTATATGGGTAGACAAACGTGTGTTGTTGCGTCACACTGGCACATACACATTTGCTCATGAAGCACAAGAAGGTTTGATTGACGCATTTACTCCGTTTGTTGAAAAGCGTCAAGCTGAAAAATTAGCAATATCGACTGCAACACCCGATACTACTGTTATTGCAGCAAGCAACAAAAAGAAAAAGAAGTAAGCAAATTACGTCAACACCCATAAAGCCACTTTAACAGTGGCTTTTTCATTTACGCTAAATATTACATAATGAATATTCTTGAGCTTGATTCCTATAACCTCGACGATGCTGTTAAATTCAACGAGCATTTGAACCCTCGTCTATGGGGTAAAGACCGGCGACTAAAGCCAGATGTGCACGAGCATTTGTTAAAAATAGCCGACGACTTCCGTGAGTTTTTAGGCGTTAGTGACTTTGAACTTAAAGATATCACTGTGAGCGGATCCAATGCTGCTTACACATACACACCCAAATCAGATGTTGATTTGCATTTGGTAGTAGATTTGCCGCAAGCAGATGCCAGCGAAGTGTATCGCGAGTTGTTTGACGCTAAAAAGTTCCAGTACAACGAACAGCACAACATCAGCATTGGCGGATACCCTGTAGAACTGTACGTACAAGATGCCAACAAAAAGCACATCAGCCAAGGCATTTATAGTGTGTTAAACAATGCATGGATCGAAGTTCCCAAACGCAAAGATGCCGGAGTAGACGATATATCCACACGCAGCAAGTATGAAGATTTGGCCACTCGTATTGATGCTGCAATTGAATCTGAAAATTACGAAAGCATGGCCAACTTGATGAACAAAATCAAGACCATGCGTCAAACTGGATTAGATCAACACGGCGAGTTTGGTCCCGAAAACTTGGCATTCAAAATGCTGCGCAATCAAGGTGCTATAGAACGTTTGGTCAATGCAAGAACTGCGGCCAAGGATCGTGAACTGAGTCTTCGAGAGCGTGAAAAAGTCAAGCAACGAGTGCAGTACGGATTTGCAACAGAAGATGCTGGGTCAACCTGGGACGGCGTAAGCGCAACTACACAACAGTTCTTGAATGAAAAGCCAGAGCTCAGTGATGCTGAAATAGTATCTGCGTTTATTGACTATTGCGTACAGCAGCTGGGAATAGAACAAATGCCTGTGGTAAAGTTCAAAAAAGATCCACAGTGGAGTGCCCGTAACAAAACGTTTGGACGTTACAGCCCTGATCAAAATTTGCTTGAAGTAAGTTTGGCTGATCGTCATGTGATGGACATATTGCGCACAGTTGCACACGAGCTTACACACACCAGACAACACGAAGTACAAGATGTGCCTAGCGGTGCTGGCGAAACTGGCAGCCGATGGGAAAATGAAGCAAATGCCCGAGCCGGTGTGCTGATGCGTGACTACGCTCAACAGCATCCAGAGTTCTTTGAAGCTGGCGAGATTGACGAAGGCATCAAAGACAAAATAGCCGGGGCCGCATTGGCAGCATGTGTTGCAGGCGCTCCTGGATGTGCCACAACCGAACCGTTTAACAAAGGCGCCGAAGCTGTGAAGGCTGCTGTGCGCACCAGTCAAATATCCAAAGACGATCTAAAGTACGGAGCAAAACAAGGACTCAAAAACATTCTTCGTCGTGCTGCCAACGCCAACGAAAGTTCCGGATACATTCCCACAAAAAAGCAAGCCAAAGATCCACGCTTTGTGATGGCACTGACCCGAGATGTGCAACCCGGTGCAACTGGCAAAGAAGCAAACAAATTAAATTTAAAAACCGACAGCCAAGGTCATCCTGAGTTGTTGATGAAAAACTTAACCAATGCACTGCGTGAGTTCAAAGAAGGCAAACCCTTAGACAAGTCAACACCCACACTGTCGGACATAGCAAAGAAACACAAAGTCGAAGTTGATACACTAAAGAAACAATTAGAAAAAGGTGTTCGAGTTGAACTAGAACACACGTCCGATCGTGTTGTTGCCAAAGAAATAGCACTTGATCATTTAAGTGAATTTCCGGATTACTATACACGTTTAGATCGTGTAGAAGTTAAAGAAAGCAATGAACAATTAGCCGAAGAAGATGTATTTGAAGTCAGCATGCGGCCCAGTATGTTGCGTCAAGCGGCAGCCAACATCAATGCTAGAGCAGGCATGGAGTTTGAGATGATTGTGCCCAACGCCAGTAGAGGCGAAGATGAAGATGATTTCGGAGAGCCAGACTACGATGAAGATCTACGTAGCCGTAGCTGGAGCGATATCGAAGACTTCTTTCTAGGTGGTGATGGTGCTAACGGCCGTACTGACGTGCAACGTGCAATTCAGAAAATGCAAGAAGAATTCATGGAATCAATGGATAAACAGATTCAGAAAGACTGGGTAGAAGAACAATTCGACATGGTCAAAGACTGGGTCATCAACAATGTACAAGATGAAGACATTTTAGACTTCGGCGAGTACGACGACGAAGACAGAGAAAAGTTTGCAGAAGATCCCGAGTTCCGCAATAAAGTAATCAAGGATTATGTAGACAACGCTATTGAAAAAGAAACCAGCGATTACGATGAAGCCCGAGATGAATACATGGACGACATGCGTAGTGACCTGCACGAAGGTGATTGGTTAGTACGCAACTATCCTCGCATGAGTGATATCGAAAATGAGTTCAGCCTCAACTGGCCCTACTACACATATGGCAATGATGGCGGCGACGCTGACGTAGACACAATTGCTGACTCATTTAAATCCGAAATTGGCAAACCAGTTGTTGCCAGCAGTAGCTACCATAGTGCTCAACGTAACGACACAGACTATATTGTAGAACCTGACAGCAGTTTAGATCCCGACGACAGCAGTGATGCAGGTTTGGAATTCATCAGCCCTCCTATGCCTGTAGATGAAATGTTTAGTGACATGGACA
>Ga0208303_1001174_pt1 | contig 10480 bp, 23 predicted proteins | sample CB_VirMetaG_2_FD_184537 | JGI IMG/M metagenome (GOLD analysis project Ga0208303, IMG submission 184537) | Freshwater to marine saline gradient viral communities from Chesapeake Bay - CB_1504_2 Viral MetaG (SPAdes) (version 4) | ecosystem: Environmental > Aquatic > Marine > Coastal | place: USA... | reverse complement strand
ATACAAGAGAGTTAAAGAAGATAGAACGAATAAACATTGCTATTGAAAGAAAACTAACGCATGAAACTGCTCATGTAACCAAAGACTTTGATTACCAAAAATGGTGTGATGAACAAAACATTCCAACACGAGCAATCTCTCTAATGTGGAATCAACGTTCAGTAGATACGGGACTGGGATTGGGTTTTAATATAGCATCTTATGGTTTATTGCTTGAAATCATAGCAAAAGAAATAAATATGATCCCTGATGAACTTATAGGGAATCTAGGTGATGTTCATTTATATCTTGATCATATAAAACCTATCAAAGAACAATTAAATAGAGAACCTTATCCCCTCCCCAAACTGAAGATTGGGGATGAGATCAAATGGGTTGAAGGAGACTGTTTACCATATTATTCGATTGGTGATTTTGAATTGATTGATTATCAAAGTCATCCTGCTATTAAACTTCCCTTGTCTAATTAGAGCACCTTTATCTAATTATAAAATAAAAATAATATGAATACACATCACGAAGAAACAGTCATTAATGGAATTTTAAATTACAGAAAATCATTCACTGACAAATGGAAACCTTATAATAAAAAAGAATTAACTAAGATAATTAACATTTTACGAGAAAATTACTAATCATATCCTTCTATTAAACTTCCTTTATCAAATTAAAAAGTTATGAGTTTAAAAAAATTAAAAAAAGAATACAGAGAATCAACACCTGGAGAAATCAGACAATCCGTTTTAGAGAATGCTGTGTACGGTTTTCTAGGATCAATATTAGTAGTATTTATTGCCCAAAGAATGGATATGGCAGTTTTAATAGGTTATCTAACATACTACTTCTTTGTAGGAAGAGTAATTAATAGACCTAAATATGTAACATCTTTAGGTAAATTTATAATATTCCCAACATCAGCTGCTTTAGGAGCATTTGTTGGGTATAAATTAGCATATCTATTATCAACATATTTAAGTTAAGCTATGTTAGAAATACTTAAACACACATTTGGGTTCTGTGGTGAACATTGGCATCCAAATATTTTTACAATTTTAGCAAGTGGGCTTGGATTAACACCAGCTTATTCGTATATTAAATATAAATTAAAAAGTTATGATAAAAGTAAGTCACGAAACTCCTTTATGTCTTTTAGAAGATAGTAAAAAATTTAACAGTTATGATTATGCATTACCCCATTTATTTGATGAGGAACCAGGTTATCTAGAATATTTTAAAAATGCTAAATCAGAAGGTCGTTACATTATTATGGATAATTCCCTTCATGAACTTGGTCACGCTTATGATAGTGATCGTTTGATTCATTGGATTAATGAATTAGAACCCGATGAATTTATTGTTCCTGATGTTTGGGAAGATAGAAATGCATCTGTAGTTAATGCCCGTCATTGGGTTGGTAAAATCTTACCTAAAAAAACAACCAAAGTAGCAGTTGTTCAAGCACAAACAATTCATGAAGCCTCTACTTGCTATCAAACATATAAAGATTTAGGTTATAAAAAAATAGCATTTTCATATGGTGCTAATTATTATAATGATATTGTACCTCACCCAAATAAAGATTTAGGTAAAGCATTAGGTCGTTTATCAGTAATATCAGCATTATTAGAAACTAAGGTAATACATCAAAGTGATAGAATACATTTACTTGGTTGCTCCGTACCACAAGAATTCGGTTGGTATCGCGGATTTGAGTGTATTGAATCAATAGATACATCAAACCCAGTAATGGCGGCGTTAGAAGGTATTAGTTATTCAAATGCAGGATTAGACAAAAAACCATCAGCAAATATGAATGATTATTTTTATATGCTAAACGACCAAGTAGATTATGATTTGCTTACTTACAATTTAAACAAATTTAGAGAAATAAACGATTTATAATATGGAAAATAAACTATTAAGTCTGTATGATTACTTAGGTAAGGCAGCAGGAATGGAATTAGGGGATGCTGTGTGTAAAGCAGCAATTAAATCTGAAGAACCAATTGGAGAGCGAGAAATTTCAAATCCCAAATATGTTGGAATGGTGCACTTATACCGTAAAGAATTTTTAGATAAATACTTCAATGTTGATCAAACAAAAGATTTACCTTTTTAAATAAATAAGATATGGCAAAGTTAGTTAGAGTAGAAACAGATTATAGATTCTATGTAGTAGAATTAACAGATGAGCAATTGGAACGATATAACTCAGATGACGATGATCTTAAAGATGAGGTAATGGAGGAAGTTTATGATGAAATGGAATTCACACGAGACAAAGATGGTGGAACTGAATACTATATAGAAGAATAAAATGGCAAATACAAACAGAACAGACGTTACGATCAAAGGATCGAAAGAAGCAATTAAGTACTTCCAAGAAAAGTATGATGACTGTGTAGATGGAGAATACCCAGCAGAAGAAGGACAAACTCATATCATAGATGCTTTTGGAGCTGAAGCAGAGTTACTAATCGATAGGATTGGTTCAAAGTGGATTTCCAAATATGATGTATTTGTAGATGCTGAGGATGAATTCCAATTTGCAATGGAATCAGCTTGGTATCCCCCATCAGATATGCTAAAAGAAATGCATAGTCAGTTGGTTGCTATAGATCCTGATGTTACATTCACGGCACGTTATTGGGATGAAGCATATAGTCCAATCGGAGTATTAAAAATTACAGATGCCGGTCAATATATAACACTAGAAGATGATTCACTAGAAGATGATGATGAAGAATACTTCTGGGATAGAATGATAGACCCAGCATTCGAAAGATTAGAAAAAGAATTAAATATATAATATGTTAACTAGACAAGCAATAAGAAGTACTCAAAAAATCTATATAGACAAAAATCTAATAGAAGATAAAGATGTAATAATTAATTTAAGTAAGAATTGGAGTGAAAACCAAGAAATATTTTTCCGTAAAATGTTACAGCAAGGTGGGGAATTTACATTAAAAGGTACTAACTTTATGGTTAGAGTTATTGAACCTCTTCGTAATAGTAAAGGTGAATTCGATGCTCCATCCCCTGAACATAAAGATGAGGATTCGCCTATATTCTATTAATACCTGGCAAATAAAATTATATAAAATGAATAAAACAAAAAAACATGTAGTCCTTAGCCTTTCAGGTGGAATGGATAGTAGCACTTTATTACTTCGTTGCTTGAAAGAGTACGATACAGTAACAGCTATTAGCTTTGACTATGGTCAAAAACACAGAGTAGAGTTACAAAGAGCTCAATCATTAGTAGATTATATTAATAATATTCTAGTAGAAGTACCTCAAAATTTAAAAAACTTTTTACAAAAAAGAGTAGGTGATGATGAATTTGGTGATAGAGAAAGAATATTTAACGAAGTAATGATTACCCCTATCAATTACCGCCAAATCCAATTAAATGGTCTAGTTGATCTATTAGACTCAGCTTTAGTAACAGGTGGAGAAGATGTACCTGAAGGACATTACGCTGAAGAAAACATGAAAGCAACAGTTGTTCCAAATAGAAATAAAATATTCGCTTCAATTATACAAGCAGTTGCTCTTTCAGTAGCAAATAAAACAGGAGAAACTTGTGATATTGCTTTAGGTATCCACGCAGGAGACCATTCAATTTATCCTGATTGCAGACAGGAATTTAGAGATGCAGATGATGCAGCTTTTAGATTAGGTAATTGGGATGCCGAAAGAGTACATTACTGGACACCTTATTTATTAGGAGATAAATTTACTATTCTTCAAGACGGAGAAGTGTTATGTGATGAGTTAGGACTAGATTTTGATGAAGTTTATAAAAGAACAATGACTTCCTATAAGCCAATCCATTGGGATTCAGATACCAAAACGGTTATAACAGACCCATCAATATTAGGACGTTATTCTAAAGCAGAAAAAACATCAAAATGGTACTCAGACTATAAATCAGCTTCATCTGTAGAACGTATTGAAGCCTTTATTAAATTAGGAAGACCTGATTCAGCAGAATATGCAGACGAAAAAGGACCAGTAACGTGGGAACACGTAGTAACAGAAGTAACAAAAGTATTAAATAACCACAATAGATAAAATTATGAGCGACGGAATAACAGAAGCAAGACGAGGTACGTATTTTTCAGGGGGGTACGAAGTAAAAACCCCAAAACATACACCCAATCCAAAATGGCACAAAATTGTTTCATTCATTAAATCAGGATTTAGAATAGTAGGTTATTGTTTTATTCCCTTTAGTTTGGTTACTGCAACCCTTTTACTTATATTGAGCGAAATAATTGGAATAGTAGAAGAATTAGTATAGAATGGCAATAATAAGAAAGTATGAAACCGTAACAGACCTCCGTGTCTATGAGGTAGAACTCACAGAAGATCAATTAAAAGTATATCTTTTAGATAATGATCGTTTTTGCGATGATATAGAAGGTGAATTAGATTGGGATTTTGCTTATGATAAAATAGGCAACCCAGATTATAAATTTGAATTAATAACAAAACAATAAAAATTTGGTGTGTTCCATGTTTTAGTACATATGTATAATCATGGAACGCACTAAAATATATTACTTACATAACGGAGATAATAAACCATTTTATATTGGTAAAAGTAGAAAAGCATATAATAGATTAACTCAACATAAAGTAGCTTATGGTCGGGATACTGAAATGGTTATTATTAGCGAAGTTAAAGATTGGAGACGTTGGGAAAAATATTATATTAAAAAATATACAGACCTAGGATACGATTTAACAAATAAAAATGAAGGTGGTGGTGGTCCTGAAATAGTGTCAAAAGAAACAAGATATAAAATAAGTAAATCAAGTATAGGAATGCCTAAAGGACATAAAGGAAAACCATTTAGCGACGAGCATAAAGCAGCCATTAAGGAAACAAGAGGATTTCTTAAAGATAGAGAAGTTACCTGGTTATCACAACCAGTACTTCAATATGATTTAGATGGAAACTTTATAAGGGAATTTGGATCTCAGTCAGAAGCTCAGTATATTATGGAAAAACCCAATAGCGATGGTGTAGGTGCATGTTGTAGAGGTAATCAAAAAACAGCCTATGGTTTTAAATGGGAATATAAATTAGAAAATGAATAAATTATGAACAACGAAAGAGGAATTATGTATTTTAGCGCACCGTGGTGCGGACCTTGCAAAATGCTAGGACCCGTTATGGATGGTTTAATTAGTGAAGGAATGAAGGTTAATAAAATTAACTGTGACTATGATGTATCTTTAGTCCAAAAATATGGAATTAAAAGTATACCAACTTTAATTTTAACTGACTTAAAAGGGAATGAAATAGGCCGCAGAACCGGAGCTTTAACAAAACAACAAATAACAGATTTTTATAATGGGTAAATTTCAATCAAGTAAAGTATTTGATGGGTTTAGTACTGTATTCCGTCAATGGAGAGCAGAGACAACTCACTGCAGATTTGTACACGGTTATGGTATTTCATTTAAAGTCTATTTTGAAGGTGAATTAGATGATCGTAATTGGGTTTGGGATTTTGGAGGTATGAAACGCGCTAAAACTCTAATTGATGGTATGCAACCTAAAGAATATTTCAACTATATGTTTGATCACACTATGATTGTTGCCGAAGATGATCCATTCCTTAAAGCATTCAAAGATATGGATAGTGCTGGAGTTGCCCAAGTTAGAGTTATACCAGCTACAGGTGCTGAAAGTTTTGCTAAGTATATTTTTGACAAGGTTAATCCTTTCGTACAAGAAGAAACAGATGGTAGAGTTAGAGTAACTAAAGTTAAATTTATGGAGCATGGAAAAAATGCTGCATATTATGTAGAAGATTAAATAAAAAATAGTTATGGCAATAAAAAGAATTGAAGATTACGATAAAGTACTTCCAATATTAGAGTTATATAGATGTGTTCAATCAGAGGGTAGCCGTTTTGGACGTCCAACTATAGCAGTAAGAACTACAGGATGTACCCACAGATGTTATTTCGGTGAAGGTGGATGGTGTGATTCTTGGCAAACGTCAATACATCCTGAAAAAGGAGGTTATACATTTAATGATGTTATTAAAATGTATGATGAAAATCCTCATATTAAGGAAATGATGTTAACCGGAGGAAGTCCTACACTTCATCCTACAATTGTAAATGAATTAACTAATTTTGCAAATGAGAGAGGTATATTGATTACAATTGAAACTGAAGGATCTCATTTCCTAGAAACCGATTTCCCAATAGGTCTTATTTCACTTAGTCCTAAATTTAGCAATACAATTCCAGTATTGGGTGTTGAAACTCCTGGGGGTAAAATTACTGATGAGGGGATGATTAAACAACATAATAAACTTAGACTTAATTACGATGCGATTCGTCAAACATTAGCTTACCACTCAGACTATCACTACAAACCAGTATGGGACGGAACTGAAGATGGGTTGGTTGAAATTGAAGAGTTTAGAGTTGAAATGGATATTCCTAAAGATAAAACATTTGTAATGCCTGCTGGAGATTCTAGAGATGAATTAATTAGAATGTATCCACTTGTATTTGAAATGTGTGCTGAGAAAGGTTACAATATGACTGGGCGAGATCATATAATTGCCTATGATCGAAAGCGTTATGTCTGATTATAACAAATGATGAAAAGTATATTTCCTGTATATGTATAATAAAAATACATTATGGGAAATTTACCTTATAAAAGGATATGTATTGAATGTAATTCAAATTTTCGTTCTAAAGGATCACTAAATAAATTTTGTAATCGTGAGTGTAAAATGAAATACAATGAGAAGAAATATACTTATACAAATTGTAAAGTATGTTCATCTCAATTTAGATTAAAATCTAAAACCAATACTAATGATTACTGTTCAAGGGAATGTTATTTTACTCGTGTAAAATCCCACCCCCAAGAATTTGGATTAATTGAAAGAGCTAAGAAAGCAAGAGAAGGTTGGGGTGAAGAAGCTTGGAAGAAAGGCTTGGAAACCCGAACAAAAAATGGTAATATTATTGATGATCCAACTTGGAAGCAATATTGGAAAAGATGTGATTGGTTAACAAGTAGAGCAAGAAAAGAAATGGTAGACGATTGGGATGGTTATGATTATATTGATGGGGAGTATATTAAAGAAAATCTTAATTTACATTTCTCCCACGGTAACTACCCAACACTAGATCATATTAAACCCAGATCTCAATGTTTTATAGAAGGGTTAACACCTAGAGAAGCAACAGATCAATTAAATTTGAAGTGGACTAAAAGAAGTAACAACAGTGCAAAAAACAACAAATACAATGGATAAAGCACTAGAACTATTAACTCAAATTGAGGAAAATGTTTCAACGTGCTGTGCTATAACTATGGAGCCGGATGAAGTTCTGGCTCTAATAGATGAATTAAGAAAAATATTAGAAGACAGATGAGAGAATTAATTACAGCTAAAGATATTGAAATTCAAACAAAAATTATAGGTAAACAGATTGCGGATGACCATAGAGGAGATAAGACCCCTGTGGTTATGGTTGGCTTACTTAACGGTGCATTCGCGTTTTACAGCGATTTAGTACGCGCTACACCGATTGACATGGAATGCGATTTTATGCGCGTTAAATCGTATACAAAACGCAAACAAGGCGATATACAAATCACCAAAGACCTTGAGACATCTATTAAAGGTAAACATGTTTACTTAGTAGATGATATCCTAGACTCAGGTAATACAATGAAAGCCGTAGTAGAGTATTTAGAAGTAAAACACCCAGCATCCATTTCATCAGTTACCCTACTTACAAGAAAAGATTCTCCTTTCATAACACCAAAGTCCTATAGAGCATTTGATATTGATGATGAGTGGGTAATAGGTTATGGTTGCGACGATGAAAAAGGATTTAATAGAAATTTAAGTTCAGTTTGGGCTCTGTAAATAGGGTTCGTATATTGATACAAATAAATAGTTATAAATGGAAAATAAAAGAAGAAAAATCCACGAGGAATTAGAAGTGGTACAAGTAGGTTTTGCTAACGGTGTTGCTGAAGGTTTCCCACTTAACAGTGATCAAAAATCATCTATGATTGATGAAGCAGAAGAGGCTTATGGTAAGTTTCTAGATGCTCTCAAATGTGATTGGAGAAATGATCCAAACTCAATGGAAACTCCTCGTAGAGTAGCAAAAGCATATGTTAATGATTTATGGGCAGGTAGATACAATGCAATGTCCCCTATCACTTCATTCCCTAGTGATGGTTATCAGGGAATTATTTTGGAAAAAAACATACCTCTAGTAAGCCAATGTTCACATCACCACCAAACCATAGAGGGTCAAGTACATATTGCTTATGTTCCTGGGTTAGATGGTCAAGTAATTGGTTTATCTAAATTAAACCGAATCGTAGACCATTTTGGTCGTAGAGGCGCTATTCAAGAACAACTTACAATGGCCATCCATCAAGCTGTAAATAAGATATGTGAAGGTAACCAAGGAGTAGCAGTAATGATACAAGCAAAACACAACTGTGTAAGCTGTAGGGGTGTTAAACACTCCGGAGCATCTATGATGACTAGTGAAGTTAGTGGTGTATTCGCAGATCACACAAAAACAGCAAAAATCGAATTGCTTGAGATGATAAAGATGTAAATATTATGGTGATTTTCTTAGCTATGTGTATATGTATAAACACATAAAAATAATAAAACACATGGCTAGGAAAAAAACCCACAAAAACATTTGTATCACCTTATTTAAGAAATATCAATCTAATGCCCTTAAACGAAAATTAGATTTTAATTTAACCATAGATGATTTATGGGATTTATATCTTTCCCAAGATAAAAAATGCGCTATAACTGGAGCAGATATAAATGTAGTAAATGCAACTATAAATGGTAATTATCACCTTCAAACGGCATCTCTAGATAGAATAGATTCTTCTAAAGGGTATACTAAAGGTAATGTACATTGGGTTCATAAAGTTATAAATTCTTTAAAATCTGATTTTACTAATAGAGAATTTATATCATTATGCCATTTGGTAGCTACTACTAATCCTTCTTATAGTCTTATAGGTATAAATGATATAAGAACTACTAAAAAAAGAATGACTAAAGAAACTATTTCTAATATGAGGAAATCTAACCCCCATAAAAAACCAATTACTCAGCTAGATTTAGAGGGTAATATTATAAAACATTGGGATAGTATAAATGAAGCTAGAGATTTCCATAACTATAAATCAGAAATGGGTATTATAGGCACATGCAAAGGAAGGCAAAATTCTTCTGGTGGTTACATTTGGAAATACCAATAATCATTAGTATATTACATCAAATATAAAAATTAAAATAAATAAAGTTATGACAACGTATTGGACAGGTAAAGTGGTTATTAAAACCGAAGACGACAATGGTAAAATTAAAAAAACAACAGAGCAATTTTTAATTGACGCCGTATCAGCAACAGAAGCTGAAGTAAAAATCTACAAAGAGTATGAAGGATGGAATGGTGAATTCGAAATCCAAGGTGTTAACAAATCTAGAATTATTAAAATTTTATCATAATGAATAATAAAGAAAATTACGTACCATTTGTAAGCGAGGTTGAAGAGTTTAATAAAGTCATGGGAAAAGATTGGCAAAATAGAACAACACCAACAATAGACCATAAAGATGCCCAATTTGTAATTGATTTTATAACTGAAGAATTAGATGAATTGAAAGAAGCAGTTAAAAATAATGATATTGTAGAAATATTTGATGCTTTGCTTGATATCACATATGTATGTTTAGGAAATGGCTCCTTGGTATTTGGTTTAAAAGATAAAATGTTAGATGGTTATGCAGAAGTTCAAGCTTCTAATATGTCTAAAATTTGTCAAACAATTGAAGAAGCAGAAGAAACAGTTAAATTACGTTCTGAACAACAAGGAGAACCTTGCCATTATGCCCCTGTAGGAAATAAGTTTGTAGTATATCGTACATCTGATAATAAAGTAATGAAATCAATTAATTATTTTAGACCTGATTTGAAACAATTTTTTTAAAATAAAAAAAAATAGTTAAAATAATTAAAGCTCAATGTATGTTGAGCTTTTTTTGTCATATTTATTATAAAAATAAACTATGGCTTTAATAGATAAAACATCATCATTATCTAAAGGAAGAATAAAAACCCTCCCCTCTTCAAACGATGAATTAAGAGTATCAATGATTGGTCCTAAAAATACAGTATACCAAGCTCCTGGATCAATAAAAGCTGCTTCTATAATGAGTTACCAAGCCCCACAGGATTCTATTCCTGGAGGACCAGTTCCACCAGGACCTGCTTTTTCAAATGCTTATAATAACCAATCATATAATTAAAAACTTAATAATAAAATGTCAACAAAACAAAATTTACAACTCAATATCAATAACGATATAGCAGATAATTCCTCTAATTCGATATCAGCAGCAGATGTAAGGAATAACCTCATAGATAT
>Ga0208303_1001172_pt1 | contig 10487 bp, 12 predicted proteins | sample CB_VirMetaG_2_FD_184537 | JGI IMG/M metagenome (GOLD analysis project Ga0208303, IMG submission 184537) | Freshwater to marine saline gradient viral communities from Chesapeake Bay - CB_1504_2 Viral MetaG (SPAdes) (version 4) | ecosystem: Environmental > Aquatic > Marine > Coastal | place: USA... | reverse complement strand
GTAGCAATCTCCGACACACAGCAGACTGCTGGGGATGTGCCCGCGCTTGTGACTACAGTGGATACCGTTGTCGATGGCATTCAAACCGACCTTAGTAACGGAACGGATGGCCTTGGTGCGATTAAAACGGACACTGCCGCCATCCTAGTGGATACAGGTACAACAATCCCAAATACACTTGGTACTCCGGCTGGGGCAAGCATGTCGGCTGACATTGCCGCAGTTAAGTCCGATACGGCAGGTATTCAAACTGACCTTAGTAATGGGACAGATGGCCTTGGTGCGATTAAAACCGACACAGCAGCGATCTTGGTGGACACCGCAATTTTGGGGTCTCCGGCTGGCGCAAGTATGTCGGCTGATATTGCCGCAGTTAAGTCTGACACAGCAGCGATCTTGCAAGACACCGGGACGGATATTCCCGCAAGTATTACTACAATAGATACGGTTGTAGATGCAGTAAAAGCGAAGACTGACAACCTTGTCTTTACTGTTGCCAACCAAGTAGACGCTAATGTCGAAAGCGTGAACACTCAGGTGATCACCGGAGACGGCAGTGTTGGCAATGAGTTCCAAGGGGCCTAAGCACAAACAATGGCTCTCGTGCTTCGTAACACTTATAATGCGTAAAACATATTAACCGAAGGTGAAAAATGGCTGACGCGGTAACCACTCAAAAAATTCAGGATGGCGACCGACAGGCTGTCTTCAAGTTTACCAATATTTCTGACGGCACCGGAGAGTCCGCTGTTGTTAAGATTGATGTGTCAACCTTGCAGCCAGAAAGCCGGACAGGGCGCTTGTGTACAAGCGTTGCTATTAATCAAATGTATTACAACCTGTCGGGCATGACCGTAGACGTTTTATGGGATGCCACAACAGACCAATTGTGCATGAGCATCTCTGATCACGGAGTTTTTGATTTTAGGGAGATTGGTCCGATCTCAAACAATGCTGGTGCCGGTGTCACTGGCGACGTAAGCTTTACAACTATCGGGGCATCTTCAAACGACCGCTACTTTATTATGCTTGTTGTAGATAAGAAGTACAGCTAATCAAGGAAGGATAGATGGCTACCTCAGGCACAAGTGCATTCAATCTTGATATTACAGAAATTGCAGAAGAAGCATTTGAGCGATGCGGTCTACAGCTTCGCACTGGCTATGACTTAAAAACTGCTACTCGTTCATTAAATTTATTGACGATTGAGTGGGCGAATCGTGGTATAAATTTCTGGACAGTTGAGCAGGTGTCTACAACATTGACGGCGGATACACCTACACTGACACTGCCGACCGATACAATCGATATTATTGAGCACTGGATCAGGACTGGTTCAGGCCAAACCCAAAACGACCTGCAGCTAGAGCGTTTTAGTGTCTCCCAGTATTCAAGTATTCCCAACAAGAATACAACTGGAAGGCCTGTAAATATTTACATCGATAAGCAGCAGCCTGCGCCTGTTGTTCATTTTTGGCCAACACCTGACAAGAATTACGCTTTTGTCTACCAGAAGCTCCGCAGGATTGAGGATGTGGGTCACGACGGCGAGTACACAATGGATGCGCCGTTTAGGTTTTTGCCCTGCATGGTCGCAGGTTTGGCTTACCAGCTTTCAATGAAGTATCCACAGGCAGCACCACGGATGGCAGATCTTAAGGGAGAGTACGAGTTCCAGTGGGACTTGGCTCAATCCGAGGATCGCGACAGGTCTTCCGTAAGGTTTGTTCCCGGCGGATACGGGTCGGTTTAATGGCACGCTTTGCAAATGGGAAGCATGCCTTTGGGTTTTGCGACAGGACTGGGTTCAGGTACAAACTATCCGACCTAAGGCCTGAGTTTCGCAATGGCGTAAAAACCGGACTAATGGTCGGCAAGGATGTTTGGGATCCAGACCAGCCACAAAACCTCTTGGGAAAGCTGGGTAGCTATACAGATGCACAATCTCTCAGGAACCCAAGGCCTGACGCATCACTAACTGAGAGCCGTGGCATGTTTGCCTTCGATCCAGTTGGTAGCGGAAACGCAAATATTGACGCCGACCTGACCACAGAGTCGGGTGTCGGCACCGTAACTATTGCCATAAGTCCACCGCCTCCCCCGTCCCCCCAGCCTAATGCTTGGGGGAACTCTTGGGGCGGCGACACAGGCGCGTGGTTAACCGCGTGGGGGTCAGGCTAATGACTTATACAGAGTTGGTCGCAGCAATAAAGGCTTATTGCCAGAACACCGAGAGCACGTTTGTAACAAATATTCCCACTTTTGTTAAACAAGCGGAAGATCGCATCTATCGTTCCGTAAACCTCCCAGTTAGTAGAAAGACGAGCACAGGAAGCCTGTCAACATCAAGCAAGTATTTGACATTCCCAACAGACATGTTGGTGCCCCTATCTCTTGAGGTGACAAACGCAACAAGCGATCAAGTCTTTTTGATCAACAAAGACTACAACTTTATGTCTCAGGCCTATCCTGACGATTCAGTGAAAGGGCTTCCCAAGCACTACGCAATATACGACAGCACAAGATTTGTACTTGGCCCGTCCCCGAGCGCAACCTCTGCTTACGCTCTAAATTATTTTTACAAGCCTGCGAGCATAGTCACAGAATCGACAACATGGCTGGGAACGAATGCTGATAGCGCCCTTCTTTATGGCGCCTTGATTGAAGCATATACATACATGAAGGGTGACCCAGACATAATGAACCTGTACACACAAAGGTATCAAGAGGCGCTTGGACTACTCAAAACTCAAGCGGAAGGACGCATGACAGTGGATGAGTACAGGGATGGCACGATACGAGTGGCTAGGGTATAGCCATGGCCATTACACAGTCTGTATGCAACTCCTTTAAAAGCGAGGTCTTAAAGGGCTTGCATGATTTTTCTGCTTCTGGTGGAGACACTTTTAAAATTGCGCTGTACACAAGTGACGCAAGCCTAGGCGCATCAACGACTGTTTACTCGACAGCAAACGAGGTCAGTTCGTCAGGAACGAATTACACGGCTGGCGGAAACACGCTAACTAACGTAGAGCCAACGGTTTCGGGCGGCGTGGGGTTTGCGGATTTCTTGGACAGCGCTTGGGCAACTGCCTCATTTACAGTAAGAGGCGCGTTGATTTATAACAGCACAAACGGAAACCGTGCTGTAGCTGTCCTAGACTTTGGAATCGATAGAGAAGTTTCCGGTGGAACCCTTACCGTAGGGTTTCCAACCGCTGACTCACAAAATGCAATCGTAAGGGTTAAGTAATGGCAACGTATGTTAACAATTTGCGCCTCAAGGAGATCGCCACTGGCACCGAGGAGGGCACTTGGGGGGATTCTACTAACGCTAACCTTGGTTTGATCGCAGACGCTTTCGGTTCTGGCACTGAGGCCATTGCCCTCAACGCCAACACCCACACCACCACTATCGCAGACGGCGCTGCTGACGAAGGACGTGCGATACTCCTTAAGTACACAGGTGCTCTGGATTCTGACTGCACGATTACGATTGCGCCAAATACAATCAATAAGTTGTGGTTTATTGAAAACGCTACCACCGACTCAGGATCGTCGGGGCCATACAATATTATTATAAGTCAAGGATCTGGCGCCAACATCACCATCACCAACGGAAATACTGCTGCAGTCATGACTGATGGCGCAGGAGCGACGGCTGCGGTGCTGGATGCGTTTGCTGACCTAGAGTTAATGACAACTTTAAAGGTTGGGGGCAATACAACGGTTGGGGGGAATGCAACGGTAAATGGTGCATTGGATTTGGCTGGGGCTGCCAACGTTGATGGCGTCTTGGATCAGAACGTAGCTGACACTGTCATGCACAACATGACAAATACCAACCTCACCAATCAAAGCTGGAGTCACCGTATAAGCGCGGCTGGAAACTACGAACTCCGCACAACCGACGACACTGGCACCTCTACAGGGGCACAGCTCCCGTTGTCAATTGTCCACGGGACGAGCAATGCGACCTTTATTGCTGATGTACATGTAGGCGGGGCGCTGTCCAAGAGTTCTGGCTCATTTAAAATTGATCACCCCCTTGAACTAATGAAGGACACGCATCACTTAGTCCATTCATTCATTGAGGGCGCACGCGCCGACCTTATTTATCGTGGCTCTGTACAACTTTCGGGTGGGACAGCCACGGTAGACTTAGATGATGCCGCAACGATGACCCACGGCACATGGGAACTACTTTGCCGTGACCCGCAGGTGTGGACCCAGAATGAAGATGGATGGACTAGGGTTCGTGGCTCCGTTTCGGGCTCCACCCTGACGATTGTCGCAGAGGACGGTGATTGCGCCGACACAGTGTCATGGCTTGTTGTGGCAGAGCGACATGATCAGCACATGATGGACACTGATTGGACAGACATTGATGGCCGAGTCCTCGTAGAACCCACAAAAGATATTATTAGCAATGCCGAGTGACATAACAACCCTTTTATCCCTGCTCGCTATACCAGCCGCCGCAGGCGCTGCCTACGGTGGAGTGAAGGCAGGGCTGAATGGCGCCAAGCGATCCTTGGCGCAGATAGAAAGCACTGTGAATCGGATTGGGATGAAAGTAGATACGCATGGCGAGCGACTTGCAGCGGTCGAGGCAGAGACAGCGAACATCAAAGAAAGGCTCGCAAGGAGAACGGATCACTAATGGCTATCACATACCGAGGCGAAAGATTTAGCGGATACAATAAACCCAAAAGAACCCCAAAGCATGCCAAGAAGTCTCATGTTGTCCTAGCAAAAGAAGGTAGCACTGTAAAAATGATCCGCTTTGGAGAACAGGGTGCTAAGACTGCAGGCAAGCCCAAGGCTGGCGAGTCCCAACGAATGAAAAAGAAACGCGCATCATTCAAGGCCCGCCATGGCAAAAACATTAAAAAAGGAAAGATGAGCGCAGCGTACTGGGCCAACAGGGAAAAGTGGTAGCATGCCTCTTCTGAAGATTACCCCTCGCCCCGGAGTCTTTACTGACGGAACAAGGTATTCCGCAGAAGGAACGTGGTTTGACTCTGATAAGGTCAGGTTCCGCAAAGGCTTTGTAGAAAAGCTAGGCGGTTGGATCAACTATGCGTCAGGAAAAATATTTGGCATTGGTCGAAAGATCTTTAGCTGGGCCACCGGGGCTGGCGAGATATATATCGGCGTCGGCACAAACAACAAGCTGTACGTCAACGACACTGCCGACTACTACGACATAACACCCACGAGAGCCACTTCTTCTGTGGGGGCCAGCAAGATAACGACGACCAATGGAAGCGGGCTCATTGTTATTGAGGACACCGGCCATGGGGCGGTCGCTGGTGACTTTGTAACCTTTTCTGGTGTTACAGGCGCTGACGTAAACGGAGTGCCTGTCGCAACACTAAACACTGATCACTATATTGCATACCTAGGTGACTTATCGGGCTTAACCCCAGACGATAAGTATGTCATTTTGGTGGATAACTTTGCTACCAGCACAGGCACTGCGGGGCCTTCATTCACTGCTACATATGAAATAAACTCTGGGCCAGTGGATGTAGCGTCCCTAGGGCCATCGACGGCGTGGGGCACTGGGACATGGGGAAGCGGGGCATGGCAGGGGGCACCCGGAGGAGAAAAACTTCGCTTGTGGTCTATGGACTCCTTCGGGGACGACCTTTTGGCGAATGCCCGTGGCGACAAAGTTTATTATTGGGATGAAAGCGCAGGGGTTGCCGCACCGGCTGTTCCCATTGAAGACCTAACAAGAGCCTCTGTCACCCTTGGTACAGACCCGATTACGACAACATCAGGGTCTGCGACCGTTGAAATCTATGATGATGCAGGTCACGGATTGGCCGTTGGCGATAGTGTTACAATCGCAGGGGCGACTTCGGTTGGCGGGATTAGTATTGATGGAACCTATGCCGTCGCCTCAATTGAAACATTCTCCGTGTTCACAATCACATTTGGCTCAACCGCTGGCTCAACCGCTACCGGAGGAGGCACGGGGGTCACTGCAACCTACAAGGCTGGGACTCACTACCCGCCAACAAAATGCTTGCAGGTGATGACAAGTGAGATTGCTAAGCATGTCATCTGCCTTGGCTGTAACCCGATTGGGTCAAACTCAATCGATGTAAACCTTGTGCGATGGTCTAGCGCTGAGGATGCCACAGACTGGCAACCTCTTTCTGTGAACAGTGCTGGCGGCCAAGAACTCTCCTTGGGGTCCACGATTATTGGAGCCATTAAGGCGCGTGGTGAGATCCTAATATGGACTGACGCTGGCCTTGTTAGTATGCGCTACATAGGTGATCCATTTTATTTTGCGTTTAGCACTGTCGGGGTGGGAATGTCCATAGTTTCCCCCAACGCTGCCGTAAGCGCCAACGGTGTAACATTTTTCATGGATCGCGGCGCCTTCTATCGCTACACAGGAACAGTACAAAAGCTACCATGTCCGGTCCTAGGCACCGTATTTAATGACTTCAATTTTACTCAAGATTATAAGGTTGTTGCGGGCACCAATGTCGATCTGTCTGAAGTGTTTTGGTTCTACCCATCAAAAGAATCAAGCGGACGGAATGATCGTTATGTAGTGTACAACTACGAAGAGGATGTCTGGTATTTTGGTGCGCTAGCTAGAGGTGATTGGGATAACGCATTCTTGGTTAATAACCCTCTGGCGACATCGATTAATACCAAGGACATGCAACCAAGTCCTTTTTCCACCACTAACGCCTCTCCGTCAGTTACAGTTACGGATGTTGCCCACGGGCTAGCGACAGGAGACAGGGTGACCTTTAAGGCCTTTTCTGCATTTGGTGGATTTTCAGAAAAGGGCATAAACAACATGCACTCAGTAACCGTCACCGGAGACGACACCTACACACTATCAATGGGATCTAACGCTACCTCCACGGAATCATCTGCTGGCGGAACGGGCGTATCTGCCTATCCTAATGTCTTGTACAGACAAGAGTCTGGATGGGATGATGTGGACACCCCATTCACCTCATACATTGAAACAGGGGATATTGATTTAGGTGAGGGTGACCAGTTTATGCTCTTAAATAGAATTATCCCAGACATAGAATTTTTTGATGCCTCTCCTGATGATGAAGTCACCGTAACAATAAACGGACACGACTACCCCCAAGAAGCACAGGTAGAGCTTGCGGCGTCCTCATTTACACCTACGGCGTCACAGTCAGAGATTCGCGGACGATCAAGGCAGGCTTCAGTAAAAGTATCTAGCACTGGCTCTGGATACGGCTGGCGTGTTGGCTATATCCGAGTCGGAGCAAGGACGGATGGCCGCAGATGAGTGATATCGGAAACAAGTATTTAAACATTGAGGTTCCCCCGCAGGAATATGATCCCGTGGAGGCCCAATCGTTTCGATACACGATTCAACAAAACTTTAGAACGACCGGGTCAGAAGTAAAGAAGGCAATGGACCATACGGAATCGACTTCATCACTGTCGCTCCGCAAATACCATTTTATGACGATGGGTGGCACCAGTGTCTGATGCCTTAAAGGTCTTAGGGCAAATAGCCAGCACAAACACTGGCGTTCCCGCAAACCTATATACGCTCTACACGGTTCCTAGTGGCTCACAGACAACCGTTAGTTCGTTGGTGGTATGCAACACTGGCTCCGGGACAGAAACATACGATGTTGCTATACGGGTTAAGGGGGGACCGTTAGCGACAGAGCAGTACATTTGTAAAGCTCGTAGCATTAGTAACCATACTACGGCAGCGTTGGTAGTCGGTATCACACTTAGCGATGGAGACATTGTGTCGGTAACCGCAAGTGATGATGGTGTGGCGTTCAATCTTTTTGGTGTTGAGACATCATAGGTATTTAAATGGATATTATAGAACTTATTTTTCGTCATCATCCTGAGCTTGCCTCTGCAATGATGCGAAGAGATGGCATCGGCGCCGACCTGACCAAAGGTGAGCTTCGTCGGATGTTTCCTACCTTGAGGTTCCGACCACAAAAAGAAACCGAAAATATTATTAAGGCTTTTCGCCAGAACCCCGCAGCCCTAAGAAGCTCACTTGCTCAATCAGCAGGATACGGAAGCGGCGCTACCGCAGCCCGCCTTGCGCTCGCGAACCCAATGCTGGCAAGAGGTAGCGCTGTGGCGCGAGGAGGAACTGGTACAGGATTCGGGATACTCGCCCTTGAGGCAATTCTCGACGCAGACAGAGACTTGCCGGGTATACAGGCCGTCGGACGCTCCTCGGGGCGTGGCCGGATACTCGGGCGCGACACCCTAAGGCAGACGCCGTTTTCAGGCCCCTCGCGTCCAGAAGACATGGTAAGAATGTCTGATATTATTTATGAAGGCGCAGAAGACCCAAGAACAATTGCTCCTGCTGGCGCAAGTCAAACGATGACACGTCTAGACACCGACGATGTCTTCATGGGAAGCGACAACGGCAACGTGTTTCTCGAAGACGAGCTTGACAACTTTGAACGCATGCAAGGACAAGTTGCTGAAGGCAGAGCAGATGCAGGGACCTTAGTCATACCGGGATCGCCAAGAACAGAACGTCGCCGCAACGATAGAGTTGGTCCCAGCAGTAGGCTTGATCGTGCCTTAGTCGAACAAGCAAGAAGCTTGCTTTCCCCCAAGGCGACGCAAGAAAGGCAAGGGGAACGTAGGCAGGAAATAACAAACTTTGATAACAACAGGGTCAGGCCCGCAGCGCCAGAGATGCCACGAGGCATTCGCCCCGATGAGCCAGAAATGGGCGTCGACATGCAGTCTGTGCTTGAAGAGCTTCTGGGGATGGGCCATGTAGGAAGTATGTCGGCGCCTCGTCGTGATGGGGGAGGTTCGGCTGAAGGTTCGGTTCCCCGCCCAACGACACAGGGTCAATCATCTGCAATAAGGGCCGACAGGGCCAAACCCCGCCGGAGACTGCAACCAACTGCACCGGGAATATTTGGTGAATTACTTGACGAGTCGATTACAGACTTCCAAGGCGCCCCAATGATGTCAGAGCGTGAAATCCTACGAATGATTCGCGGCGAATAATTATGATGAGTCGAGCAAGCTTTCCTGAGCAAATGGGTTACGCCGGAGGTGGCGATGTTGACCCTGAAGATTTTCTTGCTAAGGCAGACACTCTTACCACGGCACAGCGCACAAGAGATGGATACACAACCCCTGCTGACTCTGTGTATTCGGTGACGGCCAGATCACCAAGCATGAATACAGCTAGACGGCAGGCCCAAGCAATGATGTTTCAGGCGTTAGCGCAGGGTGAAGCTGGTTTGTTGCCCGGACAGGAAGGTGTTTTTCAAGTCAATCTGCGCCATCCCGGCTTAGCTCAATTGATCGGCGACGTGCGAAAAGCAGAGGACAACCCTTCTTTTTATGAATATGAACAGTACTACTCTCCTGACATGAGAAGACAACTCATGGCTAAAATGTTTGGGACAGAGGGTCGTGCCGCTGGCGGTTTGATAGACGGCTATGCCAGCGGCGGCATCTACACGATGCCACACCTCGCGCAGATGGCTGGTGGTGGTATCTACACTATCCCCATGGCGGGTGGTGGAATGTATGTACCCGGATATGGATTGGGTGGATTTTTTCGCGGCCTAAGTAAGGTTGCTTCTGTAGCCTCTATGATTCCCGGTCCTCACCAAGCATTTACAGTTCCCATAGCAGCAGGTTCTGGTGCAATAGGTGGGGCAATGGACGGGGGTGGACTGGGGGGTGGCTTAAAGGGTGGCATACAAGGATTTGTAGGCGCCAAAACTGGTCAATCCTTGGGTGGAATGCTAGGTGGGGGCGATGAGGGGCCAGAGGGTGGGGCGGCACAGTCTGAAAGTGTCAATACTGGTCCAGATTACCCTAGGCGTGTTATGCCTAGCTATGCCACGGATCGCTTAGGTGTAGACGAGCTAGGGTCGGAGGCGCAGGGATATGCTGAAGTAGAAGGCTTCGCGAAGGGCGGTGGCCTCGGTGCGCTCACAGCCCGCATCAATGTCGCGGGTGACCTACTCTCGGATATTTCAAAAGGGTCGGGTGCCAAACCCCTTAGCACCTTAGACAAAATCTTGAATGTTGCATCACACCCTGCGATGCTATCGCTTGGCTATCCACTGCTGGGCGAAATTCTGGGTGACGCAGGCGGAAACAGTCTAGGCAGGATGGGTCCAGCAAGGAGCACAACGGGTGAGCCCATCCGGCGTGTTATGCCTAGTTATGCCACTAGCGGAGAAGCGCAAGGATACGCTGAGATCCCTAGCAGGCGAGAGGGTGGCATGCTGGGTGTACCCGAAGACGGGCGCATGCCTACGCTTCTACCACGCACAGCCGCACGGCGCAGCCCAGAGCCAATGCGGGCGGCGCGACACCCACTTGCAACACGGCAAGCCTATACTAGGCCTCCTATCGTAACCAGAGAGACCCTTGGCCCCCCCACAATAACCAGAGAAGCACCTAGGGCTCCTGTCGTAACCAGAGAAGCCCCTAGG
>Ga0208303_1001170_pt1 | contig 10492 bp, 13 predicted proteins | sample CB_VirMetaG_2_FD_184537 | JGI IMG/M metagenome (GOLD analysis project Ga0208303, IMG submission 184537) | Freshwater to marine saline gradient viral communities from Chesapeake Bay - CB_1504_2 Viral MetaG (SPAdes) (version 4) | ecosystem: Environmental > Aquatic > Marine > Coastal | place: USA... | reverse complement strand
GGTACGCGTAGTGCACGTTTGTTTACTAGTCACAGAAATTTATGATATGGAGGTGTTTCATAACGGAGATTGATATGTCCACAATTTCAGAAGTTGCAGCGCATCTCGGAATGTCGCACAAAAGCGTTCAAGAACTTATCAAAAAAGCGGTTATTGAGCAGCAGGACAGGGGAAAGTACGACCTTGACGTTGCGCGGAAGCAATACATCACGCATGTTCGAGAGGTGGCCGCTGGCCGCTCCAAGGTTGGCGACCTTGACTTACAGGAGGAGAGGGCGCGACTTGCCAAAGAGCAGGCGGACGCCAAGGAAATGGAGAACGAGGTTCAGCGCGGGTTGCTGGTTGACATCGAAAGTGTCGCCACGGCGATGGAGAAACAACTAACAAGGGTTCGGACAAAGCTGCTCGCTGTCCCGACAAAGGTTGCGCCCGAAGCGCACGCCTCGTCGAACGTAAAGGAAGTCCAGCAGCTATTGGAGGACGCAATTATTGAGGCACTGAATGAACTTGTCGGATACAGTCAAGAAGGCGCAGGACAAGAGGCTTGATGCGCGGCTAAGGCAAGCGGTCACTGCCTCTCTGAAGCCTCCACCTCGTTTGAATGTCAGTGATTGGGCAGACACATATCGGCAGCTCTCCAGCGAAAGCAGCGCCGAGGCAGGCAAGTGGTCAACCAGTCGTGCGGAATACCAGCGCGGCATGATGAACGCGGTTTCTGACCCTGACATTGAGAACGTCGTGCTGATGACAGCGGCCCAGATTGGCAAAACTGAACTTATCAACAACGTCGTTGGCTATCATATCCACCAAGACCCGGCGCCTATGTTGGTTGTCCAGCCGACACTTGAGATGGCGCAGACTTGGAGCAAGGACAGATTGGCCCCTGCTATCCGAGACACGCCAGCCCTGAGCGACAAAATAAAGAACCCGCGCAGCCGAGACAGCGGCAACACTACGCTGCACAAGGTCTTTGCAGGCGGTCACGTTACGGCTTGTGGCGCGAACAGCCCGTCATCGCTGGCATCGAGGCCGTGTCGAATTATCCTTTGCGATGAGGTTGACCGTTATCCCATTTCGGCAGGAACGGAAGGCGACCCCGTTGGGCTTGCGAAGCGGCGTTCGGCTACTTTCTGGAACCGCAAAATCATCTTGGTCAGCACGCCTACGGAAAAGGGCGCGAGCCGCATTGAGCAGGCGTACGAGGAAAGCGATAAGCGCAAATACTTTGTGCCGTGTCCTGACTGCGGCGAGCATCAAGTTCTGACGTGGGCCAATGTCAGGTGGGATACTGACAAGCCCGCAACGGCGGAATACACTTGCGAGCATTGCGGGACTTGCTGGCCGGATGTGAAACGGTTTCGGGCAATCCGTCAAGGCGAATGGCGTGCGACGGCTGAAGGTGATGGGAAAACGGCTGGCTTCCACTTGAGCGGATTGTATTCGCCTTGGACGCCGATGGAAGACACGGTGCGCGACTTTCTTGCGGCCAAGCGCGACCCAATGCGGCTCAAGACGTGGGTCAACACTTATCTTGGCGAGACTTGGGAGGAGCAGGGCGACACGGTTGACGAATACGACTTGATTGACCGTCGTGAGGACTGGGGCGAAGAACTGCCAGAAGACGTACTGATGCTGACGGCTGGCATCGACGTGCAGGACGACCGGCTTGAATACGAGGTCGTTGGCTGGGGGCGAGGCGAGGAAAGCTGGTCTATCCGATATGAGGTGCTTTACGGCGACCCATCAACGGCTGAACTCTGGATGCGCTTGGACACCGCGCTGGGCGAAATATACAACCACCCTCTGCACGGCGAGATGGTGTTGCGGTCGGCTTGCATTGACTCCGGCGGACACTACACGCAGCAGGTCTACAATTACGCACGGCAGCGAGCGGGGCGGCGCGTGTTCGCAATCAAGGGCGTCGGCGGCGAGGGTAAGCCGATTGTGGGCAGGCCGACAAAGAACAACATCGGCAAGATAAATCTGTTCCCTGTCGGCACAGACACTGCCAAGGAACTGGTTTACTCGCGCTTAAAGATGCAGACGCCGGGTGAAGGATACTGCCACTTTCCTTTGGATAGGGGGGAGGAGTTCTTTCGGATGCTGACTGCCGAGAAAAAGATGACCAAGTACTTTAAGGGTCGGCCAAGGCGTGAGTGGGTAAAGATCAGAACGCGGAACGAAGCACTTGACTGCCGCGTGTATGCGACGGCTGCGTTGGCTATCCTGAACCTAAACCTTGAAACAGTTTACAAGAGGGCGCAAAATGGGCTATTGTCGCCTGAGAAGGCGGCACCTGCACGGCGTCCGTCTATGCCGCGCAAAAATAGCTTCGTTCACGGGTACAAATAATGGCAAATCTTTTCGATGCTAACAATGCCCCTGAAGGTGAGCCTTTGGAGATAGTTGTTGGCGATTTCTTGCAGTGGAAGCGGTCGGACCTTGTTGCTGATTATCCACCTGCGGAATACTCGGCTGAGTATGTCGCTCGCATTACCGGCGGCGGAAACAACGAGATAAAGATTACTGGAACCGAGTCCCAGAATTACTATCTGTTTACGGTCTCTAGCGCCGACTCGTCTGACTTCTTGGCCGGATACTATCACTGGCAGCTTGAGATTACGCAGACCGCAACGGGCAACCGCCTTGTGGTGGACCAAGGTGATTTTACGGCGCTTCCTGACCTTGACGACAATCAGGCCGACCCTCGCATCCACGCTGAGATTATGATAACCAAGATTGAGACAATCTTGGAAGGCAAGGCCGACAGCGATGTTTCAAACTACTCGATTGCGGGGCGGTCTTTGACTAAGATGACGTTTGAGGAGCTTCTTGAGGCTCGTGACCGGTACAAGCGTGAGTTTGTAAAGCACGAAAACAATGAGCGGGCCAAGCGCGGTCGGGCAACGAGCGCAACGATTAAGGTGAGGTTCTGATGGGTATTCTCGACGTATTCAGCCGAAAGAAAAAGCCCGTTCAGAAGCGGAATTATTCTGCGGCCAACAAGGGCCGCCTCTTTGCTGACTTCGTTGGCAGCAACCGTAGCGCCGATAGCGAGATTAGATGGGCGCTAAACGAGTTGCGCAATCGCTCGCGTGACCTTGAGCGCAACAACGAATACTTCCGCCGTTATTTGCAGCTTTTGCGCACGAATGTTGTGGGTGAAAGCGGGTTTCGGCTTCAGGTAAAGGCGGTTAATCCTGACGGCTCGCAGGACGTGCGCGGCAGTCAGATTATTGAGGATGCTTGGGCAGAGTTCGGGCGTTTGGGCGGATCGACTGTTAGCGGCAAAATGAGCCTGATTGACCTTGAGAACCATATCATCTCTGGCATGGCCCGCGATGGTGAGGTGTTTATGCGCATTGTGAAGGATAGATCGCTGCGCCACGGCATTGGGCTTCAGGTTATTGAGCCTGACCGTGTTGACGAGGAAATGAACGAGCGGTATCGCAACGGCAACGATGTCCGCATGGGAATTGAACTTGACGAGTTCCGACGCCCAGTTGCTTATCACGTTCTGCTAAACCACCCTGGCGATTACGATTACACGACACTGGCGACCGGCACAAAGCGTGCGCGTGTTCCTGCTTCCCAAATTATGCACATTTACCGCCAAGAGCGAGCAGACCAGACACGAGGAGTGCCGTGGTCATCTGCGGCCATTGCTGCGTTAAAAATGTTGCACGGCTACCGCGAGGCTGAACTTGTGGCAGCGCGTACCGGCGCGGCCAAGATGGGCTTCTTCACATCGCCAACGGGTGACGGCTTTACTGCCGACGCCTACGAGGACACGCACACGCCGATTTACGATGCGGAAGCTGGCACGTTCCACCAGTTGCCAGCGGGTGTGGACTTCAAGCCGTTTGACCCGACGCACCCGACATCTGCGTTTGCCGACTTCGAGAAGTCTATCCTGCGCGGCATCGCCGGTGGGCTTGGCGTCAGTTACACGTCACTGGCGAATGACCTTGAGGGTACAAGCTATTCGTCAATTCGGCAGGGTGCGCTTGAGGAGCGAGACTTTTACCGCACTTTGCAGCGGTTCATGGTGGACCACTTCCTTGACCCCCTTTACCGCGCTTGGCTTGACCATGTGACAGAGTTTGCGCTTATTCCGATTACGGGGCCGGGCAAGTTTGAGAAGTTCAGCCGCACATTCACCTTCCGTCCGCGTGGCTTCCAGTGGGTTGACCCGCTCAAGGAAATCAACGCGGCGGTTGTCGGCCTGCAAAACGGCATTCTGAGCCACAGCGATATTGCGGCAAACTACGGGCGCGACGCACAAGAGACATTCGCTCAAATCCAACGCGACAACGAGGACGCGGCTCAATACGGCCTGACGATGGCTTACCAGCCGTTTGGCGATAAGCAGCCTGTCCCTGCGGAGATTGATGATGGCGACGTACAAGAGGAGTGAGCGGTCTATGCAAAGCGATGCAGATTGTGATATGATTGCCGAAACGAGCGAGGATTGCGCGATGACTGATGAAATTGAAGCCGTAGAAACGCCCGACATGGAAGTCGAAACTGTTGAGGCAGAGGGAATTGCGGAAGCTGACGTTCGTTTCAACCGAGACGATATGAAAACCCGCGCAATGGACGCCAATGCCGACGTTATCAACGAGGAAACTCGGACAGTCCGCATTGCCATTTCCAGCGAAGCCCCTGTCGAGCGTAGCTTCGGTGCAGAAATTCTGGACCACAACGAAACATCCATTGACCTTGAGTTTGCTCGGTCTGGCCGGATGCCATTGTTGTTGGACCATGACCCACGTCAGCAAATTGGCGTGGTTGAGAATGTTAGCCTTGATGGGTCAACCCGCGTGCTGCGGGGAGATGTTCGTTTCGGAAGGAACGGGCTTGCCAAAGAGGTTTTCGATGATGTGATGGACGGTATTCGTTCTAACATCTCCGTTGGCTATGCAGTCAACAAAATGGACCGTGAGGGCAAGGAAAGCTACCGTGTTTCCTCGTGGACTCCAATGGAAGTTTCTGTTGTTTCTATCCCTGCTGACAGGACAGTCGGAGTAGGGCGGAGCGCGGAAGATGACCTTCAGACCCGTAAACCTGCAACACCTCAAAAGGAGGATGCTACCATGACTGAGAATACTCAGATCGACGTGGAAGCGGTGAAGGCCGATGCTGCCCGTTCCGCTGCCAAAGACACTGCCGAGATGTACCGTCTCGCCAGCAAGCACAACAAGCGTGACCTCGCTGACAAAGCCGTCCATGACGGACGGTCGCTGGCGGAGTTCCGTGGCGAACTGCTTGACATCATCGGCACTAAGCCGCTGGACGACAGCGACATTGGTTTGTCCAAGAAAGAAGTTCGTCGCTTCTCTCTGATGAAGGCAATCCGTGCGATGTCCAACCCAAGCGACCGCAAGGCGCAAGAAGCTGCTGCTTTCGAATTTGAAGCTGCTGCTGAAGCTGCAAAGCGCGACGGCGTTGACCCACAGGGCCTCTATATTCCTGCGGACGTGCGCCGTTCTTGGGACTTGTCAAAGCGTGACTTGAACACCACTGATGACGCAGCGGTTATCGCTGAAGACTTCCGTGGCGGTGATTTCATCGACGTTCTGCGCAATGCTTCGTCCGTGATGCAAGCTGGCGCGACAATGCTGACTGGCCTTCAGGGTGACATCAAAATCCCCAAGAAGACTGCTGCATCTGCTGCGGGCTGGATTGCCACTGAAGGTGGCGCTGCTTCTGAAAGCGAGCCGACGCTCGGTCAGGTCACAATGTCGCCAAAGACATTGGGCGCCTTCACCGACATCACACGCTTGATGATGATGCAGTCCAGCTTGGACATCGAAGCACTGATCCGTAACGACCTTTCGGTCGCTATTGCTCAGGCGATGGACCTTGGCGCACTTGCAGGCTCCGGCTCTTCTGGCCAGCCTACAGGCATCAAGAACGTATCCGGCATCAATGCGCCGACTGCGTTTGCGGCTGCGAACCCAACCTTTGCCGAAGTTGTGGCAATGGAAACCGCTGTTGCCGAGGATAACGCTCTTATGGGCAACCTCGCATACATCCTGCCCGCAGGCATGTACGGTGCGCTGAAGACAACCACAAAAGACTCTGGCTCTGGTCAGTTCGTGGTTGAGCCAGGCAACACCATCAACGGTTATCGCTCGATCGTATCGAACCAAGTCACCTCTGGTGACCTGTACTTCGGTAACTTCAGCGACCTGCTGGTTGGCATGTACGGCGGCCTCGACATCACTGTCGATCCATACACCAACTCGACAAGCGGCACTGTTCGTATTGTTGCTTTGCAGACGATGGATGTGGCAGTTCGCCATGCAGTATCGTTCGCATACAACAACGACGGCGCATAATGACGCTATCATGGGGAGGGCTTAACGGCCCTCCCTACCCAAAACAGGAGACACCTATGCCACATCTCGTATTGAAGTCCTGCATCGCTGGCGGCCAACGCCGCTCTGCTGGTGACATTGTTGACCTTACACCCGATGAGGCGTCCCAGCTTTCGGTTATGGGCCGCGTGACAATCGCGCCTGAGCCAAAGTCGGAAATCGAGACAAACCGTTCAGTCGGCTTGCAGGCAAGCAAAGCCTCGCCATTGAAGAAGCGCGGTAAGAAAAATGCAGATTAAGTTGCTTAAGAAGGCTCAGTGGGATGGCAAGGTTTATCGCGTTGGCACTATTCACGATGTTGACGTGCTGCGCGGCGAGAAGCTGATTGCGCGTGACTTGGCTGAAGCACACACACCTTCGGAGGTTGTAGATGCCCCTGCCTCTGACGAGTGACCTTGCTGACATCTTGAACCTTGATGAGTTCGCCGTCACCGCTTCGTATCAACGCAAAGACGCGGCTGGCGACAGCGAAATTAGTGTTATCTTTGACAATGAGACCGTCCCTGTTGATGCGGGCGGTTTTGTTCAGGTTCACCAAGAGCAGCCCCGCGTGAATTGCCGAACTACGGATATTCCTTACATTTCCGAGACCGACAAAATGCTTATTTCTGGCGTTCTTTACATTGTCCGCGCTTGGATACATGACGGGACTGGAATGACCGTTGTCCAGTTGGAGAAAACCTAATGCCGCACGTTCGACAGCAAATCCGCGACCGCATTGCCTCTGACCTGACGACTGGGGTGCCGCTGGTAGCAAACCGCGTTTACACGTCCCGTGTCTACCCGCTGACTGAGGCCAACCTTCCGGCAATCACGGTTCATACAGGTTCCGAGGCTTCCTCCTTGATGGCGATGGGTACGGTGACGCTGACGCGGAGCGTGTCAATCAGTGTGGATGCTTATGTGAGGGCGACCAACGCGTTTGACAATGACGTTGACGCCATCTGCGTCCAGATTGAGGATGCTTTGGGCGGCGACTTCAGACTTGGTGGAATTGCTAAAGATATTGTGCTAGTCAGTACAGATATTGATTTCAGCGGTGAGGCCGAGCAACCAGTCGGCATTGCCAGATTAACTTTTGATGTCCGATATGTTACAAGCATAGAAGACGCAAGCACGGCCAGATAACAGGAGGCTCCTATGGCTACACATACCGGCAGCGAAGGGACCGTAAAGGTCGGCACCGACGCGATTGCAGAAATCCGTTCTTTCAGCATTGAGGAAAGCGCAGATACCTTAGACGACACCAGCATGGGCGACACGGCACGGACCTACAAGCCCAGCCTGACAACCTACACTGGTTCAATCGACGTTCTTTGGGACGAGACTGACACAGCGGGCCAAGGCGCGTTGACTATCGGCGCAGAGGTTACTTTGAGCCTGTACCCAGAAGGCGACGTGACAGGCGATGTCTATTTGACTGGCGCTGCCATTGTTACTGGGCGCGGCGTAAACTCGTCCTACGATGGCCTTGTGGAAATGTCTATTTCTGTGCAGGGTAACGGCGCACTGTCGCAATCGACGGTAGCATAAACAGGGGAACGACATGAGCATTGCAAAGCGTATTGCGGCCAAACGGTCGGAGCAGGAGCGCAGCATTGCCGAGGTTGAAGAATGGGGCGAGGCGGAACAGCCGCTTCGCCTTTTCTTTGGTTCGGTAACGGCACGAGATATTGAGAAGGTTCAGCGCAAGCACCCGAACTTTCTGACAAGCACAACTATGGGCGCGATGGTTGAGATGATTATCGCCAAGTGCGAAGATGAGGCTGGCGAGAAAGCGTTTACGCTGGAGGACAAGCCAATCCTGATGGGCGAGCCTATCGGCGTGATTGCCAAGCTGTTTGGCAACGTCTTTGCGGCTGATAGCATTGAGGACCACGAAAAAAACTAAGGGGCGACTCATTCAGGATGAACCTGGTCACGCTGGCAGACCGTCTACACAAGACAATCAGCGAGATTGAAGAAATCACTCTTTCGGAGTATAATGAGTGGGTCGCATATTTTGGATTGATTGAGGAGCGGCAGCGCAATGGCAAATGACATCAACATTGTAGTTTCGGCTCAGGTCGGTGACGCGACAAAGGGCTTGCAGCAAGTTCAGCAGCAAGTCCAGCGCGTTGACCGTCAAATTAAGAACTCCACCAAGGTTCTTGCGGCGAATGCGAACCAATATAACAGCAATGCCGTTTCCACAAATAAATGGGCGAAGGGCGCTCTTCAGCAAGCTGGTTATCAGGTTGGTGACTTTGCGGTGCAGCTTGGCGGCGGTCAGAACGCTCTGCAAGCATTCGGCCAGCAGGGTTCGCAGTTGCTCGGCATCTTTGGCCCGATTGGTGCGGTATTGGGCGCTGGTGTCGCTATTGTGGCGGCTGTTGGTGTTGCCTTTCAGAAGACAGCGGCTGCAACTAAAGTAGCCAAGCGAGAATTTATGACGCTTGACCAAGTTGACCTTGGGTCAATCAGGTCTGCCGTTTCTGGCCTCAAAAACATTCAAGAAGCATATAACAAGGCGCTAGAAGATAGCGGAACCGCAAGCACATCTTCATCTCGCTTGACTGTTGCAAACTCTGAAAAGGAGTTTAACGCCAGAAAGCAGCTTCTTACTGTTGAAAGAGAGTTGCTGCGTCTTCGCAGCCAAGACCAGATTAGTGCGCTTAAAAACATGCGCGAACAGCAAGAGAGAACTCGTCAGGCGGCGATGGAAATTTCGCGCAACCTTGGGCCGGGCGCAACTTTTGACCCCTCTGCTGCTGCTGGCGGCTTTGCTGGTGCGGCTATCGACGCCAATGCCCTTGAAACTGCTCTTGGGGGAACCTTGAACCAGTTGCGCACAAATAGGCGCGAAATACTCCAGCTTGAAGCCGAACTAACTAGATTGGGCATTGCGTCTGATGAAGCCGGTGAAGCAGTAAAAATGGTGTTTGATCCTGATGGCACTATAGCTGAAACTGTTGAAGTCGCATCGGGCGGAGCGTCCGCGATGCAGAGGATTGCCGATGTCGTCAATAATGAGGTAAGCCCTGCACTTGTAAGATTGAAATCCGTTCAGGATACTGTGAGTCGCTCCATTGAGAGTGGCCTTATGTCAATGGTTGACGGAACTAAGTCCGTTAAGGACGCATTCAAGTCTATGGCCTCTGAAATCATCAAGGAGCTGTATCGTATTTTCGTGGTTCAGCAGATTACGGGGATGATTGCAAATGCTATAGGCGGCATGGGCGGCACCTCGCCCGTCAACGGTAGCGTGCGCCCTATGGCTCGTAACTTTGCAGGCGGCGGCTACACAGGCAACGGCTCACGTTCTGGCGGCTTGGACGGCAAGGGCGGATACATGGCAATGGTTCACCCGCGCGAGTCCATCATTGACCACACACGCGGCCAGTCTGCGGGCGGCGTGACAGTCAACCAGACAATCAACGTCAGCACTGGCGTACAGCAAACGGTGCGGACTGAAATCAAGACGTTGATGCCGCAGATTGCAAACGCGGCTAAGGCGGCGGTGGCTGATGCAAAGCTGCGCGGCGGCTCATACGGAAGGTCTTTCGCATAATGGCAATCACATATCCCTTATCACTGCCGACGGTGACGGGCATCCGCGCCGTTGATTTTAGGGCGGTCAACGCAGTGGCTTACAGCGCGTCACCTTTCACATTCAGCGGGCAGGCGCACGCATACCCTGGCCAGATGTGGACAGCGGATATTACGCTGCCACCGATGAAGCGTTCGTCGGCAGAGGAGTGGAATGCCTTTCTGCTTTCGCTGCGTGGGCAGTCTGGCACGTTCTTGTTAGGCGACCCCAATGGCGCAGCGCTGCGCGGCACGGCGTCAGCTTGCACCATCACGGGCGACGCTGGCGCAAACACTGTCAGCGCGACTGTGCCAACCGGCGAGACGCTCCTGCCGGGGGACTACATCCAGCTTGGCGCTGGTGCTGCGTCGCGTCTGCACAAGGTCACCCAAAGCTACACTGGCACAGGTGCGGCGACTGACTTGGAAATCTGGCCGTCACTGCGCACTGCGGCGGCTGCCGTTTCCGCCACACTGTCCAACTGCGTTGGCGTCTTCCGCCTGTCCAGCAATGAAACAGGCTGGGCGGCTGACATTCAGCA
>Ga0208303_1001169_pt1 | contig 10494 bp, 20 predicted proteins | sample CB_VirMetaG_2_FD_184537 | JGI IMG/M metagenome (GOLD analysis project Ga0208303, IMG submission 184537) | Freshwater to marine saline gradient viral communities from Chesapeake Bay - CB_1504_2 Viral MetaG (SPAdes) (version 4) | ecosystem: Environmental > Aquatic > Marine > Coastal | place: USA... | reverse complement strand
GCTGACATGCAGGTTGGGGACGGGAATCAACAGGCCGCTGTTGGTACGACCGTAGCTCTTTTAGAACGTGGTTCAAGAGTAATGTCAGCAATCCATAAAAGACTCTACGTAGGTCTTAAACAAGAATTTAAATTACTGTCAAAAATATTTTCTGAGTCTATGCCACCAGAATATCCTTACGATGTTCCTGGAGCTGCAAGAAATGTTAAACAAGCTGACTTTGATGAAAGAGTAGATATTTTACCGGTAGCTGATCCAAACATATTTTCAATGTCTCAAAGAATCTCAATGGCACAAACTCAATTACAATTAGCTCAATCTAATCCTGAAATGCATAATATGTATATGGCTTACAGAACTATGTATAGTGCGATAGGTGTAAAAGACATAGATCAGATTTTACCACCTCCACCACCTAATCAACCAAAAGATCCTGCGATCGAACACATTGATGCAATGGGACAAAAACCTTTTCAAGCATTTCCAGGACAAGATCATAGAGCGCATGTTACAGCCCATTTAAATTTTATGGCTAGTAACTTTGTTAGAAACAATCCTAGCATTACTGCAGCGTTGGAAAAAAATATTATGGAGCATATATCACTGATGGCACAAGAACAGGTAGAGTTAGAGTTTCAACAAGAAATGCAAATGCTACCTCAGATGCAACAACAAGCTGCTAACAATCCACAAATGCAACAACAGTTTGAACAAGTATCTCAAAAGATAGAAGCAAGAAAAGCTATTTTAATTGCTGAAATGACTGAAGATTTTATGAAGGAAGAAAAAGAAATTACTTCTCAGTTTGATCATGATCCATTACTTAAATTAAAACAAAGAGAAGTTGATCTTAAAGCTATGGATGCGGAAAGAAAAGCTAAAGAAGATGAAGCTAGACTGAATTTAGATAAAATGAAAATGATGCAGGCTAGAGAAATTAATGAAGATAAATTACAACAAAATGAAGATTTAGCTAAACTAAGAGCTGATACAGCCATTGAAAAATCAATGATGTCTGCAGAAGTAAAACTAACCTCAGATGCTATGAAAGCCCGAGACGTAAATGTCTTGAAAGGGCCTAAAAGATAGTATATTAAAACTCAGGAGATAAATTATGAAGAACCCAAAAATAACAAAACCAGTTGGAGTTAACAAAGACGGATACGCTAGTGGTGGAGTAAATATAGAAGTGCCTTCTCAAAACTTAGAAATGGACCCTAGAGGTAAATCAAGTTTTAGAGCTAAAGGTGTTTACATTGCTCAAGGTGATAACGTTGAAGTTAAAGGAACTAAAAGAATGTTAGCTACTAAGAGTAAAAAAGCTACTTGGTATTAATATGTGGTTATCGGCAATTAAATTAGCCGTCTCTGCTGGTAGTAAAATTTACGCTAATAAGCAAAGAACGAAAATAGCTATGTCGGATGCACAGCTTATGCATGCATCTAGAATGGCTGAAGGTAAGGAAGCTTACCAGGGTAAACTTTTAGAAGCCCGTCAATCGGACTGGAAAGACGAGGCGGTTTTGATAATTTTATCGGCGCCAATTGTAATTTTGGCCTGGGCAGTTATAAGTGATGATCCTTCTGCTATGGACAAAGTTGATTTATTTTTTCTACATTTTTCAACACTCCCCTCATGGTTCACAAATCTTTGGATCCTTGTCGTGGCGAGCATTTATGGTATAAAGGGTACACAAATTTTTAGAAACAACGGAGGAAAAAAATGAGACAAAATGGAATAAGATCAGACGTTAGATTTCCAACAGGAGCTGCTGGAATGAAAAAAGGTGGATCTGCTAAAAAGAAAAAGCAGGGATACAAAGATAGAAAAGACGAATCTATCGCTATGAGAGTTAAGAAAAAAAGAACTGCAAAACAGTTAAAAGATTCTGCTAATGAGTCATATGGTAAATTTGGTTCTAAATCTAAAAAATCTGGCAAAATAAATAAATAATGTTTAAGAAATTAAAATTTTTTATTTGTAAGATATTTAAGATTAAAGCATGTCAATGCAAGACTGAAGACATACTTGTTTTAAAAGACGAAATAGTAAAACCAACGCATTGTGGATCGCATACAAGATTTATAAAATCTTGCCATCAATGTATTGCAATAACATTATAAGGAGAAAATATGCCGGGAATAGAAAAAAAAGGTAGAAGCATGATTGCTAACTACAAAAAAGGTGGAAAAGCTAAAAAGAAAAGTAAATTTCCAGATCACTCAGGTGATGGTAAAATTACTAAAAAAGATATTTTAATGGCAAAAGGAATTATTCCTAAAAAGAAAAAAAAGAAGGGAAAAGCATAATGGCAAAAGCAAAAGGTTTATACGCGAACATCGCAGCCAAAAGAAATAGAATCAAAGCTGGTAGTGGTGAAAAAATGAGAAAACCAGGTGCTAAGGGTGCACCTACTGCAGCTAACTTTAAACGAGCAGCAAAAACAGCTAAGAAACCTAAAAATAAAAAGAAAGCTTAATGAGAACTAGGTCACCAAACGCGGGCCAAACTGCTTTAACTTTGCAACATGCAACAAGTCCAAGAGCTGGTTATAAACCACCTCCTGGTCACAATACAGATGGTTATACAATGGCAGAAAAAGTAAGTAATTATGCTAAAGGTGGTAGAGCAGAAAACCCTATAAGAAAAACTACTACAGGTAAGGGTGCTAATTATAGAAAAACAAAATCCGGAGCTGGAATGACAGCAAAAGGTGTTAAAGCTTACAGGGCAGCAAACCCTGGAAGTAAATTAAAAACAGCCGTGACTGGTAAAGTGAAAAAAGGGTCAAAAGCTGCAAACCGACGAAAGTCGTACTGTGCAAGAAGCGCAGGTCAATTAAAAAACTCGTCAGCTAAAACACGTAACGATCCTAATTCTCGAATCAGACAAGCACGGAGAAGATGGAAATGTTAAATGGAACCAGAACAAGTATTAAATAGTTTAAGAAGAACTATTTCAAAAAGACTACAATCACTAACGATCTCAGTAACCTCTGGTGGGGTTGACAATATGGGAACTTACAAGTATATAATAGGACAGATCAATGCATTGGAATCAGTGCATCAGGAAATCTCTAACCTGCTAAACGATAAGGAGCAAAATGAAGACAGAGGAACAGTCATCAACATCGGTGACACCAAAAATAATAACACCAAATAAAGAATTACTTGGTGTAAAAAAATCAGAAAAAAAAGAAGTCACAAAAGAAAAAACAAAGCTACCTATACCTACGGGTTGGAGACTTTTAGTTTTACCATTTAAGATGAATGAAAAAACTAAGGGTGGAGTTTTGTTAGGACAAGATACTCTAGAAAGACAACAAGTAGGATCACAGTGCGGTAACGTATTAGCAATGGGACCTGATTGTTATAGAGATAAAGATAGATTTAACGATGGTCCATGGTGCAAGGTTGGAGACTGGGTAGTCTTCGCACGTTATGCAGGATCACGTATTGAAATTGAAGGTGGGGAAGTTCGTCTTCTTAATGATGACGAAGTACTAGCAACTGTGCAAGATCCAACAGATATCTTACACAAATTTTAACATAGGAAGGACACTATGCCAGAGGAAGAAAACAAAACAGTAGACATTGATACATCCGGTCCGGAGACCGAGATTAATGTACCTGAAGAAAAAGATGAGTCGGTAGTTAATACCGCTCCAGAAACCACGGAACAAGAAACAAAAAAAGAAGAGACAGTAGAAAACGAAACAACTAGCGATGAAAAATTAGAAGACTATAGCAGAGGTGTGCAATCTAGAATTGCAAAACTTACGCGTAAGATGAGAGAAGCAGAAAGAAGAGAAGCTGCTGCTGTTGAATATGCGAATGCTGTAGAACAGAAAAGAAGAATCGATAATGAAAGATTTCAAAAAGTTGATTCTGATTATACTGAAAAACTTAAAGAGAATGTAACGAGTGCAATGGAGTCAGCTCAAAATGAATTGAGAATGGCAATAGAGTCACAAGATGCAAATCTACAAGTTACGGCAAATAAAAAAATTGCAGCACTTGCGTTGGAGAATGCAAATCTGCAAATGAGAAGACAACCGGTTGCACAGGAAACACCTGTACAATTATCGGATGGTGGTAGACTACCAGAACAAACACCAAAATCATTACCGGAAGCAGATCCTCAAGCAGAAGATTGGGCAGCAAAAAATAGATGGTTCGGAACAGATAGAGCTATGACATTTACTGCGTTTGAAATTCATAAGGATTTAGTAGACAAAGAAGGTTTTGATCCCAAGTCTGATGAATATTATCGAGAAATTGATAAAAGGATTAGAGTTGACTTTGGTCATAAATTTGGTACTAATGAAGACAAGGCGACGACCAAACCCGTTCAGTCGGTGGCTTCAGCCAATAGAAGCGCAAAACCTGGTCGCAAAACTGTGAGACTCACATCTTCACAGGTAGCAATAGCTAAAAAATTAGGTGTGCCACTCGAAGAGTATGCAAAACAATTAAAACTCACGGAAGGAGCATAAGCATATGACAAAAGAAGAACAAAAAAAACCTTTACGTGCGGCTGAGACTCGGACAAAGACTGAACGTCCAAAAGAGTATAAGCCCCCATCATCTCTAGATGCACCACCAGCGCCTGACGGATTTAGGCACAGATGGATAAGAGCAGAGTCAATGGGTTTCAATGACACCAAGAATATTCATGGTAGATTGAGATCTGGTTATGAGTTAGTGAGAGCTGACGAATACAATGACGATTCTTTCCCAACTGTCTTAGACGGAAAATACGCTGGAGTGATTGGAGTAGGTGGCCTTCTCCTGGCAAGGATACCCGAAGAACTCGCACAGTCTCGTATAGATTATCAGAGAAGACAAACTGAAGGTCAAGACGAGTCAGTGGAAACCGACTTACTTAGGGATCAGGATAAAAGAATGCCTATCAGTGTTGATAGGAATTCGAAGCACACTTTCGGTGGTACCAAGAAGTAATTCTTAACATCGAAATAATATCAACCGAACTGGAGGCCGTTTTACGACGGCAGGTTCATAAGGAGTAATAACTATGGCAAATAGAAACACACAAGGTTTTGGTTTGATCGCGCAAGGTACTGTTGGTTCAACAATGGCATCTCAAGGTCAAGGCAAATATCTTATTGATGCTGGCATGGCTGTTGATCTGTTCCAAGGGACTGCTGTAAGAAGCGCCGCTGGATACATTGTAACTGCACAAGCTGCCATCACTAACACTTGTATAGGTGTGTTGAATGGAATATTCTATAACGACGCTTCAACTAAGAAGCCGACATTTGCGAATTTCTACAACCAACCTATTACTCCAGCTAATAGCGAAGATATAACTGCTTTTGTAATTGACAATCCGAATCAACTTTTTGTTGCTTCGATTGACGCTGCAGCAGCACAGGCTGAATATGGTAAAACATACGGTCTAACTGTAACAGCGGCTGGTTCAGAATTATCTGGTCAGTCAAGTTCAGAGTTAACTTACGCTACAAGGCACGCAACTAACAATCAATGGAGATTGGTAAGAACTGCAGAAGACCCTGAAAATAACGATATCGCAGCAGCGAATTGTTCAGTGGTAGTCGCGCACAACTTAAACCAATATTTCACTGGTGCGGTTACGTGGCAATAATAGGAGCATAATATGGCAATATCACGAGCACAACTAGTTAAAGAACTAGAACCAGGCCTAAATGCTTTATTTGGGCTGGAGTACAAAAGGTATGAAAATCAGCATGCTGAGATTTATACAACAGAATCATCTGACAGAGCTTTTGAAGAAGAAGTAATGTTAAGTGGTTTTGCAAACGCAGATGTAAAAGCAGAAGGTCAAGGAATTGCGTACGACGACGCGCAAGAAACTTACACTGCTAGATACACAATGGAAACGATCGCGCTAGCTTTCGCTATCACAGAAGAAGCAATAGAGGACAACCTTTATGACAGACTTTCTTCTAGATACACAAAAGCACTAGCAAGATCTATGTCAAATGCTAAAGAAGTTAAAGGTGCAGCACCTTTGAATAATGGTTTACCGGGCGTAGCCGCGGGAACTGCTTTTCAAACTGGTGACGGCGTTAACTTACTTTCTACAGCACACCCAACTATCGCGGGTACTGTAGCAAACACTTTAGCAGTGCAAGCTGACTTAAACGAAACTTCATTAGAACAAGCGCTAATCGACGTAGCGCAAATGACTGATGAAAGAGGTTTAAGAATAGCTGCAAAAGCGGTTAAGATGATCATTCCATCGGCTAACCAATTCAATGCTGAGAGACTTATGAAGTCTCAAGGTAGAACTGGTACTGCTGATAATGATATCAATGCAATCAACTCAATGGGAATGGTTCCTCAAGGTTATAGAGTGAACAATTTCTTAACTGATGCTGATTCTTGGTACTTAATCACTGACGTTCCAAATGGTATGAAAATGTTCTCAAGAACTCCGTTGACTACGTCAATGGAAGGAGACTTTGATACTGGCAACGTTAGATACAAAGCTAGAGAAAGATACGCTTTCGGCGCGTCTGACTATAGAGGTATCTTTGGTTGCGAAGGTGCGTAAGCAGTAACTAAGTAATTTTGTGGCGGAACATAGTTCCGCCACATTTAATAAATAACATGGTGAGATTCATGAAAAAATTCACAGTAAAAATATGGGCATACGATCACTACGCAAAATTTAATATTGAAGCGGAAGATAATGCTATTTCTCTTGAACAATCAATCCTTGACAAGTTGGGAGAAAAGAGTATAAACTGGGAATATCTCGGGAACAACTATAATAACGAGATAAATCGAATAACCTATGAGGAGGTTAATGATGATACAAGACCTATACAAAACAAAAAGGTCCTTGGAGTTGAAGTGGGAACAGGAGCATCTTACTAATGGTAAGTACACTCTTGACATGGTTAGACTTGACGATAAAATCAAGCAAGTCATTACTGAAATTAAGCTTGAAGAAGCTGAAATCGCTCACAGGCAGAATAACGTTGAAGGCGTTGCTCCGCAAGTTTCTGTAGCTACTTAGAACAAAAGCTACATCGCTGAAATCGCACTTTTACTGTAGGATCTCTTGCACTCTACTAAAAACTATTATATAAATAACTTACTATACATTTAATAAATGATGAATGCTGACGCGTATAGTCGACAACCCTAGGGACAGTATTCAGATATCTAGGAGGATATTAATATGGCAAATACAACATTTTCAGGACCAGTCAGATCAGAGAATGGTTTTGAACAAGTAACAAAAAACGCAACAACAGGTGCATTTACAACAAGTGCTACTTATAATGCAACTATCACTGGTGGTGTTCAATCACTATCAGGAGCGGGTGCAGTTGACCTTACTAACTTAGTAACTGAATTAACTACTACTGGAGCTAATGCATTAACTTTAGCTGATGGAACAACTTCAGGGCAAGTTAAAATAGTTAACATGATTGTTGATGGTGGAGATGGAACTTTAACTCCAGTTACATTTGCAAATGGAACTACAATTACTTTCGATGCAGTAGCTGAATCAGCTACTCTAGTTTGGAATAGTACTATTGGTTGGGTTGCGACTTCAGTTCAAGGTGCAACAATAGCGTAATAACTAATTTATTGTGGGGCTTCGGCCTCACATAAAATATAAGGAGATAAAAATATGTCATCAATATCATCAAAAGTAAGACAATCAGTTGTCTTAACAGCGGATGGACAACTACAGGGTTTAGTAAATACTAGTAGCACTAGTACAGCTACTAATTTATTGAAAGTAAATATTATGAATATATTTGCTCAATCTACTGCCGCTGATGCTGAAATAAAAATATATAACGAAACAGGTAGTTCTAAAACAGCATCTAAATTAGTTTTTCATGGTAAATTTGGAACAGCAGCAAACCACGTACATGAGTTTCAGATGCCTGGAGCTGGTATTTATTGTGATGAGGGTGCATACGTAGACGTTACAAATTGTGATTTTTTTTACGTAATAGGAACTTTTTAAGGAGAGTGGCCAATGGCAAACACTACTTCACAGTCTTATAGTTTTGATCAAGACTTTTCAATTGATGAAATTATTGCAGACGCATACGAACGTTTAGGTTTAGTAGGCACTGCTGGTCATCAAATTAAAACTGCTAGAAGATCTTTAAACATTCTTTTTCAAGAATGGGGAAATAGAGGAATACATTTTTGGGAAGTAGGAAATACTAACGTTAATTTAGTTGTAGGTTCAACAACAAATGTAGACGCAACTGATGAAGGTTCAGGTACATATACTTTTTATAGAAATTCAACAGACGTTCCAGCCGGTGGGGCAAATCCTCCACAAGCTACAACTACACCTGTTACAAATATTTATGGTATTTCAGATATCTTAAATGTTTCTTACAGACAAAATTATAATACAACTTCTCAATCCGATACAGGATTAACAAAAGTTGCAAGAGATGCGTATGCTGCAACAGCAAACAAAGCATCTAATGGAACACCTTCACAATTTTGGGTTCAAAGATTTATAGATAAAGTTACAATAACTATTTATCCTTTACCTAATTCAACTGCTGCATCAAATTTTTTAAGTGTTTATTATGTAAAAAGAATTCAAGACGCAGGAGCTTTTACTAACTCAGGTGATACGCCTTTTAGATTTGTACCATGCATGGTTTCAGGATTATGTTATTATTTATCTATGAAGTTTGCACCACAAAGAACACAGGAGATGAAGTTGTTGTACGAGGATGAATTAGCTCGAGCATTATCTGAAGGTGGTTCTGCATCTAGCACATTTATTACTCCGAAGACATACTATCCAAATATATAATGGCTAGATTTGCAAAAGGTAGTAGAGCATTAGCAATCTCTGATAGATCAGGAGCAGCTTTTCCATATAAAGAAATGGTTAAAGAATGGACAGGTGCATGGGTACATACATCTGAATTTGAACCTAAACAACCACAATTAGAACCACATCCTATAGGAGCAGATCCACAAGGATTACTACATGCAAGACCTGCAAGAGTTGAGTTTCCTGTACAAGTTATTTTACCAGAAAATCCATTTACAACAACAGCAGCATCTACAGTTTTAAGTGTTTCTTTTCCTGATAATAAATTAAATGAAGGCACAACATATGTAAGATTTCAAGCTGTTAAACAACCAGTTGGAGGTGTTGCAATTACAACTTTAGAATTATCTACAACATTGAATGGAAATATAAATGATTCTGTCACGACAATTACTTTAACAGATGCAACTGAGTTTCCAACTTCTGGTTTTATTATGATAGAAAAAATTGATACAACTCCAAACACAACTAATTATGGAAAATATTTAAATGAAGTAATTGAATACACCGGTAAAACTGGTAACAATTTAACAGGATGCACACGTGGAACTTCTGCTCCATACAAAGGTAGAACTTTATCTAACACAACAGCTGGCTCTCATTTATCAGGAGCTAAAGTTTATGGATCTTATTTAGCAACAGCTGTAGGAACAACTTTTAATACAGGCGCACAACCTGCTACAGAAATTATATTTAATTCATTAACAGTGCCTTTAGTATCTAATGCTACAAGTGCAGTAACAGGGGGCGGTTTTCAGTGTACAATTGGACCCGTAAATGATAGAGGTTAATTATGGCTGGAGTTTCTAAATATACATACACAACATTAAAACAAGCTATTTTAGATTATACTGAAGTAGATGATAGTGTTTTTACAACTACTATTTTAGATGGTTTTATTATGTCTGCAGAGTTTAGAATAAACCAGGATGTTCCAATGGATTCTGATAGATCTATACAAGAAGGAACTTTAGCTGCTGATGATAATACAATTAATGCACCAGCAGGAACTTTATTTATAAGAGGTATAGAAGTATTTAATTCTACTTCAGCTACTACTGGTCAAGGTCGGTGGTTAGAGAGACGAGACCAGACTTTTATATCTGAGTATGTAGGAGAGTTAACAGGAAATTCTGGAGGACAAACAGCTCAAGATGTTACAGGATTACCTAAATATTATTCCATGTTTGGAGGCGCTACTAACACTACAGACACTACTTCAGGAGGTATGTTTCTTGCACCAACACCTGATGCTAATTACAAATTTAGAGTGTATTATAACAAAATGCCTACTGGTTTAGGTTCTGGAACTACTGGTACTGCAGAAACATATTTAAGTACATATTTTCCACAAGGACTACTGTATGCTTGTTTAGTAGAAGCTTTTGCTTTTTTAAAAGGTCCAATGGAAATGTTGACACTATATGAAAATAAGTATAAAAGTTCTTTACAAACGTTTGCAGCTATGCAAATTGGAAGAAGAAGAAGAGACGATTACACGGATGGAACAGTAAGATTACCAATCGAGTCACCGCCTCAGTAATTAGGAGAAAAAATTATGGCAATAACATCGGCAATATGTAATAGTTTCAAAACAGAAATTTTAAAAGCAGTTCATAACTTTACTGCATCATCTGGAAATACTTTTAACATAG
>Ga0208303_1001163_pt1 | contig 10528 bp, 12 predicted proteins | sample CB_VirMetaG_2_FD_184537 | JGI IMG/M metagenome (GOLD analysis project Ga0208303, IMG submission 184537) | Freshwater to marine saline gradient viral communities from Chesapeake Bay - CB_1504_2 Viral MetaG (SPAdes) (version 4) | ecosystem: Environmental > Aquatic > Marine > Coastal | place: USA... | reverse complement strand
CTTCAGCAGTTAATGAATTAACTTACAATAATGCTTCAACAGGTAATAACCCAACATTTACAGCAACAGGCGGAGATACTAATATTGGATTAAATTTAGTACCAAAAGGTACTGGTGTTTTACAAGGTAATGGCTCTGCTTTAAAAATTGCTGGTAAAGAAACTATTTGGGTTCCAGCTTCAGCTATGTATGCAACAACAACTGCTGGTGCTGACCCTCAACAAATAGAAACAACTGCTGGAAGACCTGATATAAAAGTATTTGACTTTGACCCAAGTTCAGATGAATTTACTCAATTTGCTGTGGCATTTCCTAAATCATGGAATGAGGGTACAGTAACTTTTCAATATTTTTGGACTCCAAGCAACACAAATACAGGTAACTGTGCATTAGAATTACAAGCTGTAGCGTGTGGTGAGGGCGATACTATTGACGTTGCTTTTGGAACATCTGCACAAGTATTAGACGCTGGTGGTGGAACAGTAGAAGATCAACAAGTTAGTGATGAAAGTGGTGCAATCACTATTGCTGGTTCTCCAGCAGTAAATCAACTATGTTATTTTCAAGTAAAAAGAAATGCTGATGTTGGCCCAGACACTTTTACAGGAGATTGCAGACTTATTGGTATTAAATTATTCTTTACAACTGACGCATCAAATGACGCATAATTATGAAAGATTTAAATAATAAACTTGTATCAGGTAAGAACACAAAAAATATTAAAAACAGAAAAGGTAAATCATTCGGTTATCAAGTCTTAGGATTTGGTGCTGGCGGAGGAGGTCCTCAATTTGTTGCAGCTACTGGTGGAACAATAACAACAAGTGGTGATTACAAAATTCATAGATTTACAGGTCCTGGAACTTTTGAAGTAACTGCTGGAAGTGGTGATTTAGCAATAGTAGATTATTTAGTAGTGGCTGGAGGTGCAGGTGGTGGAGGTTCATCTTTACCAAACGAAAGAGGTGGTGGCGGAGGTGGAGCCGGTGGTTTTAGAGAATCTGCTGGTTGCGGTTATACGTCTAGTCCTTTAGGAGCTTGTGTAGCAGCTCTCCCAGTTAGTGTTCAAAGTTATCCAATTACAGTAGGTTCAGGTGGAGCCGGTGGTGGCGGAGGACCCGGTACATCACCTGCTAATAAAGGTACAAATGGAGCTAATTCTATTTTTTCAACTATAACTTCAACAGGCGGTGGTGGAGGTGCCATTGGTGGTTTTCCAGTTCCGGCTTGTAAAGTAACCGCAAACGCAGGTGGATCAGGTGGCGGAGTAGGTAGCACAAGTAATGCTAATAGATTTGGTGGAGCTGGAAACACTCCTCCAGTTTCTCCAGCTCAAGGGCAACCAGGTGGTGGACAAAGAACTTGTGGTGACTATCTTGCTGGTGGTGGTGGCGGTGGAGCAACAGCAATTGGAAATACTGGTCAAGGTGATCCTGAACCTTCTTTTAATGGTGGAGCAGGTGGAGCAGGAGCAACAACAAGTATTACAGCATCCCCTGTAACCTATGCAGTAGGTGGACAAGGAGGTGCTTGGAATGGAGATAATCCAAATGTAGATGGTGGAGCTAACACAGGAACCGGTGGAGCAGGTGGCGGAGCTAATATAGGTGCAGGACCTAATGGAAACCCTGGAAATACTGGCGGATCTGGTGTAGTAGTAATAAGGTATAAATTTCAGTAGGTAAATAATATGGCACATTTTGCAAAAATTTCAGAAACAAACGAAGTATTAACCGTATTAACATTAGACAATAAAGATATGCAAAACGCTGATGGTGTTGAGGTTGAAAATATTGGACAACAATATTTAGAACAACATAATAATTGGCCTGCAAATTTATGGATTCAAACTTCATATAATACAATTAACAATACTCATAAAAATGGTGGCACTGCATTTAGAGGAAATTATGCTGGAATTGGTTATACTTGGGATTCAATTAATAATATTTTTTGGCCACCAAAACCATATTCTTCTTGGGTAAAAAATACAACAACAGCAGTTTGGGACCCACCTGTTGCTATGCCTAGTTTAACAGCAGAACAAAAATCACAAAACACACGTCCTGATATAAACACCGAAGCAACACATGCTTGGGGATACTCTTGGAATGAAGATAATCAAACTTGGGATTTAGCTGATTCTTTCGCATAATTATTGACAACTTTATAAAACAGTAATAAGTATACTAGTAGGTATGCAAAAGAAAGTATTGACAGAGCAGTCATTATATTTTGGCGATGTTACAATGCCAAAAAATTGGGAGATAGATCAAAATGATTTAGCTCATTACATTTTACAATCTAATTTAACACGTGATAAATTTAAATTTTCTAAAACTTGGGATAAATTAAATACTTACATAAAAGAATACACACATTTAAAACATAATATTAAATTAATTAATACAGAAACATGGGGCAGTATATATAACCCTCTTCAAACAAGTGTTCCTTTATTAAATATTGATCCGGTGGATCTACGTAACTCTCCAGACTTTACATTACTTTATGGTGTAAAAGTAAAAGATTGTAATGTTCGAATACACTATGAAGATAACAGACGTAAAGGTAGAAGTTGGGACATAGAACTTAAAAACAATATGTTTATAATGTTTCCATCTACTAACATGTATTACATAACAAATAATCAAAAAGATTCTTCAAATTTTATTCAAACTATACTTTACCAGTACATCTAATTATGAGAATTTTAGCATTTAATATTACTCACGATAGTTCTGTATGTTCAATAAATAATGGTCACATAGAGTTTTTTTGCAAAGAAGAAAGATTAAGTAGAGTTAAAAGAGACAAACATCCTTTTAAATCTTTGCAGTTATATAAGTCTAAAAACTTTGGAAAGATAGACCATATTTTATACTGCACTCCTTCTAACTACAATAATCAACAAGAGTATTTTTATAAACAATTTATAGAAAAATTATTTGATGTAGATATGGAAAATTTTTCTTCACTATCTCATCACCTATGTCATGCCGCTTCTGCTTTTTATAACAGTGGCTTTAAAAAAGCTTTAACTTTTGTAATAGATCGGAATGGTTCAATTTTGTTTGATAATAAAATTGATGCCTGTAGAGAATCAGAAAGTGTTTTTTTATGTAGTTATCCAGATAATTTTACACCTTTATATAAATCATTTTGGACGAATGATAGTATAGGAGTTAATAAAGATAATTTAAAAAAACTCATAAAAAGTAATTTTCCATTATCAGATGTACATGTTGATAATGAGTATTCTATAACTAAAGTATATGAAGCAGCTACTACATTAATAGGTCAACCTATTTTAGAAAATGGAAAGACTATGGGTTTAGCCTCATATGGTTCAAATAAAAAATACCATTCTTTATTTTTAAATGGAATTCCTATAACAAATTATTTTACTCATGTAATTAATGAAGGCAATGATAATGTAGTTATTTTTAAGGGAGAACAAAATAAAATTACTAAAAATATAACAAAAGATAATTATAAGTTTTATGCAGATAAAGCAAAACACGTACAGTTAAAAACTCAAGAAGAATCATTATGTTTAATAAAAAAATATATCAGTAAAACTAAAATAAAAAATGTCTGCATTGTTGGGGGTTACGGTTTAAATGTTGTTGCCAACAATTATTATATTAAAAATTTACCTAATATTAATTTTTACTTTGAACCTGTTGCTGATGATACAGGTATTGCTATAGGGGCTGCTTATTTTAAATATAGAAATTTAACAAAAGACAATAAAGTTATTACACCTAAAGATAATTTTTATCATTACTATGAAGATAGTAAAATTAACAAAGGAATTAAAGCTACAATAGAAGATGTTTGTAAATTATTAATAAACCAAAAAAGTGTGGCTATTTTTGAAGGTGCTGCTGAAGCTGGACCAAGAGCTCTAGGACATCGGTCTATTCTATTTGATCCTAGAAATAAAAATTGTAAAAACATAGTTAATAAAATTAAAAACCGTGAGTGGTATAGGCCATTTGCTGGAGTAATACTTAAAAAAGAATTTAAAAAATATTTTAATACTTTAAGTTTAGACGAATCTAATAACATGACTATTAATTTTAAATGTAAAAAAAACACTGTAAAATTATTTCCAGGGGTCGTGCATGTAGATAACAGTTGTAGAGTTCAAACTGTGTCTTCAGGTTTTTTATATGACTTATTAAAACAATTTAATAAATTAACTAAATGTCCAATTTTATTAAACACTAGTTTAAATTTAGCAGGTGAACCTCTTGTTAATACAAAAGAAGAAACATTATTATTATTGAATAAAAGTAAATTAGATGCTATTTATTTTGTAGACGAAAAAAAACTTATACAGAAAGAAAAACATGAATCTATCTAATTATTTTTGGCATTTTAAATCAGCATTAACACCTAAGTTTTGTGATGATGTTATAAAACATGGATTATCAAAATCAGAAACTATGGCACGAACAGGTGGTTTTGGCGGTAAAAAATTAACTAAAGATGAAATTAAAAACATGAAAAGAAAAAGAAATTCAGATATCACTTGGTTAAATGATACTTGGATTTATAGAGAAATACATCCTTATATTCATAAAGCTAATAAAGATGCTGGTTGGAACTTTGATTGGGACAGATCTGAATCATGTCAATTTACAAAATACAAACACAACCAATACTATGATTGGCACCAAGATAGTTGGAATAAAGCTTATGATAGACCCGGTAAAATTGATCATGGTAAAGTTAGAAAATTATCAGTGACTTGTCAATTAACAGATGGGTCGGAATATGAGGGTGGGGAATTAGAATTTGATTTTAGAAACTACGAACCTCACGTAAGAGAAGAAGCTAAACATTTGAAACAAGCAAAAGAAATACTTCCTAAAGGATCTATTATTGTGTTTCCATCATTTGTATGGCATAGAGTTAAACCAGTAATGAAAGGTACAAGGTATTCTTTAGTTCTTTGGAATGTAGGATACCCATTTAAATAATATGAATATAAACGAATATTTTAAAACACCTATTTGGTCAGAACAAAAACCTGATTTTTTAAAATCTTTAACTAAAGCCACAAATAAATATATTAAAGAAGCTAGAATTAGAGATAAAAAAATAATTAAATCTACAAAAGATTTTGGTTGGTCACATCATTCAACACCTTTAACACAAGACAATGATTTTTTAGATTTTAGAAACTATGTGGGTCAAAAATCTTGGGATTTTTTAGATGATCATGGTTATGATATGTCTTCATATACAACTATGTTTAGTGAGTTATGGGTACAGGAATTTAGTAAAAATGGTGGAGGCACGCATAGTGCTCATATACATTGGAATCAACATGTGTCTGGATTTTATTTTTTAAAATGTAGTGAAAAAACATCATACCCTGTTTTTCATGAACCAAGAACAGGCGCACGTTCTACTAAATTAAAAATAAAACCTGAAATAAAAAATATTGTTAACGGAACTGAACTTGTTCATTTTAAACCCCAACCAGGGACTTTAATTATATTTCCAGGATATTTGGAACATGAATTTGTTGTAGATCACGGTGTTGAACCTTTTAGATTTATACATTGGAACATACAAGCTGTACCAAAAGGAATGGCTAAAGATGTTTAAAAAAAATAAATACGTAATTATAAAACAAGCAATCAATAAAGATTTAGCTTTATTTTTGTACAATTATTTTTATATGAAAAGACAGGTATTAGATACCTGTCGTAAAGCTAGATACATATCACCTTATGAAACATTACTGGGTTTTTATGAAGATCCACAAATGCCAAACACCTATTCAAGTTATTCTGATATAGCTATGGAAACTTTAATGCTTAAATGTCAACCTATTATGGAAAAGACTACGGGATTAAAACTATACCCTGCTTATACTTATGCAAGGATTTATAAAAAAGGTGATATCCTTAAAAGACATAAAGATAGATTTAGTTGTGAGATTTCTACGACTATGAATTTAGGGGGTGATGAATGGCCTATTTATTTAGAACCATCAGGAAAAGAAGGTATGAAAGGTATTAAAGTAAATTTAAAACCAGGTGATATGTTGGTATATTCTGGTTGTGAACTAGAACATTGGAGAGAAAAATTTAAAGGCAAAGACTGTGCTCAAGTATTTCTTCATTACAATAATAGAAAAACTCTAGGGGCTAAAGATAATATGTTTGACAAGCGCCCACATTTAGGTCTTCCATCTTGGTTTAAACGATGATATATACTTTATGGTGAAGGCAGTAATCCACCATACCTACTGCCTTCTTTATAGGGATTTTATATGTTACAAAAACTAGGGTTTTTACCAGGATTCAACAAACAAGTTACATCTACCGGCGCAGAGTCACAATGGACAGACGGCGAAAATGTACGTTTTAGATATGGTACACCTGAAAAAATAGGTGGTTGGCAACAATTAGGAGAGGCAAAACTTACAGGTGCAGCTAGAGGTTTACATCATTTTGTTAACAAAGCATCTACAAAATTTGCAGCCATAGGCACTAATAGAATTTTATATGTATATTCTGGTGGAGTATACTATGACATACACCCTCTAACTAATCCATCAGGCACAGCAATCACTAATGCATTCAGTACAACTAATGGATCACCAATCGTAACTATAACTTTTGCTGGCTCACATAATTTTGTGCCAGGAGATATTATATTATTTGGTGATGCAGCAACTTTTAGCACTATTACTAATTCTAATTTTACAGCTACAGATTTTGCTGATAAAAAATTTATGGTAACAAGTGTGCCAACTACTTCTACAATTACTATTACAATGCCTTCTAATGAAACAGGATCAGGTGCAACCACATCTGGAGGAATTACTTATTATCAATACTATCATGTAGGACCTGCTGAACAGATAGGAGCTTTTGGTTGGGGTATATCATTGTGGGGTGGTAACATTTTAGGATCAATTACAACTACATTAAACGGAGCCTTATTAGATGATGCAAACGGTACAGGTGGAACAGGAACAAGTATTACATTAACAAGTACAACTGGTTTTCCAACATCAGGGACTAATTACATTCAAGTAGGCACAGAAGAAATTTCATACACAGGAGTATCAGGAAATAATTTAACAGGTATAACAAGAGCAGCAAGAGGATCAACTCGAGCAGCACACAGCACGGGTGCAACAGTTACTAACTCATCTAGCTGGACGGGTTGGGGATCAGCTGCAGCCAACACTGACTCAGTAACAGATCCTGGTCTATGGTCTTTGGATAATTTAGGTTCAACACTTATAGCATTAATACATAACGGAGAATGTTTTGAATGGGACGGTGATGCATCAAATGCAACGGCAACTAGAGCAACTATTATAGCTGGAGCACCAACAGCGTCACGTGATATGTTAGTGTCAACTCCTGACCGTCACTTAGTATTTTTTGGTACAGAAACAACTATTGGAAATAAAGCTACACAAGACGACATGTTTATAAGATTCTCGTCTCAAGAAAATATTAATGACTACACACCTACAGCTGAGAATAGTGCGGGTACACAAAGACTGGCCGCCGGATCACGGATCATTGGTGCTGTACTTGGTAGAAATGCAATTTACATTTGGACTGATACATCTTTATTTACCATGCGTTTTGTTGGAACTCCTTTTACATTTGCGTATGAACAGGTTGGTACTAACTGTGGATTAATTGGTATGAATGCAGCTGTCGAAGTTGATGGTGCTGCGTACTGGATGTCAGAAAATGGTTTCTTTAGATACACGGGTAAACTAGAATCTATGGACTGTTTAGTTGAAGACTATGTTTACGATGATTTAAATACTACATCTAACATGTTGGTTTATGCAGGTATCAATAACTTGTTTGGTGAGATTACTTGGTTCTATCCAACGTCTACATCTAACGTAGTTAACAGAGCAGTTACATATAGTTATCTAGATTCAACTGCAAAAAGACCCATATGGTTTACAAATGCAAGTAGTTTATTTCCTAGAACAACTTGGGAAGATTCATCTGTATTTGGATTACCACACGGAACTAAATATAATGCAGGTGTTGATACATCTTTTGATGTTGTTGGTAATACGGATGGTACAACAATTTATTTTGAACATGAAACAGGTGTTAATCAACAAGAAGCAGCGTCAACCGCTGTGGCTATTCCTGCTAATATTACATCCGGTGATTATGATATTACACAAAAAGTTGTAAGAGGAGCTGCAACTAATTTAGGAGATCTTAGAGGTGATGGTGAAAACATTATGAGAGTAAGTAGAATTATACCCGACTTTATAACTCAACAAGGAAGTGCTATTATCCAATTAGATTTAAGAAATTATCCAAGTGATACAGCAGTTAGTTCATCCCTAGGACCTTTTACAGTTACATCAGCTACAACAAAAGTAGATACACGTGCAAGAGCAAGAGCTATAGCTCTTACAATATCTAACACAGCTGTAGATACCAGTTGGAAATTAGGAACTTTTAGGTTAGATATACATGCAGGAGGAAGACGATAATGTCAATTACAAGATTACAACAAGCTAGACAGATGTATGCAATGGGCCAAAGAGTTGGAAGAATTGCATTTGGTGGTGGCGGTAGTTATAGTTCTCAAGGTGGTTACCAAGGTAAGGGTGGTGCTGCTACAGGAGGTTCTAAAGGTTCAAAAGCCGGAGGCGCTGGTACAGGAACGGACAATAAAGGAAACACTGGTGGTGGTAATGATAATCCTTTTTCTTCAGGCTATCAAGGTGCGGTTACTCAAACAAAAACAGCAACACCAATGGATGTTAGAGAACAATATGCAGTTAATAATCCTACTACATTAGGAGCTCCAATAGCTCCTCCAACCGTGTCACCTTTTCTTGAAGCTAAAAGAAAAGATAATTATATCGACGCTTTTAATTTATCAAATTCAACTTATAAACCATTGAGAATTCCTCCTTTTATTCCTGGTAGCACTTTAATAAACACAGCAGGAAATTTTTTAGGTAATTTAGGATATAAAAAAAACACACGATTTTTTGCAGACAACGTAGCAGGTAAATATGGTTATGGTTATGGTGAAGATGCATATAAAGATTATATGAAAGCTAGACAACTAGGTACTGTTAACGCTTACGGAAGACCACTTACTGAAGGTGAATTAAAATTAAGAGATGGTGATGGTAATGGTGGACAAGGTATTATGGACGTAGTTACTGATGACACTACTGATGATACTACTGATGATACCACAACAGACGATGAATTAATTTTAAGATTTTTAGGGGCGGATAGTACATTAGATCCAGCTGCTGCAGGTTTAGCAAGCACTGATGAATTACGTGCTATGTTATTAGAACGAGCTAAAAATTTATATACATAATGGCAAAGATAGTACAAACATTAACTAGAGCAAGTAATGAATACGAACAAGACGTAGCACAGTCTTTGGTTAGAGATTTAGATGCGGTGTTGGAAAAACTTAACACTACATTTCAAGAAGAATTAAAACAGGAGATAGAAGCTAGAAGCTTCTTTTTAGATTAATGGCAGTAGTAAACCAATATAAATTTGCAGGTATAGATAATGATACAAGTGGTAGTGCACTTACACCATTAGGTGCTAGCGTTCCCGCAGTTAATGAAACTATAGTTATTAAATCAATACTTGTTACATCAGCTGGTACACCTACAGTGACAATTACAAACAACAGTATTACAGCCATTAAATCTGCAGCTTTAACTGCTAATGTTACAACAGAATTATTAACCCAACCACTAATAGTAGAAGGGGGTAAAACCTTTACAGTACAAGCAAGCACATCCGACTCGTTTGATGTAGCTATTAGCTATTTAAATATTAAGAAAGAGGTAACAACATAATGAGTGAAATAAAGATGTTAACACCAGATAAGATAATAACAACAATAAAGAACAAAAAAACAGGAGAGGTCTATGAGACTGAAGAAGCTTTAAAAGCTGCTAATATACCTGAAGAAGACGTGCAAAGAGACGTAACAGTTATCATGCCGCCTCTTGATTTGTTCGCAAAAACAAAGTAAACTGACAAAACCATGGGAATAGAAGATATACAAATTTCAGAAGAATTAGAGACTAACGCACCATCTATCAAGTATAGTGGTAATGAAGGTCCTAAATCTCCACAAGAGATGGAACAAATGATTATGGCTCAACTAGAAGAAGAATACGCTAAGTATGTATTTGAAATGCAAGAGCAAGGTATTGAACCTATGTCTATGCAACAATTTATAGAACAAGCAATGGCTGAAGGACAAATGTCAGGTGGTACTCCATTACCAAATGATCCAACAAAACCAATTAATCCTTTTCAACCTAAACCAACAGGACCTGTATTACCTGACAGACAAATGGCTGCGTATGGTGGTATCATGGGTATGGATGGTAGACGTCAATATGGTTTAGGAAGTAAGTTTAAAAAATTTGTAAGAAAAATTATACCTAACGAAGTAGCAGAGATTGCAGTTAAAGCTGCACCGTTTGTTGCACCGTTTAACCCGATAG
>Ga0208303_1001162_pt1 | contig 10530 bp, 10 predicted proteins | sample CB_VirMetaG_2_FD_184537 | JGI IMG/M metagenome (GOLD analysis project Ga0208303, IMG submission 184537) | Freshwater to marine saline gradient viral communities from Chesapeake Bay - CB_1504_2 Viral MetaG (SPAdes) (version 4) | ecosystem: Environmental > Aquatic > Marine > Coastal | place: USA... | reverse complement strand
AGGAACTGGAGGGTTTTTACCAGTGACTGTAGATTATGTATTAGCAACTGGAACTACAGTGGCAGAACTTATAGCAGCTAAGTAATATGGCTATGGGTCTAGGTATCGGTATTGGTATACCGAGCGGTGTTTTAAACTCTAACGCAGCTGGAAGTTTAATTCCTGGGCTATTATTGGCTCTTAAAGCGAGAGCTGACTTTTATGAAAATGAAATTTGCACTAAAGCTATAATGCAAGAACTTGAAAACTGTACCTCATGAGTAACTTATTAGAAAAAGCTTCGATACTACTGACGCCTACCGCGTACGACGATGGTAAAATATTAAGCGTTAAACCTGAAGAAGTTTTAGGTGAAGAGCTTGTGGTTAATGGTGATTTTAGTGATGGTTCTACTAGTTGGAATTTTGGACCTGGCTGGAGTATTGTTAATGAAAATGCTTCACATACTGGTTCTGGGAGTTATATTGAACAAGGGAGTTTGACACAGGGGGTAAGTTACAAGGTTGTAATAAATGTAACTCAAGCAAGTGGTTCAGGTTTTCCTCAAATATATATGGGAGGTTTAACTACCGCAATGACTAGCGTTGGGGTATACACTTTTAATATAGTAGCAGTAGCAAATGATAAGATAAAGATAAGAGGTCTTAATGACTGTGAAATTAGTAGCGTTTCAGTAAAACAAGAAATAGACGGTGACTTCGATTTCACTAGAAATTCTAGCGCCACAAGAGTAAACTCACAAGGTTTAATTGAAGACGTGCAAATACTTAGCAGTAACTTAGTTTCTAACGGCGATTTTTCTCAAGAGGGTTCGGAGCTGATTATAAACGGAGATTTTAGTAATGGAGTAAATAATTGGGCTCAAGGTTCTGAAGTTTCATCTTTTACTGTTACAAATGGAATTGCAACAATTCAAGGAAATGCAAGTAGTTTTAATACAAGAATATCACAATCAATAAGCGTAACAATCGGTAAAACTTATAAAATTACTGGTGAAATTAAATCAAATGACGCTGGAGATTATAGAGTTAGATTGTTTAACGGAAGTTATTTAGACATTACTAATGGTAATAATTCAGAATTTCAAACTTTTACATATTACCACAATGCTACAGCTTCAACTGCAATTTTATATTTGTCTTCATATTATTCAAATGGTAGCGCTGATTTCTCAATAGACAACGTAAGCGTTAAAGAGGTCGGACAAGATTGGACTTTATCGAGTGCTTGGAATATTGGTACTAATAAAGCTATTTTTAGTGATGCTACTGGTGGAGATATTAGAACTTCAAGCACTGTTTTTACCGCAAATAAAAAATATCAAATAAAATTAACAGTCGCTGACTTAACGAGTGGAACTGCTTTTTTTGCGTTAGGTGCTGGAGCAGCAAGTAATTTAGTTACATATGCAAATTACGCAAACGGAGAGCATACTTTTAATGTTACTGCTCCAAATAGCCTCGAATTAAGAATTTACTCTACAACATCAAGTGGAAGCTCTTACAGTATATCAAACATATCAGTAATAGAAATTACAGACGACACTAACCTACCTAGAATAAATTACGAAGGGTTTAGTTATCAAGATTCTTTAGGGAGTGAGTTGGTTACTAATGGCGATTTTAGTAATGGTTCTACTGGTTGGACTATAATTAACGGAACTGTTACAGACAAATATAATGCTTCAATGACTGCTTATCAAAGTGGAATACGAATTGCACCTTTTTCAAACACTGGCACGTTTAAAGTTGTTTTTGATTTAGTCGTTACAAGTGGTAGTTGTAAATTTGATGCTGGAGGAGTTAATAATGCTATTTTTAATACAAGTGGAACTAAAGAAATAATAGTAACAAATACAACTAAATTTGAATTTAATGCTTTCAATTTGGGTTGGGTTGGAACTTTAGACAACGTTTCTGTAAAAGAATATTTAGGTCAAGAAGTTGTACCAGATAGCGGATGTGGCAGCTGGTTATTTGAGCCGCAGAGTACGAATTTATTGACTTATTCGGAACAATTTGACAATGCTTCTTGGATAAATAATGGAGTTACTATAAATGCGAATCAAGTTGTTTCTCCAGATGGTTCATTAACTGCTGATTTATTAACGGGAGTTAGTGGCGGTTTTGGAGTTGTTAGGTTTTCAACTTGGACTTCTACAAATAAGGTTGCGAGTTGTTTTGCTAAAAAAGGAAGTACGGATTTATTTAAAATAGCCAATGCAAGTGGTGGCGTTGGTGGAGTTACATTTAATTTAGAAAATGGAACTATAACAAATGAAGATAGTGGTTTTGAGGGGGAGATTGAAAACTATGGCAATGGTTGGTTTAGATGTACTGCTATTGATACTTTAGCAAGAAGTGGTACTCTTTCTTTAGGTGTTACTGCTGCAAGTGAATCTATCTACATTTGGGGAGCACAATTAGAATCCGGCTATAAAACAAGTTATATTCCAACATCAGGAAGCACAGTAACACGTTTACAAGATGCAGCATTTGGTTCAGGTAGTTCAGATTTAATAAACTCAACAGAGGGGGTGCTATATGCAGAGATAGCGGCGTTGGCTGATAATAATATAAAAAAAGGTATTTCAATATCTAATGGAACAACTTCAAATAGAATTATTTTAAGATATGGTAACCAATCCAATAAGATAGAATATATTGTAGTTGGTGGTGGAGCAATACAAGCAAATATGAATATATCAAGTTTTAACATTTTAAATTATTTAAAAATAGCTATAAAATGGAAATTAAATTATTTTGCTTTATGGATTAATGGAGTTGAAGTGAGAACAGATACAGTCGGAATTACATTTCCAGTAGATACATTAAACCAACTTAATTTTGACAGTACAACAACCGAACCTTTTTACGGTAAAGTCAAATGTTTAGCAGTTTTTAAAGAAGCTCTTACAGATGCAGAATTAACTTGTTTAACAACAATATAAAATATGTATATATATAAAACAGTTTTTGATAGCCAAGTGGAAGGCAAGGTAGAACTTATAAACAAAGGCGTATGGGAAGAGGTAACAGAAGAAGGTGTTACTACCATGCAAAATATAAACGGAACTAAAGGTGTAGTATATATTGGTAAAGTCGTAGAGACGCCAGGAACATACGGACCTGACGGCCACGAGATAACTCCACCAGTTTATTACCCAGGAGTTGCTTACGATATAATGAGTACAGACTGGATCGACTTTGGAGCTAATGAAGTTTACCCAGGAGAAGAGTCAGCGCATTCATTTCTTGGATGGCCTAGAGATTCAGAAGTTCCAAAACCACCACCAACACCTGAAGAGGAAGAGGTAATTACAGAATAAAAAGTGTAACTATACCACTATAAATAAATCAAATTAAATAAAATGGCAAAAATTACAGACAAACAATTAGAAGACATTAACAAAGGTCAAAAAGAATTAATGACGATTGTTAATCAAATAGGTGTTTTAGAAACACAAAAACACGGTTTACTACACCAAGTAGCAGATGCTAATAAAATTGTAGAAGATTTAAAAGCTGAACTCGAAAAAGAGTATGGAGCTATTGATATTGATCTAACAACTGGAGAATATACTGAAGTTAAAAAAGATGAGTCTAATCTTAAAAAAGCTTAAGATGTCATCTATTGTAAGAAAAATAAGTATTGGTTCAGACTATAAAAATGATGCTATGCATTATTCTGTAGGTCAACAAGTCTATGGCGGTCACGAAATATCACACATACTTCTTGACGATTCTGATAACTCTTACAATATTCACATTAAGAAAAACAACGAGATAATGCCATGGAAGAAATTTAACTCTAACATGGCAATATCTGTTGAATATGACTTAGAGTATTGAAAAGTTTATACGACTTTATAGTAGAGCCATTAGGCGAAAAATACAGTAACAAAGTAAAAATAGGTGATAAAGAGTTAGTTTTAAATACAAAGATTGAAGATTTTAAATTTGTAAATAGATTAGCTAGAGTAATAGAAACACCTAAAGCTTTTAATACTGGTATTGATGTTGGTGATATAATTGTTATACACCAAAACGTGTTTAGAGTATTCTATGACATGAGAGGAGAAAAAAAGAAAAGTAGATCTTGGTTCAAAGATGATTTGCATTTTTGCGCTATAGATCAAATCTATTTATATAATAAAGGTGATAAGTGGAAGTCTTTTGGAGACAGATGCTTTATTTCACCGATAAAAGATACAGAGTCTCTAACGTTAGATAAAGAAAAAAGCCTTATTGGTATATTAAAATATGACAATAGCTCCTTAAACGCGCTAGGAATCAACTCAGGAGACTTAGTTGGTTACACGCCAAATGGAGAATGGGAGTTTTTAGTTGATGGCAAGAGATTATACTGTATGAAATCTAATGATATCGTAATTAAATATGAATACCAAGGAAACGAAGTTGAATATAATCCAAGCTGGTCAGAAAGCGGTGGAAGAATTAATCAAAGTAGCTAAAGAAGCTATTGTTGATTCAGATGACGATATATCAGCTGATAGATTAAAGAATGCTGCAGCTACAAAAAAGCTAGCTATATTCGATGCTTTTGAAATATTAAGTAGAATAGAAGCAGAGGAGAATATGTTAAATGAAAAACCAGTTGAAGTTAAAGAAGAGAAATCTTTTAGAGGCTTTGCGGAAGGGAGATCTAAATAATGTACGAGCAGACTTTATATAAAATACTTAAAGATCACGTTAAACCTAAGGTTTTAAAAAGAACTAATAGGTATAAGAAGTGGGAGTACGGTTATAACGAAGAGCACGATATGGTTGTTATAAGTAAAACCGGCGAGATAGGTGAAATTTATGAAATACAAAATCTAAAAATAGCTTTGCCAAAAGCTGAAAATGTACATACATTTGAAGATGACAGGTGGAAGCACACTGAATACCCAAAGGAGCTTAATAAAATTAAATCAGTATTTGATTGGGAAGAATACCCTTTGGAGTTTAAAGAAAAATGGTATGATTACATTGATGAAGAATTTAATAGAAGAGAACAAGGCTTTTGGTTCTATAATAAAGGTTTGGCTACTTACATTACTGGTACTAACTATATGTACTTGCAGTGGAGTAAAATTGACGTCGGGCAACCAGACTTTAGGGAATCAAACAGATTATTCTATTTATTCTGGGAAGCTTGTAAAGCCGACCCGCGCTGCTACGGCATGTGCTACCTTAAAAATAGACGGTCAGGTTTTTCATTTATGGCAAGTGGGGAAACGGTTAACCAAGCAACAATATCTACGGACGCACGCTTTGGTATACTCTCGAAATCTGGACCCGATGCAAAGAAGATGTTTACTGACAAAGTTGTCCCAATATCAGTTAACTATCCCTTCTTCTTCAAACCAATACAAGACGGTATGGACAGGCCGAAGACAGAACTTGCGTACAGAGTACCAGCATCAAAGTTCACAAGGCGTAAACTCGATTCAAACGAGAAGCTACAGGAAATCACCGGCCTCGACACAACGATCGACTGGAAAAACACAGGGGATAACTCTTATGACGGTGAAAAATTAAAACTACTAGTACACGATGAAAGTGGAAAGTGGGAGAGACCAACAAATATATTAAACAACTGGAGAGTTACAAGAACTTGTTTAAGACTTGGATCTAGAATTATAGGTAAGTGTATGATGGGATCAACATCTAATGCTTTAGATAAAGGTGGTGATAACTTTAAAAAACTTTACAATGACTCAGACGTTACACAAAGAAACGCCAATGGACAGACTCGCTCAGGATTATATTCTTTGTTCATACCTATGGAATGGAACTACGAAGGTTACATTGACTCTTATGGCTTTCCTGTATTCAACACACCAAAAAAAGAAACAGTAGGTCCTTTTGGAGATATTATAACGCAGGGAGTAATAGAGTACTGGAACAACGAAGTTGAAGGTCTTAAAAATGATCAAGACGGTTTAAATGAATTTTACAGACAATTTCCACGCACAACTAAACACGCGTTTAGAGATGAGTCTAAAGAATCTCTATTTAACCTAACAAAAATATACGAGCAAATAGATTTCAATGAAGACCTTAAAAACTCAATATCAGTTACACAAGGTAGCTTTCAATGGGAGAACGGGGTTAAAGATACAAAGGTTATGTTTGTACCAAATAAAAATGGTAGATTCAGAGTTTCCTGGATTCCACCTTTAAATCTCCAAAATCGTGTGATAATAAAGGGTGGACTTAAATATCCAGGTAATGAGCATTGTGGAGCTTTTGGCTGTGATAGCTACGATATATCAGGTACAGTTGATAAAAGAGGATCAAATGGATCTTTACACGGTTTAACAAAATTTAGTATGGAGGATGTACCTCCGAATCATTTCTTTTTAGAATATATAGCTAGACCACAAACCGCTGAAATATTTTTTGAAGATGTTTTAATGGCTTTGGTTTTTTATGGTATGCCAATACTAGCAGAGAATAATAAACCTAGATTATTGTACCATTTAAAAAGAAGAGGTTATAGAAAGTTCTCTATAAATAGACCGGATAAAAAATATAATAAATTATCAGTAACAGAAAAAGAATTAGGTGGAATACCAAATTCAAGTGAAGATATAAAACAAGCACACGCAGCAGCGATTGAATCTTATATAGAGGATTTTGTAGGTTTAAAAACTACAGGCTACGGTGATATGTACTTTCAAAGAACATTAGAAGACTGGGCAAAGTTTAATATAAACAACAGAACAAAGCATGATGCTTCTATTAGTTCTGGACTTGCTTTAATGGCTTGTAATAAAAATAGATACGCTCCGTCTGCTCCAGTTAGAAGAGAAGCTGTAGATTTAGGAATTAAAAAATACGACAACAAAGGTGTCACATCAAAAATAATAAGTTAAATGGGTATATACACTAACACCAATAGCGCTTTTCCAAGCCAAGTAGTAAGCGACGCTGAAAAAGCTAGCTGGGAATACGGAACTCAAGTTGCGCAAGCAATAGAGTACGAGTGGTTTGACCAAGGGCGATCTGGAGGTAATAGATATCTAACTAATTGGAATAATTTCCATTCGTTAAGACTTTACGCTAGAGGTGAACAGCCTGTACAAAAATATAAAGATGAATTATCTATTAACGGTGATTTGTCTTATCTTAATTTAGACTGGAAACCAGTACCTATATTATCCAAGTTCGTAGACATCGTAGTTAATGGTATATCTCAAAAGTCTTATGATATTAAGGCTTATTCTCAAGACCCTAGTTCAGTTAGAAGAAGAACTGAATACGCTAGTAAGCTTCAAGAGGACATGGTTGCTAAAGAATATTTAGATAGCTTAAAACAAACGTTAGGCATTGACTTATATCAATCGCCAAGTGGGGTTGTAGTTCCAGAATCTAAAGAAGAGCTTGAGTTACATATGCAGCTTAGTTACAAGCAATCAATTGAAATAGCAGAAGAAGAAGCTATATCAACTGTGTTTGCTCAAAACAAATACGATCTTGTAAGACGTAGATTAAATATGGATCTTACAACTATTGGTATTGCAGCTGGTAAAACTAATTTTAATACAGCTGAAGGAATTACAGTTGATTACGTTGACCCTGCTTATATGGTTTACTCTTATACAGAGGATCCAAATTTTGAAGATATATACTATGTAGGTGAAGTAAAATCTATAACAATACCAGAACTTAAAAAAGAGTTTCCTGGTATATCAGAAGAGGAATTAAAAAAAATACAAGAAACACCTGGTAACAGGCAATATATAACAGGTTGGGGTAATTACGACGAAAACACTGTACAAGTTATGTACTTTGAATACAAGACTTACCATAATCAAGTATTTAAAATAAAGCAAACAGATTCAGGTTTATTAAAAGCTTTAGAAAAGCCAGATACATTTGATCCACCTGAAAATGACAACTTTGAAAGAGTATCTAGATCAATAGAGGTTTTATATACTGGAGCTAAAGTTTTAGGAACTAATACTATATTAGACTGGAGTTTAGCAGAGAATATGTCTAGACCAATGGCAGACACAACTAAGGTTGAAATGAATTACACGATATGTGCTCCTAGAATGTATAAGGGACGTATAGAGTCTATTGTAAGTAAATGTATTGGATTTGCAGATATGATTCAGCTAACGCATCTTAAATTGCAACAGGTAATGTCTAGAATGGTACCAGATGGTGTCTACTTAGATATGGACGGTTTAGCTGAGGTTGATCTTGGAAATGGTACTAATTATAATCCTGCAGAGGCTTTAAATATGTATTTCCAAACTGGTTCTATCGTAGGTAGATCAATGACGCAAGACGGTGATATGAATCCAGGTAAAGTACCTATTCAAGAACTTAATAGCTCTAGCGGTCTTGGTAAAATACAAGCCCTTATACAAACGTATCAATATTATTTACAAATGATACGTGATGTGACCGGGTTAAATGAAGCGAGAGATGGAAGTACACAAGATAAAAACTCATTAGTAGGTCTTCAAAAAATGGCAGCTAACGCATCTAACGTAGCGACTAGACATATCAAGCAGGCTAGTTTATATCTTACATTGAAACTAGCGGAAAACGTATCTCTAAAAATAGCAGATGCTTTATATTTCCCATTAACAGCTGAGTCACTTAAAAACTCTATATCAACCTTTAATGTTGAAACACTACAACAAGTTGTTGACTTGAATTTATATGACTTTGGTATATTCTTAGAATTAGAGCCAGACGATGAAGAGCAAGCTAAGCTAGAGCAAAACATACAGGTTGCATTAGGTCAAGGCGGTATTGACTTAGAAGACGCTATAGATTTAAGACAAATTAAAAATCTTAAACTAGCTAATCAAATGCTTAAGGTTAAGCGTAAGCAAAAAGCCATTCAAGATCAAGCTAATCAACAAGCTAATATACAAGCTCAAGCAGCTGCACAAGCGGAGACTGCTGAAAAAACAGCTATGGCTGAAGTTCAAAAGCAAGAAGCTATATCAGGTTCTAAAGTTCAATACGAACAAGCTAGAACTCAAATGGAAATAAACAAAATGCAAATAGCAGCTGATTTAGAAAAAATTAAAATGCAGCAAAAGTTTGAATATGATATGCAGCTTAAGCAAATCGAAGTTCAAGCTATACAGCAAAAAGAATCAGCTATAGAAGATAGAAAAGATAAACGTAGCAAAATGGAAGCTACACAACAAAGTGAAATGATAAGCCAACGTCAAAACGATAGCTTACCTAAAGACTTTGAAAACGAACCCGATATGGGTATGCAAGCTTTCATGTAGAAAGTAAACAATTATTTAATTATATTATATTATGTCAGAAGTAAAAACAAATGAACCTGTTAAGCAGGAAGGTGAGTTTAAAATTAAAAAGAAAACTCCAAAAAAATTAACAACACCAAGCAGTGAACCTGTTAAAGTTAACATCAAAGAACCTTTAGTAGAGGTTCCAGCAGAGGTTACCAAGGTGGTAATACCAAAAGAAGATGCCATTCAAATCGGAGAAACAAAGGAAGTTCTTGTGGAAGAACCATCCGGAGATAGCACTCAGGTGGGAGAACAAGTACAAGAGCCCGTCAAAGATGCTGAAGAGTTTACACCAATCAAAGAAGTTGAAGTAGCTAAAGTAGAAGCTGAAGTTAAAGAAGCTCTAAGAGATGAAAAAGTTTTAGGTAAACAGTTACCTGAAAACATTGAAAAACTAGTTAGCTTTATGGAAGAAACTGGTGGAACAATTGAAGATTACACAAGGCTTAATGCCGATTACTCTAATGTAGATGAAAAAACATTGTTAAAAGAGTATTACAAAAAAAATAAACCTTATTTAGATAATTCAGATGTTGAACTTCTTTTAGAAGATTTTGACTATGACGAAGATCTAGAAGAGGAAAGAGATATACGTAAGAAAAAACTTGCGTTTAAAGAAGAAGTTGCAAAAGCAAAAGGTTTTTTAGAGGAAACGAAAAACAAATATTACGATGAAATCAAGTTGAGATCAAACGTAAATCCTGATTCTCAAAAAGCAATGGACTTTTTCAACCGATATAACAAGCAGCAAGAAGTAGCTGAGCAACAACATTTACAGTTTCAAGAAAGTACTAAACAACTTTTCAACGATGATTTCGAAGGTTTCGATATTAAAGTCGGTGACAAGAGCTATAAGTACAACATTCAAAACCGTGAAAAAGTTGCAGAAAACCAATCAAATATTAACAACCTTGTCGGGAAGTTCCTAGACTCAAATGGTAATGTTAGTGACACGAAAGGTTATCACAAAGCTATGTATGCAGCTGACAATGTGGATAAAATTGCCTCTCATTTTTATGAGCAAGGAAAAGCTGACGCAGTTAAAGACGTTATGAACAAATCAAAAAACTTAAGTGACACCAAAGCTAGGTCTCAACAAGGTGATGTGTTTGTAAACGGGTTTAAGGTTAAAGCTATTTCAGGTACTGACTCCTCGAAATTAAGAATAAAAACAAAGAAATTTAACTAAAAAAACAAAACAATTATGAGTTTAACTCCTCAATTTGGGTCTATTG
>Ga0208303_1001160_pt1 | contig 10545 bp, 7 predicted proteins | sample CB_VirMetaG_2_FD_184537 | JGI IMG/M metagenome (GOLD analysis project Ga0208303, IMG submission 184537) | Freshwater to marine saline gradient viral communities from Chesapeake Bay - CB_1504_2 Viral MetaG (SPAdes) (version 4) | ecosystem: Environmental > Aquatic > Marine > Coastal | place: USA... | reverse complement strand
CCAGCAAACATCCCAGGCCCATCATCTGGAGGATTATCTACTAACAGTTCTACATTCCTTATAACCCCTGCCCCAGGATGGGGGGCTACTGATCCAGCAGCTTGATTATGCGTATTAATTCTATCAGTAACTGGTAATATAAATTTTTTTACTAATTGTCCTATATACATTTCATTATCTACACGAGAATTAGCAAATGCTTTATACCCAGAATTTCCGTGTGAATCTTCTTCCAAAGTGTCTGTTTGAATATTTGTTCCCCATGTTCTAGCATATTCGTTTTGAGTCTTTCCAGGAAAAAACCATTCGGCTGCCCCAGAACTAACGCCTGGTGGATCATCTGGTATTTTATAATTACAGACTGATGTTATAGGATATCCAGTAACTAATGGATCTGAGTTAATTGCGTTGTCTTGTTGTACAGTAGTAGGACCCCACAAATTTGGCTCATTGGTTGTAGCCGATGATATATCAGTTTGATAAAATAAAGGTGGTTCTATACCAAATGCATCGGTGCTATATGCTAAATCACCTATATTACCAACATCCATTAAATTAGTGGCCTTGTCCGCCGTTCCGTATGTGAGGGCTTTAATAAATGGACTAAACGACACATTTGTTTTTATATCATCGGCTATCTGTATTTCATCCCCAGAAGAGCCTTCATGAACAAACGAACCTAAAAGTCGAACGGTGTCTCCAGTTTTTAATTTTATACCGCCTGGATAATTGTTAATCCATTCGGAGTTAGATATTCTAACACTTGCATTTTTTATATTAGCCTCGTATGTTTCTGATTGATAAGTAGAACCCATATTATTATAATTTACATATATAAAAAATAATAATATTAAACTAGTTACAAAAAAAAAATATAATAATCAATTACGCATCACCTACAACCACACCAGTAGGAGTGATTATTAAGTTTTTACGGTAACATAAAAAGAATTCGAGATTTACCGCTCCACACATGTCATCGGCTGCTCCATTTTGCTTTAATGCTACTCTGGAATAATTAAATTCAATCGGTGCGGTTGAGATTCGCTGACCATTGTCTGGAACTGGACCTAAACCATTTATTTTCGCCAAGTTAAGACCAATTAAATTTTGAGTTCCAGCCAAGTAACGCTGAGTGCGACCTTGAGCGTTGTCTGTAGTAGCCGTTGCTGCTGCCCAACTTGTGTCTAATAATTCTTGAATTTTGTTTTGATTATAATTCTGGGTATTAAAATAACACCCAGGAACATTATAACCATCACCGCCACACTGAGCCAAGTAATTATGCTGGACAGCCTTGTTCGAGATATCACGGTCATAACTACGAGTATTGTTAATTAAAAAATTATATTGTTCGCCGATAATTTCACTTGATTTGAACTGATTTAATAATAAATTTCGGTGAGTAGAAACATTGTTTCTGATCGAATCTATTTCCACCGCTCCCTGTGCCGATTTAATATCATATTCTTTACGGACATATATTTTATGGACTTCTTTACCAGCCATACCTAAAATGTGATTGGATTGGATTACTTCCGTAGTTCCAGCCCCTGCGGCCAGAGTTGCGGCTGATGCCTGCGGACTAATGCCTGCAGTTCGAACCACTTCTAAAAAGGACATTTGCATGCCTTGACCGCTGTTGATCACGGCTTGGATTCCCTGCCGTTCTTGTTCATCATATAAAATATAATCTAACATAAGAGTAGGAGTTCCAGCCATAGTCACGGCTTGGTTATTTGTTCGACCAGCAGCATTTGCAGGCATAGGCTCGGGTCCAGTCTGGATTACCGCCGAGTCAATAATATTGTTACCATTTGGATCGGCTGGATTACCGCAAGCATTCCATTCAATAACCAATTCAACCTGAGCCATTGCAAATAATGGTAATCGATTTGGCTGGTCAAAAAATTCAAACATATCACGAAGTCTAATAACAACTTCTGGACCAGTTCCAGCCACTGTTCGCAACTGTTTTGCTCCCTGCTGTAAATGCTGATTACCTGCACCAGCCACATACGATTTTCCAAAGGTATCGACCTGATCACATTCTGGGTTATATAATTGGTGATACGAAGGGTCGGCTGCACCTGTCGCAATTGGGGCAGGGGCTACTCTAAGTTCGAGGTTGTTACTGGATTTGTGTCTGGCGTCCAAAATACCAACCTTTTCATCTGGAGTATAGTTGAAATTAGTTTTGATTTGAGCGTATTGGGCACAATTATCGCACTGACTGAGGATAACTCCGCCACACCTAACAGTAGCTCGGCGAATACATGAAAGTCCGCCTCCGTGAAAAGGATAACCTATTTCATTATTCGCATTAGCATTAAGTTCAAAAACAACCGCTGCGTTTCTGTTATCGAGAACACCTTTGGCCGGAAAGACCCAAGTAGTTGTTCCACCTGTTGGACTAGCAAATTGATGGGAGACTGGATCTAAAAGATTTGTTTCTATTTCTACATCTACTTGTCTGTCTAAAGGCTGACCGATTTGTAGGATATCTGGGACACCTTGCGGCACCGAGTTTGATAGAGGATTGTTTGATTGGGAATCAGAATTAGGATTATAGTTAGCCATTATTTTTATATCTTATATAAAGATAATATTATTTCAATTTTGAATTAAAATATTATCTACCAAATTGATAATCGTTCAACCCTCAAATTCATAATCGTTCCACCCTGGTTTCTCACTATCAACATCCGAAATAAACTCCCAACCTCTTTGTTTAGATCTATTATATACTAATAATTTAGGAAAATTGACCGAGGTTTGAGTGCTTTTAGTTCGATTAATTTCTACTCCTTCAGGTGCTTTTGGAAATCTACGACGCACAGCATGATCGATTGTGCCGCCATAACTAACTATCTCAAAATAAAATCTAAAAACTACAACATTTCCAGTTTCATTATCTGTAATTGAGAAATTTCTTTCATGATTACCCTCTTTATAAACTTTTTGTTGATTATCTTTAATATATCGTTCAAAAATTTTGGCTAACCTATCAATATCATCTATAGTTATGGGTACATTTGTTTGGTCTTTAGCATCGCCTTTAAAATGAGCCAAAGGCCTATCTGCTATTTTTACACCACTGTACCAATCTGGATCTGTCTCTGTTTTATCTAACATATTTTTTAAATCTGCTCTTTTTAAAAATGATTGTTTTGGCTTACCACTTGCTGTTCTTAAACCAGGTAAATCATCTCCAAATTGATCTACTCTTTGCATTATTAGATCATTATTTTTTCTTACTCCAACAAATTTTTGGTATATCCTTCTCGCACCGTGGTGGTACCAATGAGGATTATTTGCTGGACGATTATCAACTAATATTTTACCAGTATAATTTATGCCGCCTGCAGGTTCGCCAGCCCCAGCCCCCGCCCCTGCACCAGCCCCCATTCCAGCCCCTGCACCTACAACAAATTCTTCCACATAATCGCCGTAATCATCTGGATAAACAAACGGTTTTGGATTAGCCACTGCCTTTTTTGCCTTTGCTTTTGCCTTTGGTTTTGGTTTGGCTTTAGGTTTAGGTTTTGGTTTTTCTACTATTTTAAGCGTCTTGGGGACTTTCTTTTTAGGAGCCATAGCCTTGTCTGACTTTTTTTCTACTATTTTGAGCGTCTTTGGTTTCAATTTTTTCTTGGGTTCTGGCTTAGCCTTAGGTTTAGGTTTCTCTACAATTTTTAAAGTTTTAGGAACTTTTTTATTTGTATATTTTGATATAGGCATTTATAATTAAAGTATATATAAAAAATAAATATTTTAATCAATACTCACCAAGTTACTGATCTACACCTAAGTAATCCATTATTAGCCATTTGTCTAGTAAATTCTTCACTATTCCAAGTAGTTAATCTTCTAGGTTCTATAATTTCTTCGGTCATTCGACAAATCTTAAATAATTTTTTTAAAAATTTAAATAAATTCATGTACTATTACTTGAGATAATAATTTTATGGTGTGTTTTCTTACCTTACAACATCGATACCATTGGAAGACATCATTAAAGTGTTTTTTGAAAGGAAGTAAATAACAATGGCTTGGGCTGTAGCCGCAGTACCATCTAAATTATTTGCGTCCCTAACTGGAGGAGCGGCAGTTGCGTCAATTTCTAACTGAGAAGTACTAGAACAATTGACCTCCACAGACCAGACGGTGTTTTGGAAATTCACTCCTGCGCCGTAGGCATCATATAGAACGGCTAAACCCTCCGCAGTTCCAGGAGTTACACCGTCACGCCCTGCATTTTGCGGTCTATCGACAACACCTGCTGACCAACCATCCCACGAACTTATACACGAATGGTTATGAGAATTGCGTTTTGTTGAGATACCTTCTAATGCATTACGGAAAGGCTCGGCACGATTAGAGTAAATGTGACTTGACCAAGGGTTAGCCGTGTTTGTTTTTGCGGAATCATTATTACGCTGTTCGATAGTTTCTAATCGGAACTGCATAGGAAATAAAGCCCCATTTTGACTCCAACGGACAGCCTGTAACTCTCCGATTGGTCCTAATCGGCAGGCATTAAATGCTTGATTACCTAAATCGGATGCGGTGATATAATTGGTTAATACTGATGTAACTCGGCTGAGACCAGGGGTAAAGGCAATAACCGAAGTGCTGGAATTGATTGTCTGGAACATGGACTGCCACGAATTAAAAGAAAATTCATTCACCTGCTGTTGTCTGGCGGCGGCCGAAGCCCCACCCATTTCATAAACTGGAACAGTGAGGACTAAATCTTGTAAATTATAGGTAGCCTGATTGGTTGCTGCGTCCGAGCCAAACACAACCCCAACATCCGAGCGGAGTAGAATTTCAATAACCAAACCGCCAACACCAGAACTTGTTGATAAGTCAATCATCTGCCCAGATTGTAACACACCTGTGTAAAGCTGGGCGGAGAAGTCCTGACCACGCTGTTGGACTGGGTCACGATTGCCGATATTACGCCCTCCCTGCGGATCAATATCCGAATAGGTATTTAAACCTGCACGAGTGAGCGGAATGGTTGTGTGATTGAGATTACCATGACATAGACTATTTTCATAATCATTTAGATCATTTAAAGAACTAGTTAAAGACGGGGCGAGTCTGTGATACTGGGAAACACGCTCAATAACGGTATTGAGGCGTTTTGAACTAATAGTAACAATATCAATTAAATTATTGATACCAGCAAAGCCATCGATAAAATTGTTGTTTCCAGGAGTTAGGGCAGCATTGGCAGCAGTTTTGGCTGTAAGTCGGCCAGAGATTCTAAGCTCGGAGCCGTCTAAGAACAAAGGCATCATAGAAGCCGAGATATCGAATTTAATCAATGGTAAGCCATTACGGAACGAATACTGACCACCACTGGCCGCATTAACTGGATGTAATTGGATAAATCTTTTTTTAACGTCTTGTAAATTGGAAATATTCATTTTATTTGTATATATAATAAATATTTTAATTTTGACTCATATTTATAATTAGTCTTCATCATATTCGTCTATGTCCGATTCAATATCCATATCAGAATCGTCAATATATAGATTATTTAAAACTAGTTGTAACCTATCGGCATTATATCTAGTTTGACTAAAGGGGCCAAAGAAGTCCGTAAATAATAAATGGTTATAAAATGTCATATCAATATATTGGTTCATGTCTAAATCAAATGCATAGTCTTTTATTAATGTTTCATATTTAATAAATTTCCTCATTATTGTGCCTGTTGGTGTTTCTAAAGACATCCATAATATTTTTCTTTGTAACTCTTCTGGTAAATTTTGCACTAGTTCATATAACTTCATATGATATAGTATAAAATAATAATAAATATCAAATTTTTTAATAAAAAATCTGTATCCCAGACATCCCAAACTCTATTGTTCTTATATGTACCACAAAATTCCTTAATAACTTAACCATATTAGAAGTGGATTCATAATCTAAATATAACTGTGCGGTTTTTCCAACCAGATTCTGCGAAGTTCCGCTATTAGCACTTAAAGACCGTCCAACAAACCAACAACCAGGCTCTAACGCATCAAAAGTAGTAACATTAGCATTCTGGGTAATAAAGTTGAGATTCTTAACTCTAATATCAGCAGATCTAAGAGCCTTTTCAGATTCGAATATATGAAATCCACCAGGGTGAGTTCCTAATCGGTAAGGTCGAACAACCGAATCTAATCCAATTGCGACTAACGGATTATTAGCCGCCGCTTCACGGAGCAAATCTACACGCCGATCAGGAACGAGTTTATTATTTATTTGATATTCATATTGCGATGCTCGAAGATATTGTCCGCTAATTGCATTCGAGTTATTTAAATTATCTAAATTACTCTGCGTCAATGGAACACTTAATATCGATTTACACCGAGTAAGTTCAGCCGAGATTATATTAGTCGAGGCAGTCTGCGAGGCAGGAATAGCGTTATCATACGAAGTGTAAGTGACTATATCTTGCGAGATTGCTCCTCGAGACATGGCTTGGTACATGGCTTGCACGGTTTCTGGCGGAGGCACTACTTTCGGCACAACCATGCGAGGATTAAACACTCGGTAACCAAAAGCACCATGGGCAGCGAGCGGAGCATTTGTACCAACAGCCAATTGTGATATAACCAAATCGGTGGAGGCAGCGGTATTATTGACAACATCGGTAGTAAAAGCGATACAAACTTCACCTTGATTAGTAGCTTCACCATTAGCTATCACACCAATAGCTTCAATTGTAAATTCCCCAGGAGTAACATTAGTACCATCAATATAAACAACCTGTCCAACACGGAGCGGAAAGTTATTGAGCATATTTAAATTCTGTTCTCCAGCCAAGGAGGGGGCGGCGGCGGTGGCTGGGACTGGGGTGTTACCACCAATTCCGTTATATAAGGCTCTCGCATCAACATATATTTGACGACGCTGATAATCACCTGGGTTAGTTCCGCCAGCCAGATTTTTTCCTTGAATATCTAAAATACCATCACCAACATTACAGATTCGCATAGCCCTTAAAGCCCGTTCTAATATAATTTCAACTTCTAAGGGCATCATAGCCAATGAGAAAGCGTGAGGACTATTAAATAATCCAGAGTTAATAGGGAGGCAAACTTTGCGTCTCAATGGTTTCCAACAATCGGCTGCAGTAGTTAAACCTGTAACCATAGGAGTCACGGCAGGCAACGCAATCGGTCTAATACAACGATTAGTAGAACAAAACGGACTATCAACAATCTGATAACTGGCGGCACACCCTTCTAATCTACTTCTTTTATTTAGTGATCCACGAGTGTCCGTAGCATTATTTACTAAATTGGTCATAACATTATAACCATCTAACTGTTCAATCAATCGCCCTTCGGAACGGATGGTCAAACGATTCACTAACGAACTCGCACCACAAAGTCGGTCTAACATGAGAGCAGGCTGTGCGGCGGCTTGAGTTGGGGTGTTCAAAGGATTTGTTAATTCTATATCTAATTCAATATAAGCATTGGAAAGCTGAGCAAAACCTACATTTCTCGGTAGTTCGAAGCGGACAATACCATCTTCGCTAAACTCTGTTCCATTTCTACAAGGGATTTTAACTTCATCAATTCCAATTCGTGCGGATTCGTCTCTTGGCCTGAACATTATTTTTATATCTAATTAAAAGAAAATAAAATTAAAATTGTAATTATAAATTAATTATAAACTATGAAATGACGAGGAATCTATTTGTGGTGCTGAATCGAAAGATAACTGTTGCTGAGGTGCGGTTGAGGTTGGTGCAGCCGCTGGTGGTTTGTCTGCTTTTTCTTTTTTAATATCTTTTATTGTATGAATTAATCCATATAAACCGGTCGCAGCCATGGCTATCTCTCCTAAGCCAGGAATTGCTGACTCGGCTGCTTCTTCTCCACCTAGTTTTGCTGCTGTTGATGCTGCCTTTTCGGCATCACTAGCCGCATCGGATATGCCTGACTTGACCATCTGTTTGGCTTTACCTAAACCTTTTAAAGCCAATCCTGCCCCTGCCGCTATACCGCCTTGTTCTGCTAATTGTTTTGCCTTTTGACTACCTGATAAATTTTTATTCATTAAAGTATCCGCCGCCCCTGCCGCCAAACCAGCCACACCTATTAAACCTAATCCACTTGATAACCCTTCACCCAATGATAACCCCTCACCAGGTTCGCCCCCTCCTTCTTCTGATGGGCGTTCGGTTGGTTCTTCTGGGGTTGTTTTTGGTTCTTCGACACTCGAATCTACAGCTGGTGCTGCCGCAGGTTTCACACTGGCTGTAGCTTCACCTACACCAGGTTCTACTGTCGGTTCTGCGGTCTCTGTTTTAGTACCTGCTTCTCTTTGTTGTGGTTTTTCTGGTTGCTCTGCTACTTGGGGGGCTTGGGATGTGGGAGGGCTGTATCTTGGGTCTAATTTTGATTTTAATTCGTCCATAGTGTTGCGAACATCTGGTCTGGTTTGTACCAATTCGTTTCTTTCTACTTCTGCTGGCCCAGCTCCATACGCTTCATTAGGTCTTGCGTTAGCCGCTGCTGCTGGGTCAAATTCTCTCGCAGTTGCACTACCTTGTAGTTGGTCTGAGCCTACTGTTCTAGAACCTACTGCTGATGCCCTTCCACCTACACCAAATGGGTCACGAGGTTGCTCTGGAAATGATGAGCGTTGGGCTATTCGTGCATAGCCAGGTGTAACCAAATCGTCTTGAGGCTCGGCTGCTTGTGGTCTAGTTCCGAATGCCGAACTTCTTGGAGGTTGATATCTGGGACTTTCTCGAATAGCGGCTAATGATCTTGCAAATGGCGAATCTGTTTCATCTACTATAGAAGGTTTGGCTGGTTCGGCTGCAGCGGCTGGAGCTGGTCTGGTTGGTTCTGTTACACGGCTTGCTGATCCACTCAGATCGGTTGTCCGTGCTTGTTCTAAAGTTTGTGTTCGATTTTCAGATTCTTTATTTAAAAAATTTCTAAATGAACTACTAAATGGGGTTACAGGCTCATCATCATCTTTTAGCCCAGCGGTTGCTCTGCTTTGTGCTACGGTAGGTGCTGCTCCGCCACTGGCTATATCCGAACCAGTTATTTGCTCTCCTGTTGTTCTGGAGCGTAATTCGGCTAACCCTCCGCCCCCTTTAAATGGGTTCTCAAATAAATCATTTTCTGGATCTCGGAAGCCTCTGCCTCCCCCAACTAACCCAGGTTTATTTCCATATTGCTCAAAAGCGTCCGAAACCAAATCGGCATGTTTTCCTACTAATCCTGCGTCTAAATCACCTGACTCACCTATTGGCTCAATCTGTCCGTTGTTCATCTTTTCTGCTTCACTATCAAAATATTTTTGTCCTCCCTCTGTTAGCCTACCACGGCGTTGGGCTACTGCATCGTACATAGATTGAGTTGCTCCTTTTTGGGCATCTGGAGATTCGTCTTTGACTGACTCTAATGTTTTATTTACTTTATTTTTAAATTCTCCTTCTGGTAATTTATCGGTTGCTTCTTTTAATTTTTGTTGAGCCGCCTTGACGGCAGGGTGTTTCATTAATCCAGATTTAATTAAACCATATCTCGTAAATCCTGCGACTGCTGGAGTCATTTCGGCTAGAGCTTGAAACTTCTCGGCTCCGATTTGTTGCTTCAATAATTCTTTACCGCTACGATAGGCGTAATTTGTTCCGTCCATTATTGATTTATCCAAACCGTGCTGTGATATGGCTTGGTTCATTAGGTTTTGTGCGGATTGGAATCCAGCGGCTTGGTTTGCTAATTGATCGGCAATGCTCATTTTTATATATTAAATAAAGAAATTAAATACAGGTTTTATCTTTTACTTCGTCCATCTTTGTCGATAATGGTTTAATTCGTTTTCCATCATCATCATACATACGCCATAATAATTCTGGTTCATTCGTCCCAGCCCCATGTTTATATAATTTCATTTTACGCCAGTCACATAATAAAAATCCATACTTTTCATTAGTTGCTTCATTATAACAATTTATAAAATTATCTTCACCTCCCATTAGAGAGTGTAATTCTACTATATCTGCAAACTGCTTAGTACTGGGTTGATAAAATACCAAAGTCATAGAACAATTGGATCTAATTGTGGCCGGTAATCCTTTGACTGATTGGAGGCTAAAAAATACAACGCTCCGCAAATGGCGGCATGTGCTTGCTAATCTATTACAAATACTATTAACTGGTTTTATCATACCTAAAATATCATCTAATATAACACAACTCATACCACGCTCCTCATCTTCTTCGGTTGGATCCATACCTGAATTAATATTATCCATTATATCTTTTATTAGGTGTTCGGAATATTCGGTACTAGTAAAGTCTGCAAATCTTTTTAAATGTACCGATGACAAATCTTGCTCAATAGTTGGACTAACAATATAAACACCATTGGTAAATAAATCCTTAAAATATTCGTCTCGTAACATAAGGTTAGATATTAGATTTGATTTACCTGAACCAGGCGGAGCGAACATAGCACACACGGAGCCATTCGAAGAGAATAGAGTATCATAGG
>Ga0208303_1001159_pt1 | contig 10557 bp, 10 predicted proteins | sample CB_VirMetaG_2_FD_184537 | JGI IMG/M metagenome (GOLD analysis project Ga0208303, IMG submission 184537) | Freshwater to marine saline gradient viral communities from Chesapeake Bay - CB_1504_2 Viral MetaG (SPAdes) (version 4) | ecosystem: Environmental > Aquatic > Marine > Coastal | place: USA... | reverse complement strand
AGCAGACAATATGAAGAACGCATCGCAAGAGGATGTTGAAGTTTTTAAAAGTTACATATCTATACTTCAAACCTCAATGGGTATTGATGAAATAAGTACCCGATTAGTGTTCATGTCTCGTAAGGTAATACCTTACAGATTTAAAAATTTAATAGTTGGAGAGGACACTCTTCAATTCTTGGAATTAAAAGACGCCCATGATAGAGGTGAACTAAATATGGTTGCCAATGATGAGACATACCCAACTTACATTTACGATGTGCGTATATCAGGTATCGCTATAAAAGAAAGCGGCCTCGGGAAAGGGAAGGGTTTCATCTCTTGGATGAAAACTCTTCTTAACGAAATAGAAAATTTAGGAACTCAGAATAAACTACATAATACGAGAGTTCCTTTAGCGGAGTTATAAATGGCTTACGGTTTAAAAATTTGGACAGCATCTGGATATGTTGCATTCGATTCAGAGAATATGGATACATACGTTAAGGTGGTAACTTCTGGTGAAGTGTACCTAGGCGCGAACGTCAGTGAAACTTTCACTATTCCCACTGGGTTTGACCGTGTTTATATTAATGGGCCTGGTACTAATATGCCTAAAGCATGGGATGTTGATTTCAGCCCATATGACAGTGCGGTCGGTGGGTACACATCATTTACAATTACGGGGCTTGTAAGCGACGTGTTTGGTTACGTAGCGATAAGGTTGAATTAAAATGGCAGATTACGGTTTACAAGTCATCGGCACGAAATACGGAACGGAAAAGGTTTTATTCGATAGTCGAAATGTTGGTCGAGGAACCTATCAACTTTACAAAGGAGCGCTAGCGTTTGGCGAAAGTCTAACTACCAAACTAAGCGACCTAGTTATGATCAATGTTACTAAACCGGCTGGTGATTGTAATATCTTGGTAGTAGCAAAGAAAGAGGTCACTGGCCAATACGTCGACTGGGTATTTAGTCACAGCACCGGGCAAGCAGGCGGATCTACCAATACGGTGGATGGCATAAGTGGGGTTAACTACGTTATATTACGTGCTGTTGAGGGTAACAGTGTATCTGGTGACTATGGTCTTGTATGTAACGAGAGTGCATACGCTGGAGGAGGAGTCAGTTTCGATAGTAGACGGTTCACCTCATCTAATGGTGAAGTTCAATTAATTCCCAGCAAATTGTACGGCAATATCAGCGGTGGCCATGGTAATAATATAGGTTACGGATGGCTCGGTGCTGAGGAGGGTGGTGGGAATGACTACTATTCTGCTCATGGTCTGGATTGGAGTTCTGTGACTAGTTATGTGCGTGCCTTTGGCCTTTGGTTTACTACTCGAACCACCGGAAAAATATGGTCAACTACAGTATCGTCTGGTTATCCAAATTTTAATAACTCGGAAGTAGGCGTCATCTGGGCAAGTAGCAACAGTGTTAGTGGCGGTGTATACTTACACAGTCACACCTTCACAGCAACTCAAGGTTACAGTAACTCAACCTTTCCGAACGCACTGACACCTCCGTTTGTCGGAAGAATATCACTTGGCACATATGATCCACAGTGAACATTTAATTAAATGACCAGCTGGTCATGAAGCAACACAACATTTATTAATTGGAGAAATATAAGATGCATCCTAAAGTCGCCATACACACAGAAGAAGGCGTAATCGTAAGAACCGATATGGACAACGGTCTTTATCCAGAAGACGGACATATAGTATCAGAAGGTAGAGTAGTTCATAGAATTTGGGACTTAGAAGGTCTGTCTGAGATGGAGTTCATTAATACTCGCGTCTGGAGCGAAGATGACCAACAGTTCATTGAAGTTCCACCAAGACCGAACGGTTATGCAACATGGAATAGAAACGAATCCCCTGCTAAATGGACATGGGACACTAACCTTATCTTAAATGAAATTCGATATGCAAGGACTGTAAAAATTGCTGAGACGGATTGGATGTTGCTTGTGGATTCTCAACTAACGGAAGAACAAAAAGAAAAAGTTCTTGAATACCGTCAACTATTACGAGATTTGCCTAGTACTTTAGATATGTCTGTGGTAGGTAGTGTAGAAGATGTTGTCTGGCCTGTACTAGGCTGATAAATATTATATATTCTGTAAATTACTTTTGAAAAATGTGCATTGACTTCAGTTATGCACATTTTTTTTATTATAAATAAATACTGTTATAAACCTTAAATTTAACTTTAGCTAAAGAGAGACGATATCGTGTCAGCATCTAGTATACCACTAAAAATTAAGAATGCTAATGGTGACCTACAGGAAATCACACCTTCAGAAGAGATGTATCTCGCTGTAAAGGTGGGTGAAGCACTAGCAGAGGCCTCTGCTGGTGATATCGGAGACCTCAGTTTAACTGATGGTGTAAACATTGGTTCTTTTGTAGATACGTACTACAATGAACCAACGGGTACTCACCCGTTGTCAAGCATCACAGGCACTACAGTGACCACTACCTTGAAACAGGTTGGTGGTTCTGCAAGTGAAACTGATCCGAATTTCGCCCGTCCTGTAGGTTATTACGAAGTTGAACCAAATCCAGGCTTCTACGAAATGATAGACGCAGACTTGGACAACTTAACAAATCGTGCACTAAAAAATATGGAGACATTAGGTCTTCAAGGTGCATTCGAACTTTCTACCACCTCTCCGGGCAGTGATTGGACAAAACATATTGATAATGTTTTTTCTAATACTCTTGGTGACGGTACAACAACAACTTATCATATATGGAAAAGAACTGCTCTGTCTACACCACCAACTGGTGTTACAACTGTTCGTCCGGTAGCGACCGACTATGATGGAACTTCATCATTCAATGGTCTGAAAGAAATGTCAGACGCGGAGATCAAATATACTCTTGGTCAACGTGCAAAAACCCTCAGAGCAACAGCAGGCGAAATTGGTTCTTATCAGTTACGTTCGTCTGCACAGGGCGCACCAACCTCCGCTGGTACTTGGGCCGCACGTGGTTCTGCCTCAAACACTCAACCTTCTATTGTTACCGTAGACTATACTCGTACTCGCGCTTCTGCGTATGCACGTACTAGAGTATCAGCATACACTCGTGATCGAGTTTCTTCATATACCACTAATCGTGTTACAGACTTCTCTCGTACATTTGTTGGCAATTATGCTGGAGTTTATTCTCGCGACTTCGCTGGTAATTACTCTCGTAACTTCGCTGGTGAGTACACAAGAACTCGACCTTCTTCTTTTTCCGGAACATATTCGCGTACTCGTAACTCTACTTACTCACGTACTAGACTAACCGGATTTACCGCGTCATACACTGGTGTTTATAGTCGTGAACGTGTATCTGCTTATACGCGTAATAACATTACAGAATTTGCCGGTAACTTCGCTGGTAACTATGCAAGAACTTTCGTGGGTAACTATGCAAGATCTTTCGTGGGTAACTACGCACGTGGATTCGCGGGCAACTTCGTAGGTAACTACGCTCGTGTTTCTACTCGGGCTTCTGCTAGAACTCGTTACTCAGCCTATGCCCGTACATCAACTCGCACTCGTTACTCTGCATATGCACGTGACCGTGTAACAAACTTTGCTGGCAACTTCATCGGAAACTATTCTCGAGCGTTTACTGGTGACTTCGCTGGTAACTATACAAGAACTTACACAGGTAATTACGCGGGCGACTTCGTTGGTAACTATGCCACTACATTTACTGGTGACTTCGTTGGTAACTACTCACGCGGATTTGCCGGAGATTATACTGGTAACTATGTTGGTGAGTATGCAAGAACCCGTATAACCAACTATGCTGGTAACTTTGTTGGTAACTATGCAACTACTTTTACTGGTGACTTTGTAGGTAACTACGCACGTGGATATGTAGGCAACTATGCCGGAGATTTCGTCGGTGATTATGCAAGAACCTCAACCCGAACTTCCACTCGCACCTTAAACTATACTCGTACATTGTACTATGTTGGTGACTTTACTGGTAATTATGCACGTAACTACGCACAAGACTATGCTCGTACTAACACGTACACCCGTACATTGTACTATGCTGGTGACTTCGTAGGTAATTATGCACGTGCTCGTGCATTCAGTTACGTAGGCAACTACTCTCGTACTCGTGCACAAGGTGTTACATATACTGGTAACTATGGTCGTACTCGTACTGGTACTTACGGTGGTACCTATACGCGAGCTCGCGCTGCCTCATATGTAGGCAACTATGGTCGTACTCGTGTAACAGACTATGCCGGGAACTTCGTGGGTGACTACTCACGTAACCGAGCTGCATCCTATGTTGGCGATTACTCCCGCAACCGCGTTGTATTGAACAGTTTTACTCGTACAGTAAATTACAGCAGAACATCGACTCGTGTCAGTTCTGGTACTGCTTCCTTTGTTGGTAATTATGCTGGTTATGGTCGAGACTTTGAATACACCGGCACTAACGGTAGCTACGCTTCATGGAAGTATGACTATGGTTACAGCGGTGGTGTAACTCTTACCATCCGGTGGGGCGGTTCTGTTCGATTTTCCCAATTCTATTCTAATGCTGGGTCGGCCCCATTCGAATTTGTTGATGTAGGCAACCCATACGGTAGCACAAGATATACTAAGGGCCCTTCTCAGGGGGGTGGTTCATATTTCTCTTACCACAGTGTTGCAGCGTCGGGTAGTGCTAACTACCAATACTACACCAGAACTAGAACAGGTGCAGGGACTTCCTATACTGGTGACTTCGTAGGCAACTACGGTGGCACAGCAACCTCCAGCCGCTACGACACATATACTGGTAACTACGGTCGAACCCGTGCCGCAACATATACTGGTAACTATGGTCGTACTCGTGTAACAAACTATGCCGGGAACTTCGTGGGTGACTACTCACGTACTCGTGCGGCATCCTATACTGGTAACTATGCTCGTAACCGTGCATTCTCATATGCCGGGGACTACTCTCGCGCTCGTGCGGCAACACTGTACTATGTTGGTGACTACGCACGTACTCGCACTGGCTCTTATGAGGGTAACTACGCAAGAACTTCAACTAGAACTTCAACCAATACTGGTTACTACACACGTCAAGTTCTTTATACTGGTAACTATGCGACGGCGTACACTCGTAATCGTGTTCAGACCTTTACTAATACTGGTAACTATACACGCGTTGGTTCATACGCTGGTGACTTTGTCGGCAACTACACAAGAACTTCAACTCGTACTTCTACAAGAACTCGTTACTCTGCATATGCTCGTACTCGTATCACTAACTATGTTGGTGACTTTACTCGTGACCGTGTAACAGACTTTGCAGGCAACTTTGTCGGCAACTACACAAGAACTTCAACCATAGTTTCTACTCGCGTCCGGTACTCTGCATATGCTCGTACTCGTATCACTAACTATGTTGGTGACTTTACTCGCAATTCAACTCGCGATTCTGTTCGCAACCGTGTTTCAGCCTATGCTCGTACCCGCATTACAGATTACTCTGGTGTTTTCACAAGAGACCGTATTACGGACTTTGCTGGTAACTTCGTAGGCAACTATGCTCGCGGATATGCTGGTGACTACGTTGGTAATTATGTTCGTGGATTTGGTGGGACATACACTGGTGACTTTACTAGTGTATATACTCGTGAGTCTACCCGTGCTCGTTACTCCGCATATGTTCAAACTCGTGTGTCTTCATACGTAAACAATCGTGTATCCACATATTCACGTGACCGTGTAACTAACTTTGCTGGTGACTTTGTAGGCAACTACTCGCGTACATTCGCGGGAGAATTCGCTGGAACATATACCCGTGACTTCGTAGGCGACTTCGTAGGTAACTACTCACGTGGATTTGTTGGTGAGTACGCTGGTGTTTATTCAAGAGACTTCTCAGGTAATTACTCTAGAGCTCGTGTATCAGCTTACGCAAGAATACGCAACTCTACATACACTGGTACTTATTCTCGTGACCGTGTATCTGCTTACGCTGGTGATTTCGTAGGTAACTACTCTCGTACATTTGGTGGTAACTACAATACCGATTTCACCGGAAACTTCTCTAGGGCATTTGCTGGTAACTATGCTGGTGAAACCATTAGTGGTGACCTAGTAGATACACCAGAAACTTATACTTTATACGTAAGGGTTGCCTAATCGCCCTTACTGTGGTATAATAAGATATAACGCGGGTCATTCACTTGACCCGCTTTATCTTAACACTATATACATTATAATTTGAATTGAACTCTCTGGAGATATTTAATGAGTCGTAAGCAATGGATGGATAATGCCTTCTGGGAAACAGAAGAAAAGAAAGAACTGAACTGTATTCTAGAACTTGAAGATGATATGGGTCGTGTTACACGTCAACAAATGTTTTTACACCGTCATGATAAGGATGGTGGTGAGAACGAATTGTTTAATGAAGTGATTGATGCCTTAGGCGAAGAGTCTATCGATAAAGAAACTACAGATAGAGTTGTTCGTAAGGAGGCACAAGCTGAAGAAGATAAACTACGTGAAAATGAACACCAGAAAGCACGTAAACTTGAAAAGTTATTCAACTACAAGATTGAAGCATTTGAAGTAGAAGAAATCAAAAACTCTAAAAACCGAAAGTTAAAGGCAAAACTGCGTCGAGCAAAATCAAAGATTGAAGTAGATATGTGGTCAATCATGATTCTACAAGATCAACTTGAGGCCGAGAGCGATGGAAAAGAGTAAAGGGTTTATAATTGTCGCTTCTAAGAAGCATAACTTTTATTTGTATGCAATCAATCTTGCGGAGTCTCTTAGAGACTACTACGAACCAGAAGATGAATGTAAAATCTGTCTAGTGACAGAAGAAAGATTCCTAGACGACCGTGGTCGTGATGTCGCAGATGATATTATCTTATGTGACGACCATTATCGAGCTAAGTTATATGGTATGGCAAAATCACCATACGATATAACGATGTACATTGATGCTGACATGGAAGTCGAGCATGAAGACATTACCAAAGTGTGGGATGAGATGAAAGACCACGACGTGGTATTCACTGCCCTCACTGACGACCGCGACTATATTTACGCGGAACGTGATTTTGATACTCCGGAAGGTGTTTCTAAATTTACATTATGTGGTGCTGTCTGTCTATATGATATGTCCAAACCAATTGTTCGGGAGTTCATGGATGACTGGTGGGACTTAACGTTCAGACAGATGAACGATTCTTGGTGGCCAAAAGGTTATGCAGATTCCCTGAAATCGTGGGATCAATTCTCCCTTTGGTGGCTGACTGAGAAAGAAGAAAAATATAAGGATCTCAAGGTTGGTATCTTCGATGACGACTTGAGGTGGAACTATTATAACGCTCTTAATTGGGCGATCACAAAACCTGAAACAGGGCCAGTGATTATACGTCACTTCTCTGCGGGTTTAAATAAGGATACTCCAATCGTATGACACAGGTAAACGACCAATATCTCAAGCACGTCGAGGTTAATAACCCTGAGCTACTTGAGGTTCTAAACGAATACTCCAAGTTACATACCATGAAAGGGTTTGAGAAAAATTGTCACTTGAATTCTGCTCAACATAAACGTCAACGTAACTACTACGTCGGCCCAGTCCATATGGACGAAATTGTTGCTCAGGGTGTAAGTCACGAAGGTTTCCCAGACGAACTCGTTGGTTATAACTTCAAACTTTCTGATAAAACACACATGATGTTTGAGAAGGACGCAGATCCTATCTTTAAACGTGATATGACTCACCATCTTCGCGACTTGAACGACAAGATGATGAACTTCCTATCCGTCAAACATAATGCACTTGCAGCAGTATATCCGCCAGGGGGATTCATCTCTTGGCACAACAATGCTAACGCTCCTGGCTTCAATCTAATCTTCTCATACTCAGAAGATGGTTCTGGTTACTTCGACTACATCCATCCTGAGACTAAAGAAGTCATCCGTTGTCAAGACGAAGCGGGTAAGTGGACATGCAAAGCAGCATACTTCGGTCACTATGGTGAAGAGGGTAAGGTTATGTACCATGCCGCTTCTACAGAAGATTGGCGTTGCACAGTATCTTACGTTTTCGACTGGTCAGAAGCATCAGACGACTTCCGTGAGATGGTTCTAGCAGACATTTCTTCTGCTGAATAAAATAGTTCATACCTCAAACCTTAAACGGTTATAAATAGAGAGAGACATTATATAAACTGTTTAAGGTTTTGAGGAATATGGCAACTTACGAAGATTTCACAATTGATCAAGGTTCTGATTTTGCTCTGCAAATAGAATTAGTAGATCCAGACCAATCAACAAAAGACCTAACAGGGTTTTCGGTTGCTGCTAAGATGAAGAAAACCTTCAGAAGCGATGCCGACAGTACTGTTGACTTTACGGCCATTGTCGCAGAACCTTCGACCAATGGCGTCGTTACTATATCCCTAACTAACATTCAAACCGATTTACTATCTACTCGCGGTAGGTATGTCTATGATGTCGAGATAAGTTATGTCGACACAGAAGGTAATACTATCATAGAGCGAGTATTAGAAGGTAAAATAAAAGTCAATCCTTCGGTAACAAGGTAATAATACCATGCCTATAAGGAAGGTCTCTACATCTGGAACTGAAAGTGAAACCCTAGTCAAGAAAATTGGTGGGGTGGGTAGTGGCACAACTAAAGTAAGAAGAGTCACCGTTGGGAGACCTGTTAGTAGTGTCATATCCGGAGGTCGTGGTAATATTAAGACTTTTGACGGACTTGGTGATATTCCAGCAATCGATGAGTTGAAATTGGGTGAGATTGGTATTAACACCCAAGATGGCAAGCTCTATATCAAACGAGAGTATGATGGTGGGATACAGACAATCGTCGAGATTGGTACTGGCACCGACAATCTTTCTGCCACTACTACTTTCAACTCATATATCTATACTTCAGATGGAACACTAGAGGTAGTTGCCGGAGCAGATGATTCGGGAGATGTGCTTACGTATGACCCTAACCCCGATAACGCATCAAGGATTCAAGTATATCTCAACGGTGTTCTACTCCATCAAGGAATGGACTATGTTGCTGATGACGGGAATACTATTTCCCTAACCCACGTTGTAGACGATGAACAAGTTGTTCAAGTAGCCGCCTACAATTCAACCGGAGTTTCTCTTGGCAATGACCTTATTTTGGATGACCACTTTTCATTCTCAGTAGGAACAAACGAAGAAACTAGATTCTATCATAATAGCGTTGATACTATCATCAAGCATTTAGGTTTCAATGATAGTAAGTTTAAAATACAACATCTGAACGATGATAGGTTCGTTCTGGATAATTCTGGTGTTCAACTTCTTGGACACTACACATTAAATGGTGAAACTATACCAACTCAAACTGAATTAGATGACGTTAATACTAGACTTGACTCATTAGACAGCGATGTCCAAGAGATCAAGACTATGTTGCAACAATTGATGCAAAATTAATTATCTAGTCAAGTTCCCTTTAGTTATAAATAAAGGGGTATATTAACCATCCTATAGTATCGCCTCAATATGATCAATAACAAGTCGTTTAATCGGGTACTTGCCGAAAGCTTATTTAACTTAGCTAAGTCTAAGCAACAAGAGGTTGAGTCAACACCCGGCCAAGAAACCATATTATTCGACCTTATCGAAGGCACTTCATCGTCTACAAGTGGTAGAACAGTAATTCCGGAGGCACAATCGATCACTGCTCCAGGCGACACTGCATTGTTTACTTTGAATGGCACCCCATCTCGCGATGATTTGATTGACGTATGGGTGAATGATGTTCTTCAACACCCCGAAGAAATTTACGCAACCATCGACAATACTATACAGTTCTTTGAGATCCCTCCACTTGGAACGGACATTTATATTAAATTTCGTTAGTATATTATTAAACGTTTAATTATATTCAGAAAAAACTAATAACTCAATCCTAGGAGATAACCTAATGGCATTTAGGCAGATTAAATCCCCAGCACTAGCCGATAAAGCGGTAATCAATACCAAACTAGACGAAAGTGCGGTACAGGGACAATCAACCCTTACAGATATGGTAAACCCAGCGGACTGTTTTACGCTTCTCTATGATGTCGGTTCAGACTCATTAAAGAAGATTACAGCAGACGCGTTCTTCTCTTCATTCTCAACGGATGATTTGCAAGAAGGTGCCAATCAGTATTTTACACCTGAGCGTGCTCAGGCTGCAGTTGCTCAAGATATCGCGGATGCGGTAGCGGTAGAAACAAGCCGTGCGACAGTTGCAGAACAACTACTACAGTCTAATATCGATGCTGAAGCATCAACACGTGCACAAGCGGACATTACACTACAATCAAACATCAGTGCTGAAGAAACTCGTGCGAAAGCTCGGGAAGATTCAATGGAATCGGCATATCAGTCTGCTGATACAGCTCTTTCTGGTCGTATCGATGACATCCTAAGCAACACTGATTCAGCTGCAATCGATTCGTTCGTAGAAGTAATCAAAGCGTTCGAAGACGCGGATGACGTACTATCTGCTTCAATCATTGCTAACT
>Ga0208303_1001158_pt1 | contig 10563 bp, 8 predicted proteins | sample CB_VirMetaG_2_FD_184537 | JGI IMG/M metagenome (GOLD analysis project Ga0208303, IMG submission 184537) | Freshwater to marine saline gradient viral communities from Chesapeake Bay - CB_1504_2 Viral MetaG (SPAdes) (version 4) | ecosystem: Environmental > Aquatic > Marine > Coastal | place: USA... | reverse complement strand
TCATTTTGTTGAAGAAGCAATCGTTGAATTGTTCTCTGTTTTAGCTGAACATTTTGAGGAAGAAATAATTAAAAATAATTAATATGGAATATAGTTATGAAGACGTGGAGAAGGTCATAAACTTCTCATCTTGGAGCGATAGTAAAAAAATAGATGAGTTATTTAGAATAGATGCTTATATGTACACGAACCTTGGATTGGACTCGCTGAAGAAAGAGCGTGATGATGTTCGTAAGAAGTCTAGATATATATACAGGGCTATCTCTAAAATAGACCCTAAGATAGGCAAGCATCTTATATCTAATATGGATAATTAACATATTGTTAATAACTTTATTTTCAATTAACGTTAATTATTCTTATATTTACCATGATCATTTTATACGGGGGCTGTCATATTGTGTTGATTGTTTGATAGGCCCCCTTTTTTTTTAGTTATGAAACACGAAGATCAAAGGTTAAGTTTTATTAATTCAACAATGAATATTGTTAATGACCTTTGCAGCGATATATATGAGGCGTTGGTAGATGAGGAGTATGATAAGGCCTTAGAAATTAGTCAGGAACTTATAATTGAATTACAAGAATTAAATCAAACACTTACCGATGAAATATAATGAAAAAAGAATACTAGTAATAGGGGATCTTCATGAGCCCTTTTGTCTTGACGGGTACTTAGATTTCTGCAAGCAAACATTTAAAGATTATAATTGTAACCAGGTTGTTTTTATAGGTGATGTCATAGACAATCACTACAGCAGTTACCATGAAACAGATCCAGATGGACTTTCTGGTGGTCAGGAACTTGAGCTAGCTATAAAGAAACTATCTAAGTGGTATAAGGCATTCCCAGTAGCGGATGTTCTAATTGGTAATCACGATCGTCTTATTATGCGGAAGGCAATGACCTCTGCTATACCGGCTAAATGGGTCAAGGATTTCAAGGATGTTCTTGAGACACCTAACTGGAATTTTGTTGATCGTATTGTTTATGATAATGTTCAATATATCCACGGTGAAAGTGGTACGGCTAGATCAAAGTGTCGTGCTGATATGATGTCTACTGTGCAGGGTCACTTGCACACTCAGTGTTATACTGACTGGTATGTTGGTCAAAACTTCAGAGTTTTTGGTACACAAGTAGGCTGTGGGATAGACCACGATAGTTATGCAATGGCATACGCTAAGAGAGGTAAGAAGCCTGCTATTGGTTGTGTTGTTGTTCTTGGAGGAAATACAGTAATTAATAAATTAATGGAATTATGATTGTAGATGATAAGTTAAATAAGGAGATAGACAAAAAATCTTCAAGAGGCATGAAGCCAGGTTTCTGGGCAGGGTTAGTTTCTTTTTTGTTAGCTAAAATTTCACACATTTTAGTAACCTTTGCTATAGGATTGTGGATTGGAATAACATCAGGAGGTGATCTTTCAGGAGGTTGGATGCTAGCTATAAGAGTCGTCGACTCTTGGATGATAGGTTTGTTATATCTTGTATTTGTTACACGATTTATATACAATAAAATTACAGTAAAATGATGTGGCAAACAACAGATACGAATGGGTTTGTTGAGTACCACAGTGATGATATAGATTCATCACTTGTAAGGAAGGGTATGCCTGTATTTACAGGTGTTTTAAAGTACTTCCCGGACGCTCTTAAAGAAGTGTCTAGGTGTTCGCAGGCCGGCAATAAACAGCACCACCCAGACAAGCCGTTACATTGGGACAAGAATAAAAGTACAGATAATGAGGATGCATTAGTTCGTCACTTGATTGATCACTCACAGGATCCAGTTGATGATGACGGTATACTTCACTTAACAAAGGTTGCATGGAGAGCCCTTGCTTCACTACAAATATACTTAGAAAATGAAGGGAAAGAAACAGAGTAGATTAGATTTATTAGAGAAGAAAGTTGAGGCTGTAATTGCTGAGCTTTTAAACGTTAGAACTCTTTCAATAGGTACACTTGAGACTATCAAGAAGATGCCTGGATACGGAGAGGCTATAGCTAACTTAACCAAAGAAAGCGAGAAAGAGAGTTAAATTTTTTTCTTGGGTGTTTATCACTCTCATAAGTTTCTTTATATGGAAACTTTTACTTAAATTAATATGAAAAAACGCAAAAAAATTAAGCGGAAGTTGTTGAGACTTCTGTCTTATACAAACAAACTAACCTCATACCAAAAATTTGCGTCAAGAGTGGGATACATGGGCAGCGGTTTTCTTATCGCCGCCCAGTGGACCATTGAACCAGCACTGTATATTGTTGGTTTTATTTTTGTAATTGTTCAAACCTCCTCCAGGAAGCAGTGGAATCTTGTTGCGTTAAATATTAACGGATTAATAGCTTGGATTACTCATCTTTTTGTATAATCTGACTGGCTATTTGATCATACAAGAAGATAATATCTGCATCATCACCTTTTGGAAACTTGCTCTTTAACATTGGGTATATTTTTTCTATAGTTAATCCAAATTTCATTGCAGATTTAACTAACTTACTAGCCTCTTGGTAAACCTCATCTTTATCAGCGTGCTCGCTTTTTATAAGTTTAACATATTCTCTAGCGTCCCCAGTAGTTTCTATGTTCTTTTTTGCTATATACTTTTTAATCTCAATAGGCTTCATCTTCTCCTTTAGATCTCCTAGTTTATAGTTCATCTGCATTTCAATATCAACTTCGTTGTTCTTAAACCCTGTTAGTTGTCCAAGTGCATCCAAAAGACCGTTTTTTGTCTTCATCATTTTAGTGACATACCTTCCATAGTCTGTGTACGCCTTACCTGGCGTGTCCATTCCAGCTATTTTTCTTAGTGATGTCAATGTCCCTGGCTCAAATGTTTTATATAACACATCTATTATTTTAATTGCAGCCTCATCAGCAGAGTCTGTTTCTTCAAATACTTTTTTCCCATATATATCTCTATTTTGTATTATTGTATTAAGGGCTCCTGCAAGTATATCGGGGCTGAATATTGGATTTAAAAGTTCTGTAGCTGCGTCTAAAACAGCGTCTTTTACATTATCTCCTCTTTGAGCTGCCCTAACTACTTTAGCTAATCCTCCGTAAGGGTCAGATGCGCTCATGTCTATATATGAGAACTTGCCATTACCAGCCTTTGTTATTAATATATCTGAGTTTTGTGACCAGAAAGGTAAATAAGGTCTTGCATCCATCACGCCTGTTTTTGGTTTTGAAATCCCAATTGCTCCTTCAAAAACTTCTTGTAATTTACTTTCTTCTTCATCTTCATCATCATCTCCTAAAAGTGCGTTTCCTAACATGCCAAGGACAGCATACTTTAGCCCCTGGAAACCAATTAAACTTGTTAATCTCTTAGCTCCCTTTTTTCGCTCTCTAGGGTTTTCAGATTTAACCTCTTTTAGAGCTAAATCAAATGAGTTATATGCTGTTCTATATGCCTCTAATTGAAACGATATAAAGGTAGCAACTGGTAATGCTCTAAGTTTCTTAGATATATTCCCTAACCTAGAGTAGTTTGGTAGTATGTTTTTCACTATCTCTGCAACCTTACTGTCGACTTTAGCTTTTTCTTTTTCTGAAAGATCATTGTAATCCTTGTCGAACTCTATCTTTGCGTAGTCTCTTTTTTCATTCTCATATGCAACTATCTTAAACAAATCATCCTCAGCTTGGTAAGCTTCTTCTGCTTTTTTTCCTATATATTTAGCTCCCTTTTTTATTATGTTCTCGGATCTCTTAGCTGTTCTCTTCTCTATTTTGACATCAAAATCCTGTTCACCTTCAAGTAATCCTTGAACCTCTCTTAGGCTAACACCTTGGTTTATAATACCTGCCTTTATGTACTCGTCCAGCTTCTTATTTAACTGCTCGTTATCAAGGTTCCTAAATTCATTTATGAGTACTTTATATGCCTCATTGTAATCTTTTGGGTTAAAGTATCCGTTCTGAGCCATAAAGTAAGCATTACCTAGCACGTTTTTTACGTGAGTACCTACAGACAATATTGTCTTTGTGTACTTCACAGCACCAACTGCTTTCATATATACCTCAAAAGCCTTTTGAAAGTCCTCTCCAAATCCTCTAAAGTTAAGTGGTCCTGAGTTCATCTGATCAACAAGCTCCTTGGGTGCGTAGTATCCGTTCAATGGCTCCAATGTTTTGTTTGTTTCAGATGCTATTTTAGTATACCCATCAGGTCTTCTACGATCACCCTCTTTAAATAGGAATACCCCATCACCTATGTCTTTAAGTTTGTCTAGGTATTTCTGTGTCTCAATAATCGCCTTTATTTTACCTACGCTCATTACATAATTGTACGCTGCATCTGTGTACTCACCCATAAGGGCTCTTATTTCTGCTGGTATTTCTTTTCTCTCCTTAAGTATCTTTGTGTCTTTTTTAGCTTCGTTTACTACAGCACTAACAAACGCATTGGCCTCATCCTTTTTAATTATACTTCTAACCGCTTGATCTGCTGTAGCATTAACGTACTGTTCAAGTGTAAAGTTTTTACCTCCCTCTTGTTTATTAACATATTCTTGTGGGGTTATATTTTCTTTAGCCGCTTCCTTTGTGATTCTATTTAATTCCTGCGCCTTTAGGAATTCTTTAGCCTCAAGTATTACCTCTTCTGATATATTGTCGGCATAATTTTTATCATCGAATAGTCTATATGATCTGTTCATATATTCGCCAATATTACTCATTATATTAGCCGCAGCAGCTTCAGATTCTACCGCACCACTCATTACAAGTTTCTCTGAAAGTGAGTCAATATGATTCCTCATAGCTGTAGCTATTAGAGATATCTTTATTGGTAGGTCAGCCTGTTCACCTCTCATTAATTTGTTTACCTCATTATACACACTATCAGGTTGACCCTTAAGCATTTTGTTAAGCCTCCTAGCCATTCTCTCTGCTACCTTAACTTCAGCCTGTATATGTGCATTCTTAGTTTCTTTTGCTATGAACGCATTCTTAGGCATGTATGACTTTGCAGAGGCGTACTTTCTTTTTATAGTGTCTAAGAAGTTTAACGTAATATTCTTACCTTTTACAAATATATTTTTATCGCCAGCGACATCTCTCTTTACAGACATATCTTCTCTCTTAAAAACAAAATCTTTTATCTCTTGTTCTGTGTATCCTATTTTATTCAGATACTCTCTAGCTTCTTTTTGTGTAATACCTAAATCTTCAGCTTTATTGTAAACCTCTTCCATAGATGGCTTGCCTTTAAACTCTTGTGATAGCTTAGATACACCTGCCTCAACTTCATTCTCAAGCATAGAGTATAGTTCTGGCATAAGCGCCATTTTTTGAGGAGCAAACGCTCTCTCTTTTGGAATAATATATCCCTCTTCACCTTCCTTGATTAACTCCCCTTTATCATTCCTCATTTGAGGTCCAAAGTTAACCCAGCTATTCTGACCCCTTGTCTCAGTGGTCATAGCTCTCCTAGCTAATGGTGTATACATTCTTGAGTGAACATCCCATGCGTTCTCTTCACCAACAGGTCCGAAACCATTACCTCTCTCTGTGTGACCAAAGAAGTCATGCACAAATCTAAACAAGTCATTGTAAAGTAAAGTGTTGCCGTTCTTGTCCTTGAAACCAGAATCTTGTAGTAATTTATTTTGTTGTCTTTGTTCTTCTGTGATTGCAGTATCCCCAAACCCGGCCTCGGTTGAAAATATCCACATGTGCTTATTGTCACGAACATCGTCAATCATTTCTTGAGCGTTTGCGTAAGGCTCACCCTCTCCGTTCCAGATCTCAACCTCGTATCCAGCGTTAATAATATCTTGGTGTTGTGCCGCTGTTTCATCTGCCATTAATGAGTATGCCTCCTGAACCATTGGATCATTAGGCGAGTCTTCTAGTGACTCATACACATCAGCAATATCTCTAGAGTTCTCAGTATCAATAGATGTTATTGGTTCACCCTCAGGTGTTTCATTATTTCTTTCTTTCTTGTACTTCTTAGATATCTCTGTAGTTTCAGGGTTTGGGTTGTTAAACAACCTCTTACCAGCTGGTACTACTTTCTCTTCAGTAACTGTTACTTCATCTATTTCAGATACTGTTTGTTCACTCTCATCTTTCTTTGTATCAGGCTTTTCAACCAATGTCACATCACCTTGAAAGCTACCTATTTGGTTCCCATCAGCATCAATTGTTGTAAACTTTACAGAAGCGCCTACTCCTGTATCGCCCTCTCTTATTTCACTTATCTCATAAGTAGCTGTCTCACCTTCTTGAAGGTCTAGTCTATCTTCAGGGTTAATCTCAAAGTTAGTTCCTGCTAATGCTACGTCCTCAGGAGCAAAAGCATCGTTTCTTTGGTCGGTTGATTTATCGTCTCTGTTAAACTTAAACTTAGTAGTTTTTAATCCATCACGTTCTCTTACGGATTCTTGTTTAGTGGTAGTAAATACTCGACCTTTACTATCTTTTCTAGTTTGAACAATAGTTTCGTTTTCTTGTAGATTATCCTTTATTGGACTCTCTACTTCTGTTTCTTGCTCAGGAGTAACCCGTACCTCTGTTTCCACTTCTTGTACACCTTCGGCTGGTTTAGCATCAGGTACTTCTCTTGTTTCTTGCTTTTGAATGGCATCTTGTTTCTCTTTTATTAGTTTCTCTTGTGTCTTAAGAATGTTTGCTTCTGACTCTATAATAGTAGGAAGTCCTAGTCTTTCATTAGCTTCGTTTTCAGCTTTCAAAGCCTCAACAGCTTCCTCTCTAGTTACCTCTATTTTTATCTCTCCGTCCTTCTCTCCGTTAATAATATCCTGAACATCTTTATCGTCCTTCTGCTTGAGTTGTTCAAGTTGCTGATCAATTGAGTTTATTCTTTTATCTATATCAGCCCTTAACGATGGGTCTGTATTTTCTCTCTCTGAGATTAACTTTTCTTTCTTCTCTATTAAGGCTGCGGCCTCTATCATATTCTCAGTGGTCTTAACGGCACCTGATACTTTAGTTTCCGCATATTGCATTGATTTTACCTCACTTACGGCATTATCAGCTTCTTGCTGAGTAAGTAAACCTTCTGTCACTAGCTTAGCGCTTACTACGTCCACATCTTTTATATTATTAGATAAGTATCTAACAACATCGTTTCTTTGATTAGATGTAAGTAATCTCTTACTACCCATTCCTGTAGTTGCCCCTAATGTCAAGAAAGCGGTTTCCATGAAGTCAGCTCTTTTTAAGTCTTCAACTCCAGCTCTTACGTCCATTCCTACGCTATAGTTTATAACGTTGTTTATACCTCTTTCAGATAAAAGAACAGGTATTTCCTCTATAAACAGTTCCTTTGCGTTCTCTTTAATAAGATCTCCTGCTTTTCTTTTAAGTTGTTGAGCGGAAAATTCTTTACCTTTTTTCTTTGCTAGGTCTATTAATAAGTCTTTTACTACTTTCGTGGATCCAAGTAATTTCTCATTACTACCTGCTAGTGCAGAGAAAACTCCGTCTAGTGTTGCTATGGCGCTACCAAAAACAAGGGCTTTATTTGTGGCCTCTTTTTCACTAACTCCCTGAGCCATAAGATCGTCCTTAACAGATTCTACACTGGACGAAACTGTACTGGCAAAAGACATTAGCCCCATACCAACTTTAGGGTTTACTCCAAGAGATTTTTGAAGCTTCTTACCTCCTCGTATTAATCCAAATAAATTTACTACGGTACTTGTAAGTCCAGTTAATCCAGATCCCATATCAAAGCTTGTACTGTCTCCCTCAATTTTTGACGCCTTATCTTGTATGCTTGCTACCTCTGTCTCAGGTAGTATATCATCAACTCTTATGTGTGTTTCTTCATCGTAAATAACGCCATCATCAGATACTATATATGTTTTACCATTGCTTATTACTTCTTTACCCTGTACAAATGCGGATCTCTGTGTTTCACCTGCATCTAAACTGTAGTGTTCCGCTGAATCTAGGAACATTTCAGCGATGCCAAGGAGGGCTCCTTTTTTGTCTGCACCAGTTGCGTTCAACAAAGCGTCAGCCTCTGTGAACAGCGCTGCTGCTGTACCCATTGCGAAATTTGCGGCAGCATTACCAGCGGCTTTTATCATTTCAAAACCTGTTGAAGCGGCCATTTTAACGCCACCAGCTCTTTGACGTCTTAGTAGGTTTTTTCTGCTCTCTAGGTCGTCAATTACAGCCTCTTTCTTGTATGCCTTTAGGTTATTTACAATAGTCTGCGCATCTTTCCTGTTCTGTTCTATTAAAACTTTTTGAGCCTCTTCATCTGCTGCATCTATTGCTTCTAGATTTTTGTTTAATTTCTGAGCTAAGTAAGCCGTAACCTGTTTCTGGATTTTCTGTTCATCCTCATATTGTTGACCCTCATCATTCAGGAGTAGTTCTTTAAAAAACTTATATGATTTTGATTCCGGCCTTAGGTTTTCTTCTTTCCATGTCTTAAACTCTACTGGCTCAACTCCTAGCTCAGTTAAGACTTTAGTTTCTGTCTCTAATGGGTCAGGAATTGTCCCATCCTCTACAGGTGCTGTTAATGTACTCGGATCAAATCCATCGATTAGAAGTTTTTCTTCTTTTACCGGTATGCTAACGGGTGGTGTTTCTGAAGAAGCCAAAGATCCAGGAGTTGTTCCCGTTTTTGTAGTACCAACCATATCTTCCGTTTCCAAAGTAGAATCGACTTTTTTTTTTAAACCATAAGCGGACTCAAACTCATCTATACTTTCGACATCATACTCCGGTTTGATTACATTTTCAAAAAACTGGTTACGCTTGTAATCATCAGACAAGTAAGCCTTGAATTCATCTATAGTCCCCACCTCATAGTCTACAGATACTGACTCATACAGTGCTTTTATTGCTTCTTCGTTCATTTCTTGTTATTTAATTTATTATGTACCTGGCATTTTCTTTTTAGCTTTTTTACTAGCCTCTATTGCCTCTAGTACTTCCTTAGGCTTAGTTATACCATTTGGTATGGTAATATCACCAACAACTACTGTGTCATCATCTAATACCTCAACATTTACCCTTGCTGGACCAGCAATTTCCGTTATTGATCTCCTAAAACTATCTCTTCTGCCTTTTAGGTTAGTTCTGGTTATTTCACCTATACCTGTCTCAAATATTAACGCACGGTTTAGTTTTGATATATTGTCTTCGGTGACATATGGTTTTGCTTTAGTAGTGTCAAAGGTTTCAAATTTAGAAACTTTTTCACTTACTCTAGGATTTTTTAGGTTTTTCTTTCTGATAAACGCACTAAAATCTTCTGCCGACATACCAGCATCAGCAAAAGCTGGAAGACCACTCAATTGAGCCGCAATCCTTCCACCACTTTGATCTATAAGTTGGTCAGAGCTTATGTCTATTGGGTCGTTGTTTCCTATTGTTATTGTTTTCCCTTCTGGGTCTACAGTAACTAACGCCTGACCCATAGGGTCAAATATAGTCTTAAATTTAGTTGAATCACCTTGAAGAGCCTCTTTAATAGTGTTATATGTGGCTTCTTTAGTTTTCTTACCTCGGCCAACTGATATTTCTGCCGCACTAGGCGCTCTAGCCTCTGTTATTGTCTCTTCATACCCTAAACCTATCTCTAAGGCAGATCCGTAGGCATCCTTTGCGGCCTGTAGTTGTTCTGGGGTTAGTTCTGGTTGTAGAACACCTTGGCTATCTTCTACCATTTTTATATCATCAGGATCAACGCCTAAATAATCCATTAATACAGAGGCTTGTCTTTGAGGTGTATCTAGGGCAGCTAAAATGGTATTTTCTTTCCAATCCTTAAAATCTTCGTTTTCCCTTATGTTTTTAATCGACCTGGTTGATGTTGGGGAGTACTTATATATAGAGGCTGCATCCGCTGCCTTTGATGCGCTTTCTTGTACATCTATGGTGTCCCACATTCTCTGTTGATTATTCAATAAACCAGAAACTGGCATAGCTGTCTCCATATCCATCTTTCCTGTCTTTGGATCAATGTTAACGAATACTGCCTCACCATTTCTACTTGGTACTATTTTTTTGTTCTGGAAGTCAAAAGCCGTGGACATTCTCTCAGCAAGGAGTAGATTACCTGCTCCACCTTGATCAATCTTAGCCTGTATCGCATCTTGGTGCCCCTTAAATGCTTTGTTTAGTGTCCCCCATGTTGACTTTGCGTTCTCCTTTACTAGCTTAGAATCATTAACACTAACAAGTCCTGCCTTCATTAGCTTGTGATTCTCCATTAAGAAGTCTCTGTAACTCTGTGCCGCTTCCAGTGCCGCCTGATTAGCGTTCTTATCTATACCTTGAGTATACTCGTCTAGTTTCCTTAACTGCTCGTCCTGAGTCTTGTCTAATTCAAATCTTCGAGCCTCTCTACTGTTTTTTTCTTTGATTATATCATCAGATATATTCTTAGTTATTCCAGCCCAATCAATTACTGATTTATCCTGATCTCTGTTTACGTATCCGTAGTATGTTCCCATGTTTTGTTATTGTTTAATTAAATCTTATCCCTGAGAAATCATAAGGTTGAATTCCGAATTGCTGAATTGGATCGTTTATTCCTGGTAGTCTCGTCA
>Ga0208303_1001157_pt1 | contig 10569 bp, 13 predicted proteins | sample CB_VirMetaG_2_FD_184537 | JGI IMG/M metagenome (GOLD analysis project Ga0208303, IMG submission 184537) | Freshwater to marine saline gradient viral communities from Chesapeake Bay - CB_1504_2 Viral MetaG (SPAdes) (version 4) | ecosystem: Environmental > Aquatic > Marine > Coastal | place: USA... | reverse complement strand
ATGAAATAAAAGATATCGCAACCATTGTAAATGGTGGTTATCCAGATATTAGACGAGTAATCAATGGTGCTCAAAGACAAGTTGTCAACGGACAATTAGTCATTGATGAAAACACCATAACACAAAATGATTACAAATTAGAAGTTTTGGAAATATTAAAAACACAAGACAAGAAAAACTCGTTCCAAAACATCAGACAATTATTAGCAGATTCTAAAGTATCGGACTTTTCAGATTTATTCAGATTGATGTTTGACACGGTTGATGATTGGGGGAAAGGTCATATTGCCGAATGTATATTAATCTTGTCAAAATATCAACAATCAGACGCAGTCGTAGTGGATAAAGAAATTAACATTATGGCTATGTTTGTAGAAATAATAGGGAGTATTAAATGAGTCATCCAAATCCAGCACCACCAAAGGCAAATGTTCAATTAGATTTGAATGAAGCCGATACCATTACTTGTAAAGAGTGTGGAAATGCATCATTTATTCAATCTTTTTTCTTGAAAAGAATATCTGCATTGGTATCACCAACAGGTAAAGAAGCATAGTTCCAATTCAAGTTTTCGCTTGTGGAAATTGTGGTTCAGTTCCACAGAAAATGATTGAAGGTAGTGGACTTGAAAAATAGTTGTCAATTCTACAAAATAGATTTAAATAACTACAAACCAAAGGAAGTTCCAGAATATCAAGAGTTTACAAACTATAATGATATTAAATGGGAACAAATCGAGATGATATCTAATGAATTAGATAACTTTAAAGATTCTTTTGGAAAACCTTGGCAAGAGTGGAAACTTGAAGATTTACAAAACAGATTACAAGACAATTGGACATTTTATTTAGTTGAGGGTGGTTGGGCATTTATTGATTGGAATAGAAGATATCCGTATTTGTGTAATCGTTATGTGTTTCCAGAACATAGAAATAAAGGATTGGGTAGTGATTTAGTATGGCTAAGATGTAATGAAATCAAAGAGCAAGGATATAACTATGCTATGATTAGTTTAGAAGATTGGAATAAACCAGCTTTATCAGTATTAAAAGAAAATATATTTACTAAAATAGACTAAGTTTATATTTATTCATAGGAGAAAATTATGTCAGTTCAAACAAAAATAGAAAATTTTTTAAACTATCTTACCGGTAGTGCAGGTGGTTGGCCATCAAATACCAATGTTGGTATTTTAATGAATGTAGATTATATCAAGGAAGAAACTACTGATGATGTTTACATTAATGAAATTAATACCAATTGTGGTATGTATGGTTCTTATAATGAACAAACCGCGTCATTTGATGTAGTTTCTGACTACGCAAATGAAAAAGGTTGTACCACTGCATATGTTTATGGAACTTATGATGGAAAAGAAAATCCTTCTTCATTTCAACAACCACTAATTAGTGCAAGTTTTGCAAGACACGGAATATCAGTAAATTTTGAATATCAAGATAATACATCACACACTTATTTTTCACAAAGAGGAAACACAGATTATTTAAGTAGTTTTCACTTCTTTGTTCAAACACCTTGGTATAGTGATGATACATTATTAAACATTGTTAGTGGTTCATTTAACAAGAATACATTTAGAACGATATTAAGTTCATCACCAGAGAGTGCAAGTTTAATACCATTATTTAACACAAGTTCTTTTTCAGATACAAACGCTTATCATCCAGACTTTGTGGTAAAAAATCCAACAGATGATGGAACCGCTTACACCAATTCAATATTATTTCATAAATATGTTTCTGAAAACCCTACATACCAAAATTCAGTAAATAGTGGTTCATTAATTGAAACTTATATTGTACCGAGTGGTTCAACCGTGGGAACACAAGGATATTTAAAATCACCGAAATATGAATATTTGATAACACCAGACAGACCAGTATTGATAAGGGCAAAAGATAAACTCAATACTACGATTGCACCAAAATTTATTCTAAGTGGAGACAGATATCACATACAAAACGCACTACTATATTCTACACCAAGTGGAAGTAATATTTCAATGTATGATGGTTCATCAAAACAAGTCCAAGATGTTGAAGTTGGTGATGTTGTAAAGTCTTATTTACCAGTTGGAATGCCTGATGAGTTTTTCTTTGAAGATTGGTTAAGTTATTCTTCCACAAATTTGAGTGGTTCAGTAGCATCAGGTTCAGTAGTGGTTAGAACTTTTTCTGATGATTTTTATGGGTATTACTTAATTAATGGAAGTATCAAAGTTCCTTATATGAAACAAGCTTATTTCAAAGGAGCAAGATACTTTATTAAACAAGGAGATACTTGGAGTTGGGGAGCACCAGACGACATATCAATTGGAGATTATTTCTTGGACAAAGACGGAAACGAAGTGGAAGTTACATCAAAAACAGAAGTCGCACAAGAAGAAACATTTTATTCATTAGATGTAGAAAATATTGACACATACTTTACATCAGATATATTAGTTCATAATATTCCACCAGGTAAATGTTTTACAGGTGATACAATGATTACTTTATCAGATGGAACTTATCATAAAATTAAAAACATTGAGTTGGGTGCAAAAATAAAAACCTATGATGATGAAAGTGGTAAATTACAAGACTCAATAGTTTTAGAGGTTGTAAAAATTCTACACGATAATTTAGTAAAATATAAGTTTGATGATAATACAGAAATTATGGCCACAGATGACCACCCGTTTTATGTTGATGAAAATTATAGAACATTAGAAGTTGGTGATGAAGTTTTAAATGATGAGTTAAATAAAGTTAAAGTAGTTAGTGTTGAAAAAATTGACGGACTTATAGAAACATACAACATTAACAGAACAAATAATGGCAAGAATTATTTTGCGAATAGGGTTTTAGTATCAGATGAGTCAGAAACAGAATAACGACTTTTTATATTCAGTTCAAATTCCAAACTTTTTATCACCAGAAAAATGTGATGAATTATTAAAAGATATTATGGAATCAGAACAAGATGTTATTGGTTGTGTCGGAGATGAAAAAGGACAAAACGCAATCATACCAGAAATTAGAAAAACTAATGAGTGGTATTTATGTGAACAAGAAGAAAATCAATTCAGACCAGACAAACCAAATAAAGATTGGAAATGGTTACAGGACAAAATGTTTCAAATGGCCAATATCGTGAATGATAAAGTATTTCATTTTGATATTGACGGGTGTGATAATGAATTAAAATTAATAGAATATAAAGAAGGTGGATTCTATGGTTGGCACACAGACTTTAATGCAGGAACTTGTTCAGTAAGAAAATTAGTAGGGATAATCCAATTAACAGACCCGAGTGAATACGAGGGTGGAGATGTTCAATTCGGAATCCAAGACAAAGACACAAAAGAGTGGTATTCAATGAACAAACTAAAAGGTTCATTAACTTTCTTTCCGGCATTTCTATGTCATAATGTTGTTCCAGTCAGTAAAGGTAAACGATATGTAATTCAAGAATTATTTATCGGTGACCACTTCAAATAAGGATAAAAATGTATAAACCAATAGATATGGATACCTTGAAGTTAAATCAAAACTTCAAGTGGGTAGTTGAAAAAAGTAATTTCTTTACACAAGAAGATTGTGATTTCTTTATCAAATATATTGATGAACAATCTGAAAGAAAACAAGGACATTACACCGGTGGAGTAAATCCTACTTGGCAGGACGAACCAGTTATGAAAGATGAAGTTTGTATGTTGAACATCAGTAGAACAGAAGAACAAAAATATCTTGATAAGTTTTGGACTGCAATCAAAATTGCAGACCAAATGATTTACAAATACAATATCAAGGGGATTTACGACAACAGACTACAAGCACATAGATATGATGTAGGAGATTGGTATAATCAACACTCAGACTTTCACCCGATTAAAAGATTTAGTTCAGTTAAATTAACTTGTATTGTATTTTTAAACACAGATTACGAGGGTGGAGATTTTACACTATTTGACGGAACAAAAATAGAAAAAGAAGTTGGTAAATTAATTATACACCCATCATTTGCAGGACACGGAGTAGCACCTATTACCAAAGGAAACAGATATTCTTGTGTTTGTTGGGGTGTAGGGGATACTTTTGTATGATTGAAAACAACACATTTAAATTTGTAATTCACAATGAATCTTTTCTAACTAAATCACAATGTGAAGATTTGATAAATTATTTTGAACAAAATCAATCACAAGATTCAGAACTTGCCGGTCAATATGATAAAAACATAATGAACAAAGAAGTTCGTAACACAGAAGAAATGATTTATACTGATGAAAAAATGTTGAGTAAAATCAAAATGGTATTAGAATTATCAAATATTTCTACATATCATTACAACATACAAGAAATGTCATCAGTAAAATTATTAAAGTATGGTGTAGGTGGAAGATACAAATGGCACACAGATTGTGGTTCAAGAGAAACTTCCACAAGAAAACTTACTGCAATAATTCAGTTATCTGATGAAAATGATTATCAAGGTGGAGATTTAGAATTTGGTATCACCGATAAAACCGGACAAAATAATTACACCGCAACAAGAAAACAGGGAAGTATTATTATCTTTCCAGCATTCTTATCACATAGAGTTACACCGATTACCGAAGGAAAACGATATTCAATGTTGAGTTGGATGTTAGGAGATACCTTTGTCTGATGAAATTAGCACTATGTATATGTCCACAATGGTCAGTTCAAACACCATCATTTGCAATCGGTAGTTTAAAATCACACATCAATAATAAAGATGTCGTTGTAGACCAAATAGATTTGAACATCTTATCGTCAATCTATACAAAAGAAAAACACATAGAAAAGTTTTGGGATTGGGGTAATGATAAACCTTGGAATTCAGAAACAAACTTTCAAACAGAAATACTACCTTATTTTAAAGATTTATGGCACGAGTATATTGAAATACTTTCAACATATGATATTGTGGCTTTCACTACTTACACATCAAACATTATCACAACAGATTACATCGCCAGATATGTAAAACAAATAAATCCAAAGATACAGATTTGGTATGGTGGGCCTTACTCTTGGTATTCGGAGTGTGGTGGGTTAGTTGAGAAAGATAATTACAGAGAATTTGTAGACATTGCTTGTGGTTCTAACGACGGAGAAAGAGTGATATCAGATTTAGTCAATAAATACATAGAAGACGGACACTACGAAAACATCAAAGGTATTTATCGTTGGGACAAACAATCACCAAGTTTTCCTACGGTATTGAAGAAAGGTCGTAGTGGTAGAACACCGGTATTTAATGGTGGATTATTACCACAAAATCTAAATGAATTAAATACACCAAGTTGGGATACAAAAGTTATTGATGATTACAAACGATTGGCAGAATTGTTTAATTTAGAAGTTACATTACCAATGCAAACTTCAAGGGGTTGTACTTTCAAATGTACATTTTGTAGTGAAACAAGATTATATCGATACAAAAACAATGAAAAAATTGTAGATGAGATGAAAGGATTGGAAAAAGATACAGGTATAAATAATTTTTGGTTTACTGATTCATTGATAAATGGTTCAATGCCATTGTTTAAAAAACTAATCGATAAATTAGAAATAGAAATGGAAAATGGAAACATACCAAAAATGTATTGGGGTGGACATTTCAGAACACATAAAAAACTTGACGGAGAATTATTAACCAGAGCAGTAAATGTTGGACTAAACTATATGAATGTTGGGTGTGAAAACGGAGTGAATAAAATATTGGCACTTATGGAAAAAAATCAAACTTCTGATGATGTAAGTCATTTTCTAAAATCAGCATACGAAAGTAATGTATTTTATAATGCAAATTGGATACCAGGTTATCCAAAAGAAAACCATATGGATTTTATGTTACAATTAAAATTCTTATATGACAATCACAAATACTTTACCAACAACGGATTATTAAATCTAATGCAATCAACAGACATTTTAGACCACACACCATTAGATGTTTACAAAGATGAATTTGATGTATCAAAAGAAAAAACCATACTAAACTCTTGGACTTCAAATGATTATAAAAATATATTGATGATTAGACATTTGAGGGCATTTTTTATCGAGGTATTGTTAAACACATTTAAATTTACCAAAGAGGGTGAAGATTTAATCGGAGATGATTTTTCATACGCCACACCAAAAGAAAAGGGTGGAAAACCACCATATTACAGAGCAAGAATTAGAGAGAACTCACTACAAGTTGGTGAAGTAGAAGTGGAATTAAAAGAAGAAAAAGATAATAGTATATTTACAAATGAATTTTTACTATCAACAGAACAAAACAATATAGTTGATACGATTGAAAATGAAGTTATAAAATCAATCAAAGGTTTTGCTTGGGTGTTGGTAAATATTTCAAACAAATCAAACATAAACTTTATCATCAGAGATAACTTTAAAGGATACAACTTAAAAGACTCACATTTTAATTGTAATTTTTCACTTAAATCTAATGGAGATGACTTTGAACTTGATGTTGAGTATGGATTTAAAATTGGAAAGACTGATAAAAAGTTATTTGACGATACAGATAAATTAGATTTCGTTGCAAGAAATACAATCAACATTAAAGATAATGTCGGTAAATACAAATACTCAAATGAAGTTGAAGAACTATATCAAGATAGTATGGATTACAATAGACACAAGGTTTCATTTCCAAGAACAGAAATGACAAACCAATATTAAAAAAAATACATTTTAAAGATTTACAATACTATTTATTTATATCTAAAAGGTTATTCACTATGAAAACAAAATCACTATTTGACCATATAAAACAAATTACAGATGTTCAGAACCAAAATTATTGGGACAACATAACTGATGCCGATAAAAAGACTTGGTCTAATTATATGGTACATAGATTTTTATCTATGAAACAAGAGTGGATTGAGGTTGTGAATGAAATACAACAATATTGGGAACTGAAACCAAAATCAGTTTATCAGTTCTACACCAATGTATTACCAAAAGGAAGAACTTTTCTAAAATACACCAAATCTAAAAAGAAATCAACCATTGAGAAATGGGCAATGGATATATTGTGTGATTATTTTGAAGAAAGTTCAGAAAATATTGAAAAAACACTTGACATTATGGGTAAAGATGTTGTATATTCTATTGTGTCAAAGTATGGTGTAGATGAAAAACAACTAAAAAATATATGGAGTAAATAATGATTAAAGACGCACCTACAAAAATATTACAAGAGAAAGAAAATCTTGGTGTAAGAACAAGTGACTATGAAAATGATGTTGTAGATTATATGGAACAAACTTATCCAGAAATGACATCAGAGTTTAAAAAGATTCAACGATACCAATATGAACTATTTTGTAAAAAACAATATGATTACGGCCCACAAAATATCGCAGTTGGAACAATTTTGAAAACACCAGAAGATATTAAATTATCGTTGTTGGGCATTTGGTTTAGATGTAATGACAAAATAGAAAGATTAAAAACATTATTGATGAGAGATACGGGAAATGCGGTGGACAATGAACCAGCAACCGATAGTTTCTCAGACATATCAAATTATGGAGTTATGGCACAAGTCGTGTCAAGAGGTAAATGGGCAAAATAAGTTATAGTCAGTTTAGTCAATGGGATGCGTGTCCTTATACTTGGAAAGCAAACTATGTAGACAAAGAAGAAACCTTTAAAGGTAACATCTATACTTGTTTCGGTTCTGCTCTACACGAAACTATCCAAGCATATTTAGTTTGTTATTATAACAAAACTATCAAAGAAGCAGACGAACTACCATTACACGATATTCTGATTTATCGTATGAAAGAAAACTTCAAACAATCCAAAGAAATGTATGGAGATGAGTTTGAAGTCAGTCAAAAAGATATGATTGAGTTCACTAATGACGGATTTGCTATCATTGATGAGTTTCTAAAAAGAAAGTCAAGTTATTTTCCAAAGAAGAATACAGAATTAGTTGGTATTGAGATGAATTTAAACTACGAATTACCAAAAGGTATTAAGTTTGTCGGTTATATGGATGTTGTTCTACACGACACCAAAACAGGTCGTATGAAAATTATTGACATTAAAACTTCCACAATGGGTTGGAATAAATATATGAAAGCCGACAAGAACAAAACCAATCAGTTGTTGTTGTATAAACACTTTATGGCAAAACAATTAGAAATATCAGAAGATAAAATAGATATTGAATATTTAATATTAAAGAGAAGATTGTATGAAAATATGATGTATCCACAAAAACGATTACAAACTTTCTCACCCGCAAGTGGTAAACCAAGTATCAACAAACTTATCACAAGGTTAGACGAGTTTATCAACGAGTGTTATGATGATGAAGGTAAAATCATCGCCAACGAATATGAAAAGTGTGAACCACACAAAAAATGTAAATTGTGTAAGGACTTATAATGACAGAACCAAGTTTAAGGATTAAAGTAACGGACTTTTTGGCAACCGATTACGAACAAGAAGTATTTCAAGAATTAATGAAACTAAAACAAATAGATTATTTGAGTGGAGTTTCATTTCCATTATACTTTTGGTATGATAGAGAAACAGAAGCAGTTGACTTAAATACATTATCACAATTTATCACTTATTGGAAATCATCAGGTGAGTTCAGAACTAAAATCATAATCATACCAGAATTAACCGACGACCAAAATCATTATATATTTTATGATATAATTCCAAAAGACACAAAACCAAACAATTCATTGGGGTTTTTTCAATATCGTAGATTTTATTTTGAATACGATAATCCACGAGATATCGTCAAAGGTTTACAAGAATTTAGAAAAACATACGAATTCATCAATAAAGATGAAATCAATCCGGAACCAATCAGAAAACAAAAACGAAACGACTAATGAAATTAGCAATCATTGGTAGTAGAAGTTATACAAATCGTAGAAAAATAAAACAATTCCTATTTGATATCAGATTGAAACAACCCGATACGGAAATCGTAAGTGGTGGGGCAGACGACGGAGCAGATAAATATGCAAAACAAGTCGCATTAGAATTTGAATTAAAATACACAGAGTTTCCACCGGAACACGAATCGTATAATATGTATTGTGTTAAAGAACCACATCATTATGGAAAACCTTATAATGTAGGTTATTATCATAAACGAAACAAAGAATTGGTTGAATATGTTGATAAAGTTATAGCATTCTGCACCGACGGAGTCGTAACCAATGGAACTAAGTCAGCATTAGAACATTGTGAAAAAATAAATAAAAAATACATTATTTTGGATTAAACTCACTATTTATATATATAAATATATATAACAGAGATTATGAAACAAGAGAAATTAACATCAGTAAAAATCATCAACGAGTTATATCGTAAATTCAAAGAAAAAGCAATTCACGACGACTTTTCACTACAAAAGTTAGTCAATCGTAGTTTAGATTTATTTGTTTATGATGAGGAATTCCAAAAGAAAATTTTGGATTACGAGAATTTAGAAGATAGTGGCTCAAAATACTAAGAGGTTTTAATGAACTTACCAAAGTTAAAAAAGGTTACAGAAAGTAAAAAGAAAAAAATCATCTTATTGTCTGACGACTTGCGTATGTCAAGTGGTGTCGGTACAATGTCAAGAGAAATAGTCTTGGGAACATTACACCAATATGATTGGGTTCAAGTTGGTGGAGCAATCAAACACCCAGATGCCGGAAAAATTATCGATATGAACGAGGCAATGAGAAAAGAAACCGGTGTTGAAGATGCATCCCTTAAAATTTATCCAGTTGACGGATATGGAAATCCAGATTTACTAAGACAATTAATCAATACAGAAAAACCAGACGCCATTATGATTTACACCGACCCAAGATTTTGGGGTTGGTTGTATCAAATGGAACACGAAATCAGACAATCTATTCCAATCTTTTATTATAATATTTGGGACGATTTACCTTATCCAATGTGGAACGAACCTTATTATGAAAGTTGTGATTTGATTATGAATATTTCAAAACAAACACACAATATTGTGCAAAATGTATGTCGAAATAAACCAAGAACAGAATGGGACTCAACTTATATTCCACACGGAATTAATGAAAAGTTCTTTTATCCCGTCGAAGATGAAAAAGAAAGATTACAAATGAACAAAATGAAATCTGAATTATTCAAAGGATTGGACATAGAGTTTTGTTTATTTTATAATAATCGTAACATCAGAAGAAAAATGACATCAGATACGATTATGGCATTTAGAGAATTTGCATACAGATTACCAGAAGAAAAAAGAAAAAAGGTAGCATATGTTATTCACTCACAACCAGTAGACCAACACGGAACAGATTTACCGGCGGTGGTTGAAGAAATGTGTCCAGATTTGAACATTATATTTTCAACAGAAAAATTAAGTAATGAACATTTAAATTATTTGTATAACATTGCAGATGTAACGATTAACTTGGCATCCAACGAGGGATTTGGATTGGGAACTTGTGAATCATTAATGAGTGGAACACCAATCATTGTAAATGTTACAGGTGGATTACAAGAC
>Ga0208303_1001155_pt1 | contig 10573 bp, 16 predicted proteins | sample CB_VirMetaG_2_FD_184537 | JGI IMG/M metagenome (GOLD analysis project Ga0208303, IMG submission 184537) | Freshwater to marine saline gradient viral communities from Chesapeake Bay - CB_1504_2 Viral MetaG (SPAdes) (version 4) | ecosystem: Environmental > Aquatic > Marine > Coastal | place: USA... | reverse complement strand
GGAATAGTGCCGCACGCTGAGCCAGAACGTGCTCGTCGTCTACTGACTGCGATAAGAACATAACACCGTCAATCACACAAGCTCGGTACGCATCTGGTAGCAACGCGACTTCTGTAACTGCGTCGTAGACTGGTGGGGTTTGAGCGTACTCGCCGATCAATATCTGGGATGCTGGGGCTTTAGGCCAGATGAAGAATTTGTTTTGGTGCCGTGGGTGGCGCATCCAGCTTGATGCTGCAGCTGCGGCGTCGTTCGGCCAGGCAGGGTATGTCTGATCCAAGACCTCGCGATTAGTCTCACGAACAGCTAGCCCGTCTTTCACACGGAATATCTCCATGAGGCGGATTGAATCAGATGGGGCTGACTGTAATGTCTCACCATCAGTGCATGGTATTTCACCAATGTACGAAAATAGATCAGGCCTTAGAACTGCCATGCGGCTCAAGGTGTTGTTGGCAAACGCAAGTAGCTCTGCATCACTGAAGCGTTGCAGAGCTGTGTCGGTACTAGTGTCTTGTGAAAGACGCCGCACTTCGGTAATAACGTCTCCCAGCAACATCTATTACAATCCTTTTGATGCCTCGGTTTGCAGCCCTGCTTTTGCTTTAGCTACTGGCTCATCCGGGATTTCTTTTGTCTCCAAGCTAACCCGCGCTTTGCGCTTCTCAGTACCCTTGGGAATGTGTTTCTCAGGGAACGCAACTTCTTCTGTTACAAGTTCCAAGAGTGGGTTGTTGCCAAATGCTGCAGGGTTGTGATTAAAAATCGTACCCTTCACCACATGACGGTAAAACATTTTTTGCTCTTTAGCCATAGTCAGCTCCTCTAAACCTAGTTGTAGAAAACAGTGGGGGTTAGCCCACTGTTTTTAGTGTTGCCGCTTATGGGCGAAGGTTAGCTGCGATTGCCCAAACTTTGATCACTGCACCAGTTGGTATAGCAGTCAAAAGCACAAGGTCGATCGTGTCCGCAGCAGCATAGAGCTTACCAGCGCCATAACCAATAATGGTGTTTGGTGCTGCTTCTGTAAGCGCAAATGTTGGAGCAACATAGCCAACTGTGTCCGGGTCATAACCGTCAACATAGCCATCGACATCAGAGCCGTCGCCTAGATCAACAGTACATGTTGCAGCAGTTGCTGTGGTTACGTTAAGCCCAGCTGCAATAACATATGTTCCGGCTGCGATTGGCAGCGCTTCAAGTATGTCGCCAGCTGCTAAAGCTGTTGCACCGGCTGCTAGGCGGGCAGCAACAATGGCATCAATATCCAATGTCACTTCCAGCTTAGCAATTCTGTGGAGGCCTTTTTCGTGGAAGCCTGCTGAGCCTCGGTCAAAGCCAATTTCGTCTGTGTAAGTAGCCATAATCAATTTCTCCTAATGGCAAGTGTTGGGTAAAATGGGAGCCTAAGCTCCCACTGATTAGGCTGTGATAACGCCGCGGGCCAGAGCTTCTGGCTTAACCGTTTTGTAGCCAAACACCTGAAGTCCACGGATGATGTGGCCAAATGTTGTAGTTGACTGGATAGTCTCCATCTTTGTCATCTGTGATGCAAAAGTGAAGCCCATCTTATGACCAGCGATGATATCATACTCAGTACCTGCTTTTGGCAGGTTGTGGCTTGAGTAGATAGTGAACCGGTCGATTGCGCCAACACGTCCGTTACGCATGATGGATGTACCATCGCCCGCTAAAGACGCATCTTTAAGGTCAGACTTCTTGATCAAGCCAACTGCTTTAGCAGGTAGTACCAAGAAACGATCACCTTCAGGAGCGTTAGCTTCGTCGAGCACTGTGCCCATATCCACGATGTAATCCAAGATGTTTGTCTTGGTCAACGCGACTGGAGTAGACGCAACACCTAAGTTGATGTTACCGGAGATACGGCCCGCTGTGCTGCCTTCATTGTAAGCTGAAACTTCAGTTACAATGTTTGCAAGAACCTGCGTGTCGATTGTGATCTTCATGCGCTCGGAAGCGTCACGGGACCAGGCATTCATCAGGTCGATATCTGACTGGACTTTATCCACGTCGTCTTCGATTGCTGAGAAATATTTACCTTTGTCAATCAACAGCTGGATTTTCGGGCTGTCTGGAGTCTGAACTTCGAGAGGCATACCCTTGACATAGTCATGGATTTCAAGAGTCGGCATGGTGCGGATATTAACCGTGTCGCCGTGATTCTTGATCGAGCCTTCGTAATCAGTGTTGGAAATAGAGGCCAGAACTGTGCCGTCGTAGAAGTGTTCTACGAGCTTGCCAGCCCAAATCTCAGGGATGAAATTTCCGGTGTACTGTGGGCCACCGGCGGATACTAGGTATGCCATTATGCAACTCCTTTAGGATTAACCACTTGATGCGACACGCTGCTGGGCAGCAAATATATCGCGTTCGATTTTATTGCGCTCGTCTTGCCGCGACTTATACACACCCTTCTGAACATCGCTGTAAAATTTAGAGATGTCTTCAGATGTATAAACCTTTGGCTCTTCACCAGTTGGCGCTGATTGGCTGCGCCCGCGTCCGGGGGACACTTGTTTTTCTAGTTCAGAAGCCGCAGACGGTTTGACTTGCTGTTGGGTTTGAACATTGGCGTTGGCATTAGTACCGATATTTTTCCATGATGAAAAGAAAGCTGCTACCCGCGCGGCGTTGCGCGCTTTTTGGGATGCCTCTAGCCCGCTCTGGCGAGTTGTGCCCATAAGTGGGTCAACTGTTAATAGCCATTCATGGAACGCTGGGTCTGAGTTGATTTCTTGCCAATCGGGTACAGCGGTTTCCAGGTCACTCCAAAACTGCTGCTCAGCAGTTTTATTCTGTGTCTGAGAAATACGCTGCACTTGTGGGATAACTGAGGTGTTCATGTTAGCAGCTAACTGCTGTATGCTGTTCTCCAATGTAGCTATGCGTGACGTAAGCGCGTGCACTTCTGCCGCTGCTACACGCCGCACCATATCAACAGTGTCGGCACCATACTCTTCGAGTTCCTCGTCAGACAGCACAGGTTTTGCACTGGGTGCCGGAGCAGCCGTTTGTGCTTCTTCCTGTAAAGACCCTAGGAGGGCTTCCATGTTTCTCATGCGGGCTGTTAGTTCCGCATTCTCAGTTTTCACACCCTCAACTTCGGAGTTATACATTCCTTGTAGAGTGCGATAGCGTTCAGTCATTGCTTTCAATTCATTGCCACTGTCATGTTCGCTCACAGGGGCAACTGGTACAGGTTGGGGTCTAGCCGCTGGCGTAGTCTCCTTTACCGGCTCGTCTGAACTTTTAGGCTTCGCTTCCTCAGCAGCTTTACCTGCCTCTGGCTCTTCGCCGTCTAGTTCTAAGTCAACAAAAAATTTTTCTGCCTGTGCGGATTGGTCTCTAACCTGCTTTGGTACTGCCATTTTACGCTCCTATTGGTATGCGTATAGTTGATGCGGCCTCTCACGACTGTGAGTTTACCCGCTAGTTTGTGCGGCCTCTTACTAGTGTAAGTTTACCCGCTATTTGCCGGAAACACTTTGATCGAATTTGTCTTTCAACTCCTTCAAAACCTGACACCGTCCCTGCTTTTGCATCAAGTCATCTTTAGCCAACGGTAAGTTGGTTAATTCGCTGTTATACCATTCGTCGATATAATTCAAGAAGTCTTTAGCTTCAGTCGCTACGCGCGCGCAAGCTGCCTTCTCTCTTGGTTCCATACGCCTCACGGTGTGACCCCCTTAGCTGAACGGTTCTGGACAGTGTTGCCCTCCATGCCACCCTTCGGGGCACCGGATGGGTCTAATTCCTGTGGCGCCGGCTGGTTAGCCTGTGCCTCAGCTGTAAGTCTACGAGTGACCCCAGCCTTTTCGCGGGATGGGACCACATCCTCTTCAGGCATATGCAACCCTTTAGTAATCTCACGTAGCAGAACAGCACGCCCCTCTGGACCCATGATCTCAGAGTCGATCGGATTAGCTGTTGCATTGAGGAACTCAAGGCGGCGAACATTCATAGTTTCTTTGGTCGCCAAGTTAATCGCGCCACGTGCAAGTATCTGCAGATCACCTTTGATCGACGGATCATCCACATACCGCATGTTGTAGACATACTGGCGTTGGAGCATCGGCTTTGTAACATCCGAGTCTATGTGCATAACAACCTGACGTATCGCTTTACCCGCTGACCCCATGAGCATTGACAGGCCAGACGATGTCCGACCCGCTCCCTGCACATTAAGATCACCGTATAGATACGCAGGTATGCCAGAGTGCTCGTCAGCCAAGCGGCTGAACTTATCATACACTGCCATTAGTGAATTGGCATTGTCTGTCGGCTGGTTGAACCTTACCGCAGGTGCTGACGATCCTACTGGGTCGTTTAGAACCTGCCAAATCTTCCATGGATATATGTTGGTGATATCTTCATTTTGCGGTAGCCGCTCAATATTCATCTCGACCTGCGGCCCAGACGCAATACCCATATTGTTCACCAGTGCGCGGGCTGCTGCGTTACACACGCCCTGTAAATCTTCGATAATCTCTGGGATGCCTTTACCCCAGAACGCGCCGGGGCATTTGATAAATGATGTTTTTGAATACGGCTTCTCACCAAGTGGGTCATAGTTCAACACCGCTTTGATGACGTAGTTGCCAACGATCCAAATGTTTGCGTCGTACTCAGTTGTCGGATCAGGCACGTCTTCTTCAGACATCCCCCACTCTTGCAACTGGGCACCGGAAACTTTGCCCCAATACTCTAGGGCATCGTACATTGGAGTCGGGCGAAGCTCAGTGTTAAACTTCCGCTCCTCAACTTCTTTAGACACAAATTCCCTTGGTGTTACCCATGATGTGGTTGGCCCCTCGCGGAGCACTGCCCGTATAGCTTCCTCATCATATCCTGGTACGCCAACCATAGCAGCCAACATCGTGCGTGTTAGCGGGTGGTGCTCAAAACAATACCCCTCAGCAATATTTGTTATGCCCGGTTCTGGGTAAAATCTAAACGGGTCAACCCGCCCGTATTCTGGGGCAATAACCTCTGAGGCTTCAGCCGTCATCGTGCCGTCTTCACCTGTCGTCCAGCCTAGAACCCGCTGCTTGCGGACAATCGGACCTTTGATAATAGCCGCCGGGAATGTAACCAGGTCAGAGATGAAGTCATTAAACGACTCATCCCAACCGCCTTGAGAAAACTGATCTTTGATCTTTGCCTTCATCCGGTCAGCAACATTCTGAGATTCTTGTAACATGCGGAACCGAGACTCTTGCTCGATCATCTCCATGATCTCGGACTGTTCCTGCGGGCTTAGCGCCCTACCCTCGTCCCCCATGACTTTCATCGCAAAGTCTTCGAAGATTGATTTGATCTCCGCTCTCCGGGTGTCGTCAAGATCTGGGATAGGTGTGGACTGTAGATCCCACGGTGGGGAACCAGTATCCAGAAGTATGTCCCGTAACCAGCTCTCTGCTGCGCGGCACTTCACTTCTGTAATCATCATGTAAACTTGAGACCCACCTTGCTTTTTTATTTCTGCGAGCTTGTTGGTATCATACTCGCCATTGCGCTGGCGCATGGCTTTCAACATGATCGTCTCGATGTTAGTCTTTGCCGCCTTAGCCGCCTCCCAACATACCTTCATATGTGCAGTAAGGCCTGTGAGCAACTCACTCGATTGCCGCTCTGCGAGCTTCGCATCTGCGACTTCTTTTTCCTGACGTGCTATGTCAGCGTTTGAAACAACACGGAGAAGTCCACCATTATTCATTGCAGCACCTTTAGCTTGACATGCAAATTTTGTGGGTAAAATACATGATTATGCGCAATGCGCAACAAAAAACCCTATTGCCGTGGGGAGCAATAGGGTTTCTGTAGTCCAACATAAGGAAACACAACCATGTGGGGTGGGCGTGTTATGCAAGTTCTATCATGTCCAGCCAGTCGATGCAACAGTAATTATTTCTCTTTTTTGCGGCATGTAAATACCACTATCAACGGTGCCAATGTGCAGCATCAGGTACTGCAACGCCTCTGCTATGTGGGAATGCTGGTTCTTATCAATCGCCCCGTCCTTCTTAAACCGATACCCGCCCATCATCGCTGCTTTCAACTTCATGCACCGTGGGTCTGCGAGGAACGCCGAGTCGCCGTCCACTTGCCGCATGAGATAATCATCCACAGCATTTATGCGTGCGGTGATCTTGTTTGTCTTAGCTGTGATTACCTTGAACCCCTCAGCTTTAATGATATCCACCGCACTACGCTCGTCAGTCTGCGCCCGCTGAATACCTGCCGGGTCAACAACTATGAGCACTGGTGCGCCGGGGAACCGCTCTGTCAACAGGGGCTTCAGCAACGTGCGGATAAACCTCTGGACACCCATGTCATAGCTAACACACTCGTCTAGGATCATAGCCCGACCGCGTGGGTCTTGCTGCCCTATCACTGCTGCAGGTGTCAGCCCTAAGTCCATACCTACCAGTATTGGCCGTACCCCGTTTATTGTCGGGGATAGTTTCTGTCTGGCTATGTGGTAGTCGGGCCTGAAGTATTTATATACCGGCTGGCCAGCTGAGCTGAGACCATACTCGCCGTCGATATACATACGGATATATTCTTCCGAGCGCCCGCGCGGATCATAATAGTCTTCCGGTAAGTTCTCGACATTCTCTGCGTAGGGGCTGCGCCCACTCGGCTGCCGGAACGAGTCCCAACCATTGTCGTTTGTGGTAACACCATCCTCCGGGTTTACCTTCTCCATCTGATAGTACCACCATGTGTCCATGGTTGGAGGGTTAGTGTCCCCCCACATTCCGTACCATGTTGGGCCACCATCTTTCTTCGATGGGAAACGGCCAACACGTTTAGACATCGCATCTACAATGTCAGGGTGGATATCACGACACTCGTTGAACCATGCGAAGGTCAGCTCCAGTGAGTTCAAGTTCGCCACATCATCGGCATCGTCCAACGCACGGAACATAATCTCGCACTGGACATCAGCGACGTTGAAGAAATATGTTTTGGTAGTCCGCATATATTTCCCGCACTCGCCGGGAGGGAACCAATCGAGGAAAGTCTTGATTGTCGTATCCTGAAGCTGACGTGCAGTCTCACGGACAACTGCTGCCCGCGAGTTGCGGATGCCGCGCGTATTAGGCTCTTGCTCTGATGCCCTGCGGATAACCTCGAACGAACAGGTCACTGATTTGCCCGACCCAACCGGACCCATCAACGTGCGCATCTTTGCATCCGACTGCATGAACAGCGCACCAGTTGTTGGTGGGGTGTAGTCGATCGTTATGCCTGACATGCTAGGCTCCTAATGTAACGTGTTAGACTCAGCGGAGTTGAAGCGGTAGCTGATATCCAGTCTAATCGCGTACCACTTCCCCAAGCTGGATGGTCCAGCAACACAAGCGGTTGCTTCATGGATCGTAGCCACCTGCACCCCCTGCTCGTCGTACCACGAAGTGATCGGTATAAGCTCCTGATTACTCAACAGTACCAACTCATCATCACCACGGACTAACTCCACGCCGGGTACCTTTGGGTCATTATCACTCATGGTCTATCACCTTCATGTTGTCTTCGCTGTTATCAGTGTTCGGCATGTGGATCACGATCTTCACACCGCCTGCCCCGCCGCCCATAGTGCCGAGGTCTTCCTCAGATTTAATTTCCAGTCCTGCCCACTTAACGGTGGCCTTGATGAGGTCAGCCTTCACTGAGGCTGGCACTCCCTGCTCATGGATCAAACTCCAACTTGTTGTCAGGAGATCGTCAGCTTGGGCACGCGCCTTCATGCGGAACGTAATCCCATCCTTCCCGATCTCCTCACGAAACTTCCCGACCTTAGCGCGGAACAGTGGGTCAGCATTTGCCAACTCAAGATCGAACTTCGTCATGCCATAGTCTTCGAGGATAGATGCCAGTGAGTCGCCAGACCCTGCCAGCTTCAGAGCAATCTCGAACGCAAAGCGATCTGTCCATACAGGGGAAGCAACCAAATCTTCATAGAGTACCGGATCATCCATCACGTGGTTTCCTGTTTAATAGTTGTGCTGAGACATACAACTGTCCGTGATACTTGGCAACCTCCATGTTCTCGAATGTGCCTATGTAGACGCGCCTGCCTTCCTCGGCATTGAACGTCCGCACCTGCACAGTCCCATGGGGTGTCACACGGTATTTCAGTTTCAAGTCTCCTGCGTTGCGCAGTACCCGATCGGCGCTGTCTAACTTGATAGCGCCGATCTTTGTTTTGAACGTCCCCAAATACTGTGTTGTCTGGGTGCGCTTGTCTTTTGTAACCGCCACCCAGTTCTGGGAACTCTTAGACCGGTAGACGGTGTGCATATCAGATTCCTATAAACGCGATGCCAACAGCACCGATGACAACCCCGACGAGGAACATCGAGCCGACCATAAAGTGGAGCTGGGTATTCTCATGCTTAAGCCGTGAGTTCTCACCCATCAAGCGGGTGTTGCTATCCCACATATCCCAGTTGGCTTTGGACCCTTGGTGGGCTATGTCTTTGAGCATCTCAACCTCGGATGACTTTATCCGGTCAGCAGTCAACAAGTCGTCAGCCAAATCTTTCAGTTGAGCCTTTGTCATTTTTGATATTGTAGTCATATCAATCTCCCTACTTTATTGGCTCTACCCAAGTGCTCACCGCATTCACTGTCTGCCGCGGCGGTGAGTGCTTAATACTATCCATCCAAAACTGGTGCTCGTTGAGCGAGTGAGATAGCTGGGTTATTGTTATCGCTTGATTAACAATCTGTTGATCCATCTCTCGCATCTTCGCATTTAGCAGCCGCGTGAAGTTCGCCAGTGGGGTATTACCCATGGACTTAAACTTCTCCTCCTGCTCATCCAGCAGTTTGTAAAACTCACAGATGTTATCACTCTCCATGATGGTCACTCCCCGCCTGCATATCTTCGCGGAATTTGTCAAGGGTACTGGTTATGTACTTATCCATATTCTCATCCGGATTAGCGTCCCTATAGCCCATACCAATCATCTCACCTATTGTGTAGGCAATAACACCAAGTGACTGCGGTGGTACTATCGCCCCGACCTCCAGTGTATTGTACTTCTGTGTTAGATCGAGAAACTCCTGCCGGAGGTTATACCCTGACCTGATCTCCTCAAGGCCTTCATCCGGGATGGCCTTACCCTCTGCCTCAATTTCTCTCCGGGCAGCTTCAAACAAATCATTGCCGTTCCCATGGACTACTTTCAACTTAGGCCTGCCAGCCTCCGGTATTTTATAGCCTGGTTCTGCCCAGCCTGATTTTTTCTTAGTCATGTGTTTGTCCTCCTGATGTTGTTAATACTGGTAGTGCTGCCTCAACACGTTGTGTGTACTCGATCATTGCCTGACAGTTGTGTATAGTCTGTACCAGTTCTGGTATGGCGCGTTCCCACGCTCCAGCTTTTAGGTGGCGCTTGGCCAGTGTCAGCGAATGAGCGATCGCCTTATGGGTAGGCTCCGGGTCACGGGGCGGTTCTACGACTATCATATTATTTTCCTCTCTGTTGGGTACGGGGTGTTTAATAACTGTGCTGGTTCGAATTGTCAAGTGATGTTTTTTGTTTTAACCTGACAAAAGTTATATGGCTGTGCTGTTTTGAAATTAGGGGTTTCGTAGTGAGCGGTTTACTACACATACGGGGGGGTGAAAATTTCCAGTCCATGTACCCCCCCTATCGCCCGCCTGAACCCTCAAATACCGATGGCATTCCGCCCGATAATATACCCATGAAAACCCATGAACTAGACTTCTATGTCAGGTTATGGGATTATGAATTTGTCGAAACGCACTAACAAGTTTCGATCTAATGAGTGTAAAACTTGTTAGGCTCTTTGACATCGCTGGTCAGATCTTTCCCACACAAACGTGGGTTAACAAGCGCCAGCACTGGAGAACTATATATGACAAAAGTTACAGATATGAGCTTTGATATTGACGCTAAAGGCAAAACAGTTTTGCGCTGGCACGAAGTCAACATTTCTGACGCAGCGGTAGCTGCTAAGATTAAGCGACTTTCAGAAGTCAACGCAGAGGCTTCGCAGCTGAAAAAAGACATTTCAGCATTGGGAACGCCTGCAATTCATAAAGCTGCGCCTAGCGTGGCAATGAATAAAGCTGGCGATATCATTACCGTTACAAAAGACGTTCCAATTGTTTGGGGCTTCATGTTTGGTAAGTGTTCATTCGCAGTCACCTTGCCTGCTAAGGCAAAAGTTGCGAAAAACGCAATCTCTATCTAACCGCAATGCCTAGGGCAGCAATCAAGCTGCCCTAGTCCTTAACTCAAAAGGTTTAAATTATGACAAAAAGATCCTTTACTAAGGTTAACCACCGCAAACGTGCAATCACTATTTCTCGTGCCGATCTTGCCCGACAAGGCAAGAGCGATTGGGAAATTAATCAATTGATTGACCGACTGCGCCATCTTAACAAGGTGATCGTCAAAGTCACATAAAGGCCTAGGCTGCCAGCAATTAAGCTGGCAGCCATTCACATAAGGAAAAGACTATGGAATATATTTATCTAGTACGTGGTCATAGTTCGTACTATGGCGATCAT
>Ga0208303_1001153_pt1 | contig 10583 bp, 23 predicted proteins | sample CB_VirMetaG_2_FD_184537 | JGI IMG/M metagenome (GOLD analysis project Ga0208303, IMG submission 184537) | Freshwater to marine saline gradient viral communities from Chesapeake Bay - CB_1504_2 Viral MetaG (SPAdes) (version 4) | ecosystem: Environmental > Aquatic > Marine > Coastal | place: USA... | reverse complement strand
ATTCAAATCACTTCCTATCAAAAAGCAAGGTGGTGGTATTATTCCTGAGAAATATTGGCAAGGTATACTTAAAGGTTGGATTCTATCAAATACACCAGATACAATTGATTTTGAAGAATTAGAAAAACCACCAAAGGAGAAAAAGAAGTAATTCTTAACATAAATTTAACATTGAAAGCTTGGTAATACCAGGCTTTTTTTGTATATTTACTATAGTAATGAGTGATAAGAAAGAACATATAGTTAAATTAGAAAAGATAACCCTATCTCAACAAGAGATATGGCAGGCGATGCGTTCTAATGTAGAGAAAAATAAGAAAAAATACACTCGTAAAGAAAAGCACAAAGGGGAAAATTTAACATAAATTAACATTTAAAATTTGGTAAATCCAAATAATTGTTGTACATTAGTAGGGTAATAAGGGTTAGGTATTAACTCAATTGAAAATTAAAAAATAAATAAGTTATGAGTAAGAAAATCAAATTAGTAATCGAAGGTACAGAGTATCAACTTCCAATTTCAGCAGCACGATTGAAAGGAACTTGTAAATGGAATGATGAAACCCACATCTATATGGGTGCAAAAAATACCGCTTCAATCATCAAACAATATGTAAAGAAATTCTTTCCAGAAATTAAGGTTTGGAGTAAATCCAATGTATATAGTGGTGGTTCATCAGTTGATGTAAATCTATCTAATTCAGATGGTTCTTCAATCCATCAAAACATCTACGAACAAATTTCAGAGTTTTCTAATAAGTTCAAAGCAGGTTCGTTCAATGGTATGGAAGATATCTATGAGTATAAGGAAGGTACAATAACTACCGATAACAATACTCCACTAAAATATTTCCCATCTTATGTGTTTTGTAAAAACGCTCCAAAGTGGGGAACTGTTGAGTATTGGGTTAATGAATACAGAGAGTTCAAAAATATGACTTCTGAAAATCCAAACTATGATTCTTATATGGCCGCAGTTAAGAAAGCGGGTGGTTGGTTAACTATGAACAAAACGTATATGAGTGATAAAGAATTTAATAGTGTACAGTCGGTATTAAAAATAGCATAACGACTTAACAATTTGTTAACATTAAAAGTTTGGTAAATCCAACTAATTATCGTATATTTACATAGTAAATGAGTGAGATGATAAAGATAAAAAAGAAAATAGTTTACTTCGATATGGATAACACTTTGGTAAATTTCCAAAGTGCAATCGATGAATTACCACTACAAGTTAAAGAGAGTTACAATGGTGAGTTAGATAATGTGCCAGGTATATTCTCAAAAATGAAACCAATTGATGAAATGGTTCAGTTGTTCAACCAAATGGCCGAAGATGAACGTTACGATGTTTATATACTATCCACATCACCTTGGGATAATCCAACCGCTGCTTCTGATAAAGTTGCATGGGTTAAGAAATACCTCCCACTATATGGATACAAACGATTGATTCTATCTCACCACAAACACCTTAACATTGGTGATTATCTTATAGATGATAGAACTGCTAACGGAGCCGGAGAGTTCACAGGTGAGTTGATTCAGTATAGTACTGAGAAGTTCCCAACTGCAGAAAGTATTAAAACTTACTTAAACGTATAGGATGACTAGATTACCAAATGTAAAGAACGTAAATAAAGGAAAACGACACAAAAAGAAACACCAATTTAAAATAGGTACACCTGTTGTATTTAAATGGATGGGTGAGCGTGATTACGGACACATATCAGCATTAACATTTGAAAAGGGAACTAAAAACGCACAATACTCCATAAAATCTACGGGTCGTATGGGGTGTATATATCATACATTGGAATTAGATGACCCAGATGACCCATATTGTTATGTATCATCTATATTAACTAAATCTATACCCGATACGGAACTTCAAAAGATTTCAGACCACAAATTAGGTAAACATCTGATTACAGTAGTTAAACCATCTGTAACTAAAAAGGTGGTTAAAAAGAAGGTGGCTAAGAAAACTGTAACTAAAAGGGTAGCCAAACCTAAGAAAGAATCTGTTAATAAATCAGAACTTAAAAAAGCAATAAATAAACAAAAGGATTTCTTAAACGGAAAAATAGAGAAAAACTTTTGGTAAATCCAAAAATTAATTGTATATTTGTATTATGAGTTTAACTAAAAAATACATAGAGCAGGAAATGGAGAGGGGTAATGATGTACTTCACCCAAACTCCCAACATTCAGATGATGAATATCACTATGCTCTATTCAAACAAACACAAGAAGCAGAGTGGTGTTATTATTCAGGAATGCCATCACCAAAGGCGTATGAAACCGAACTGACTGAAAACGAATGAAGAATTTATTAATAGGATTAACCCTTACCTTTATAGGACAGGTATTGATATTCTTTCAAACCAATGGTCAATTCTTTGTACCTTGGATTAAAAATCACCCATTCATAGTATCGTTAGTAGGTGGTACTTTAGTATCATACCTATTCATCACAGGCACAGGTTATACCGTAGAGTATTTCGGTGGAACTGTATGGGAAAATAGATTATTAGGATTCGGCGTGGGTATGATATCATTCTCATTTTTAACCTATATTTTTATGGGTGAGGCTATCACAACAAAAACAACAGTATCGTTAATGTTAGCATTAACTTTAGTATTAATTCAAATTCTTTGGAAATGAAAAGTGTTATAAATGTAAAACATAGTATAATAACTCAACAACACCATCTATTAAGACATATAGGAGACGTTGTATATAGTAGTGGTAATCTAAATGGGATTCCACAATGGCGTGATAGAAGTAAATTATACAAATTAACTGATACGGCATTCAACACCGATTACCTATTTACTCAAAGAGATTTTGAATTTTTAGAAAGGTTACATTTAAAATATAAATTTTAATACTTATATATAAATTAAAGAAGTTATGGACAATATATTTAAACAAATGAGTACTATTCTATTTGCCATCATGGCAGTTATAGGAATAATCACAGTAGGTGTATTTGTATTCGCAGGACCGGCTTGGTTCATATGGAATCATATAATAAGCCCAAAGTTCGATTTACCAATCTTTTCTTTTTGGGAAGCATTCTTAACAGTATTAATGATTAAATTGTTAATATATCCGTCACCATCTTTTCAGAAGAATTCCGATTTAAAAAATATAAAAGATTAATATGAAGAAGGGGGATGTAATGTCATCTGGATTTGTTCTTGGTAGGGGAAGGCAACCTATGAACCTATCCGAAAAAGCAATTCGGTATGCGATGAAAAACTCCAAATCCAATTCAGGCGCATCTAGATTCTTAAATATATCATTAACAACTTATGAAAAGTATTCTAAGAGATATATTGATGAGGAAACGGGTAAGACATTATGGGAAATTCAAAAGAATCAGCGTGGTGCTGGTGTAAAGAAACCATATAACGTAACAAAGGGTAAATACGCTTTAAAGGATATATTGGAGGGTAAGTATCCTGAATATTCGGTACATCAATTGAAACGAAGATTGATGAACAATGCTGATAAGGTAGATTTCCCATGCAAATGTCATAACTGTGGGTATGATGAACGTAGAATTACAGATAACAAAATTCCATTGGTATTAGACCACATAGATGATAATTGGACAAATCATATAAAAGAGAATATACGATTCTTATGTTATAATTGTTTTCATAATCTAAAGGGTAATATCAGAGGTGGCCAACCACAATGGCGTATTGAACAAGTCCAAAAAGCTAAGGAAACTATAAAGTTAAATAAGAAAAAAGAAGAATCTAATAAGTAAACAATAAAAATAGGAAAAAGTTATGAGTAATGGAAAAGAAATCTTTCATGGTAAAGATAGTAGAGAAAAACTACTTAAAGGTGTAAATGAATTAGCGAACGCTGTAAAAGTAACGCTCGGGCCTCGTGGAAGAAATGTTATCATTCAACGAGATGGTACACCACATATTACAAAAGATGGTGTTACAGTTGCAAAATCAATTGAGTTTTCAGATGCATCTGTTAACTTAGGTGCACAGATTATCAAAGAAGCATCTCAACAAACCGCAGACCATGCTGGTGATGGAACAACAACATCAACCGTATTAGCACAACATATTTTCAATGAAGGTATGAAGGCTGTAGAGAGTGGAGCGAATCCAATTGAATTATATCGTGGGATGCAGTTGAGTGTAAAAGATATTGTTAAACATCTTGTTGATGATGTTTCATTAGATGTAAAATCAAACGATGCAATTAAAAACATCGCAACCATATCAGCAAATGGTGATTCTGAAATTGGTGCTATTATAGCAGAAGCAATTCATCAGGTAGGTAACGATGGTGTAGTTACAGTAGAAGAGGGTAACTCAAATCAAACTGAGTTAGAGATAGTAGAAGGTTTAGAATTTGATAGAGGATATTTATCACATTTCTTTATGAACAATCAGGCTAAATTAGCTTGTATGTTAGAAACACCTGATATTTTATTGTATGATGGTACAATCAATCAAATGGATGAAATCGTACCATTATTAGAACGTGCATCTATTAATAACAAAACAATTGTTATTGTAGCTCATGATATACAAGGAGAAGCACTTTCTACTATGGTAGTTAATGCAGCGAGAGGTACACTACAATGTTTAGCAGTAAAAGCTCCCGGCTTCGGACAGGAACGTACAGAAATCCTAAAGGATATGGAAGCTCTAACCGGCGCAACAATGATTACATCTGAATTAGGGGTTACATTAGAAGATGTAACAGAAGAACATTTAGGTTCTTGTGATAGAGTTGTATCTGATAAATCTAAGACCGCAATTATTGGTGGACATGGTGATACATCAGATATCGATACTCGTATCCAAATGATTAAAACTGAAAAAGAAAAGAGTGATTCGGATTTTGAGAAGGAAAAACTACAAACTAGATTATCTAAATTAGCAGGTGGTGTAGCAGTTATTAGAGTTGGAGCAGAATCTGAAGTGGAATTGAAGGAAAAGAAAGATAGAGTAGATGATGCAATCTTATCAACAAAAGCAGCATTAGAAGAAGGCATTGTACCAGGTGGTGGAGTTGCACTGATTCATGCTAAGAATCTACAGATTCAAACCAAAAGAGATTTATCAGATGATAAACGTAGGGGTATTGAGATAGTAGAATCCGCATGTGAATCTCCATTCAGAGAAATTGTTGGAAACGCAGGATTATCAGCTGATACATTATTAGATAGATTAAATAGTGTACCAAAAGGCTCAAAGTTGAACTCAACAATTGGGTACAATGTAGTAACAGAAGAGTTTACCGATTTAATAACCGCTGGAGTTGTAGACCCAACTAAGGTGACTCGAACCGCTATTGAAAAAGCAGTATCAGTTGCTGGAACATTACTTACAACATCTGCTATGGTAGTAAATGAGCCTGATACTGATAAATCTTAGTTTAACTAATTAATTTTATATACTTATAATAAATGTAAGGATTATATGTTTAAGGATACAATATTTGATAATACTAAAGTTGTTAAACAAAAGTACTCATATCAGTATATAGATATAACCTGGCCATTAAATTATGAAACTGAGATGACAGTAAATATTTATGATAGAATAGTTAAGGTAATGAGTGATACAAGTAGTATGTGGGATATTGGTTTGGAATGATAAAGTATTAATTGGTAAAAGAAAATCGAATAATAAATCATATCCTGGAAAGTGGGAATTCCCCGGCGGAAAGGTTGATATGCATGAGAGTTTTTCGGAAGCAGTTAAGCGTGAATGGAAAGAAGAGTTGGATATAGAAGTACAACCAATCCATCAGCTTAGAACATTAAGTAATGATGATATTGAATTTATACCGTTCATTTTGAAATTAATAAGTGGTAAAGCTAAGATGCTTGACCACGATGAAATTAGATTTGTGGAGAGGAAGGAATTCCTCTCTATGGATTTAACAAAATTGAGTAAAGAAGCGGGCCAGATATTATTTGGCTCATATGGTATATTTTTAAAAGGAGTGAGTTGATGTTCAAAAAAGTGTTACGAATATGGTCTGTGATTGTATGGAAATTTCGTAAAAAAGTAAAAAAAGATAAAATGATGAAAGATTGGTGGATGGAGATAGGAAGACCACATGTAACTAAATATGATTAGATATAATAAGAAATGAAAGAAGTAGGTATTAGATGGGGTGATATGAATAAAGCCCAACAGGACTCAATAATGGTTTTAAAAAATTGGTTACATCAGATGTGGTCTAACGATGATATAAGAGATTATTATAGGTTTACATAAATGGTTATCTGAAATCCCCAATAAAAATACATTGGTATCAGCATCCGATTTAACAGTTCTTAAAGAATTGTGGGATGTGTATAGTTCAAGCATAGATACCGAAACAAAAGTTAATTAAAATAAAAAAACATCATATTTATATAAAAGTAAAGGAACATATGGAAGTAATGTTATCAGGATATCAGGCAGATGTATTAAATAGAGCAATTGATATATTTAAAAATAGAAAAGTAAGTTCACCAACCGGTTTTAATACCCTAGTAGATGATGCGTATGTTTTACAAAAAGCACTCGCCGTATGGGTATCTGAAAATACACCTATATCCGGTAATAGTGCTTCAGCTACTGGTCTTAAAACAGCGGCTACATTGGCATTCAATAAGGCTATTAACGATAATGGGTCAAGCGCCACTTCACAATCGAATACGTCTGGTGGCTCCAATATTAACACAAGGTATAGTACTACTACACAGACTGCAGCCGTTGGGGTGAATAATGTTAGTTTTCTAGCTGGATAAAAATATAATAACCCAATTTGTATAAATAATAAATACTTTTTGGGTTATTTTTTGCTTAAAAGCTTGGTTTATTAAATAAAAATGTGTATATTTGTTTAAATAAAGTTTAAAAAAGTTATGATAGAAACAGCACTATATAGTTTTGCATCTAATTCTACAAAATCGAAGATATCCCCTAAAGTATTCTTTGGGTTTAATAACGAATCTGATTTTGCGTTGAGTTGGGTAACATCAGTTAAATTAGCAAAACTACACTTCAAAAATGTAGTATTGGTAACCGATACTTGGGCTTGGGATAACATATTCTCAAAATTAGATTTGCCATTTGATGAGGTTAAATTAACATTAGATTCTATCGATGAAAACACTAATATGTGGGCCATTTCAAAAGCACATGCTATATTAGAAATGAGCGAACCATTTTTACATATCGATTCTGATGTTTATATATGGGAAGCTTTAGATAAAAAATATCTAATGAGTGATATATTGGTTCAAAGTAATGAATCATCAGAATCTGATATACAATCTGATTTTTACTACTCATTATATAAAATTCACAATGTATATTTTAAAGGCACAAATACATATTTAGATAATTCAAATATGAGTGAACGTAACATATATGCTTATAATTGTGGAGTAGTTGGTGGTACGGATGTAGAGTTTTTAAGAACATGGGCATCCCAGATGATTGAAGCTGCAAACTCAATTGATTCTATTATGCCACCAAGTAATGAGTTAACAAACCCAGATGATATTATGGTGTGGGTTGAACAAGCGTTACTTATGTTGATGGCTGAACATCATATGGTTGATGTATCTGAATTAGTAGAAATTGGAGTTGAGCAATCATACTATACACATTTTTGTGGTAGTGTTAAGAGAGATGTAAATCTTATGAAAGGACTTCATGTTAAATCAAGCACCCTATTTGGTGAAATAAAACTACCAATTGGTGGATTTGGTATATCTACAGATGGTGTTGTTAAACCTAAACCAACCAATGATATACCAACCAATGATATACCAACTTATGATATACCAACTTATGACCCTCAAACAGGAGATTTAAACCCTCACTACAAAGAACTTACAGGCAAAGAAAATCCAATGGGTGAATACAACAAAGTGGGTATATTAAAAGAAAAGAACGATATCATGTTAAAACGATATACCGAATCTAAAAAAATATCTAAATGGAAACATTTGGTTAATAAAATAATAAATTTAATAAAAAGTTATGGCAAATCACGTAAGTAATAGAATAGTAATTTCAAATATCAATAATGATATTTTAGATGAAGTAAATCGTATATTCAAAAAAGCAGAAGGTGAATACGAAGTTGGTACAGAAGAGTTAGCAAAGCGTGTATTCGGTGATGATGCTCCTGATGAATACGATAGAGGTTGGTATTGTGATAATTGTGGAGCTAAGTGGATGCATGGATATGCTGAGCTTGAAGAATACGATGGTATGGATGAAATTTGTATAGAGATAACATCAGCATGGGATTCGATAAATGGGTGGGTATATAGATTATTCCAAAATCTATCTAAGATTAACGAAAGTGTTATCATAATGAATACATTTGAAGATGAAGGTTATAACTTCGCCGGAGTGTATTATACATCTAAGGAGCATGAAGATGAATGTGAGTGGATGGATATGGATGAACATGATGTTAATATAATGTTCGGAGATGATGTTGAACAATCTGAGATTGCTAATGATAAATTTTACGATGCGATGTATGAATTAGAAAAATCACATAAAGAATGTCATTTAAGAGTTATTGAAGATATGAAATTAAACCCAGAAAATTATGAGTAATTCAACATACCAAATAAGAAAAACATCAGTTGAAAAAGATTACTCTGTACTACTAAACGATAGTTTAGGGAGTGTATTAGAATTTGATACATTTGAACAGGCTTCTCAAATAGTTATGATACTAAATTCAAATTCAGATAGTAATTGTAGATATGAGTTGGTAGCAGTTCCTACAATTAAAAAATACATATGAAGCTAAGAAGTGGTAAATACGCAGGTAAAGATATAGAGTATGTTCGAAGAGTAGCACCTTGGTATATCAATTGGGTAAAAACGAATAGACCCGAAATGTTAAAGGAACGTACTTCTAAGAAAGAACCTAATGATACTATTAACTCAATGAAATCTGATAATGTATGGGTACGGAGTATAAAACCTAACTTAGATTTTGATACTCAACCATCAGAATTGTATAAGATACCATTAGAAGAACCAATAGCTGAAATTAAAGTTGAGGTTGAAAAAGATACATCAAATGAATGGTGGGGTTAACAAAATTTAAAATATGAAAACACAAAAACTAATTAAGGAATACAAAGAAGCATCGCCAAAAGAAATACGATATGCTATATTAGAGAACTTCTTCTTTGGATTTAGTGGAGCAATTATAGTTCCATTCATTGCATTACGAATGGATATTGGAGTACTCATAGGTTATATGATACATTACTTTTATATCAGTAAAGTTATTAACAGACCCAAATACACAACAAGTTTGGCGAAGTTTATCTTATTTCCAATACCAACATCATTTGGGGCGTATATAGGGTATAAATTAGCATACTTTGTTTCACAATATTTAACACAATACATTCAATAAAAAATTGTATATTTACATAACAGAAAACACATAATATGACGAGTAAAAGAAAGCAGGAAATTATAGATAATTTAGAAGGAACTTTAGCTAACAAAAAGAACGTTAACGAAGATTGCCGGAATACTTTAATAAAGATTTTAGAGAACGTTAAGAATGATACCCACGTGGTAGCTAAGAAAAGAGGAAGAAAATCAAAACCAAAGAAAGAAGAATAATATGGCAAATGTTTGTAGAACGGATATTATAATTAAAGCGTCCAAAACAGCAATTGACAACTTTGTAGAACGATTTGATAAATGTGTAGATGGACTTTATCCTAATACTGAAGATGATAGTCCACATATCATAGATGAGTTCGGTGCTAACGCAGAGTTACTAATTGATAGAATTGGGTCTAAATGGGTTAGTATGTGGGATGGTGGAATCAGTTATCACAATGATACAGACGGTAGTAGTGAAGTACACCTTTCCTTAGATTCAGCATGGTATCCACCTTCAGATATGATTTTGGAAATGTTTAGACAAATGGAAGAAATTGATTCCGTACTTGAGCTCTACGAATCAGGTCAGGGTGTTAGAGTATATGGTTCATATTGGGATGAAGGATACCAACCGATAGGAGTATTCGAAGTATACGGTGGGGAAATAATCTCAGAAGAAAACAACGATTTAGATGAATCGGAGTGGGAGGAAAGGATAGAAGCAGAAGGAGGAGACTCAAATAATATGAGTTATTGGGATGAGGTAGTATCACCAGCATTTGAAATTCTCCAAAAGAAGTTGGATAAAGTAATGAAAGATATATAAGTTATGGTAAAGAAAGAATGGACTTGGATGTTTTTTAATGATGCATGGAATATAAATCCTAAAGAAACAAAAGGAAACGATATCCCACACTCAGATATCCGTAGGATGGAATCCGAAGGTGTGAGGAAGAAAAATTCCGATGGAATTCCTCAAACGCTTAGTGATGATAGCAATAACTATACTTTTAGTGATGATGATATATATGAAGATGGTATAGATGAAAGGCCTAGTGTTAAAGAAAGTGATAACTATAACGATGATGATTATGACTACTAACACAGATATAATACCATTGATTGCTTTAATCATATTTTTCATAATTGGG
>Ga0208303_1001152_pt1 | contig 10589 bp, 9 predicted proteins | sample CB_VirMetaG_2_FD_184537 | JGI IMG/M metagenome (GOLD analysis project Ga0208303, IMG submission 184537) | Freshwater to marine saline gradient viral communities from Chesapeake Bay - CB_1504_2 Viral MetaG (SPAdes) (version 4) | ecosystem: Environmental > Aquatic > Marine > Coastal | place: USA... | reverse complement strand
AAGGCAGGGCTACAAGATTGAGTGACATAATGCGAACTGGGGAATTAAATGACTAGACAGTACACAGAAAATCAGGTAAAATTCCTAGATGTACTATTTGATGAAGCAGGTGGGGATGTAGCAACAGCTAAGAAACTAGCTGGCTATGCAGATGGTACATCTACTACAGTGGTAGTTAAGAGCCTCAAGGAAGAGATACTAGAAGCAACACAGCAGTACATGGCACGTAATGCCCCTAAAGCTGCTGTAGCGATGGCTGGTGCACTCCTAGACCCTACTGAGTTAGGACTAAGAGATAAGATGTCAGCAGCAAAGGAACTACTGGATCGTACTGGGCTGGTTAAAACTGAGAAGCTACAGGTAGAAGCAAGTGGTGGTGTGATGTTAATGCCACCTAAGAAACAAAGTGATGATGACGATTAATGAATAGGAGTTTAGGCAAATGGAAATTACCGCAACCAACAGATGTGAAGGAAGAAAATGAGTGGCTACCTGTACCACGTATTGCTAGAACAGTCCCATTTGGCTACGAAGTGGACCCCAATGACGAAGACCTACTACTACCAATACCTAAAGAACTCGATCATCTGGAAAAAGCTAAAGCGTATCTACGCCAGTATTCGTTGCGACAGGTAGCAGCATGGTTAAGCAAAAACACAGGAAGGTATATATCACATCTTGGACTACAGAAAAGAATAAAGCATGAGCGACAGCGTAAGGACAAAGCTAGAAGCCTCCGTCAATGGGCAGTCTATGCGGAAAAGGCGATCAAGAAAGCCAAAGAAATCGAAGAAAGTAGACTTGGTGCAAAGCGAGTCCACACCACAGAAAGTACAGTATGATACACATGCTATTGAACGCGAAGCCAATGTACTATTTAAACCGAATGCTGGGCCACAGACAGAGTTTTTAGCTGCACCAGAACGAGAAGTATTGTATGGTGGTAGTGCAGGTGGTGGTAAGAGTTATGCGATGTTAGCTGATCCACTACGGTTTATGGGTCATCCTGCATTTAGCGGATTGTTATTAAGACATACAACAGAAGAGTTACGTGAATTAATATCTAAGTCACAGGAACTATATCCTAAAGTCTGGCCGGGAATAAAATGGTCAGAAAGAAAGATGCAGTGGACCGCACCATCTGGTGCAAGACTTTGGATGTCATACTTAGATCGTGATGATGATGTCATGCGCTATCAGGGTCTGGCTTTTAGCTGGATAGGTTTTGACGAATTAACTCAGTGGCCTACACCTTATGCGTGGAACTACATGAGATCTCGTCTACGTTCCACTGCCCCTGATTTAGAAGTGTACATGAGGGCAACAACTAACCCCGGTGGACCGGGACATGGATGGGTTAAGAAGATGTTTATTGATCCAGCACCATACGATACAAGTTTTGCTGCAACAGATATAGAAACAGGAGAAGCGTTAAAGTATCCAGCAGGTCATAGTAAAGCAGGTAGACCACTATTTAAACGTAGGTTCATACCTGCTAGGTTATCAGATAACCCATACCTGTCAGATACAGGTGACTACGAAGCAATGCTACTGTCATTACCTGAACATCAGCGTAGGCAGTTGCTAGAGGGTGATTGGGATATTAAAGAAGGTGCAGCTTTCACAGAGTTTAACAGGTATGTACATGTTGTTGAACCATTTGATATACCGAGTAACTGGGTTAAGTTTAGGGCGTGTGACTATGGTTATGGTTCTTATAGTGGTGTTCTTTGGTTTGCTGTTACGCCAGATGAACAACTCATAGTATATAGAGAGTTATATGTATCAAAAGTATTAGCTACAGATTTAGCTGATATGGTACTTGACTTAGAAGCAGGAGATGGTAATATAAAGTATGGAGTACTAGATAGCTCTGTATGGCATAAACGAGGTGACACAGGACCATCACTTGCAGAACAGATGATAAATAAAGGCTGTAGGTGGAGGCCATCAGATAGAAGTAAAGGAAGTAGGGTATCAGGTAAGAACGAAATACACAGAAGACTACAGGTAGATGAGGACAGTGAAGAACCTAGACTAGTATTCTTTTCTAACTGTACAGAACTAATTTCACAATTACCTGCATTGCCTATTGACAAACGTAACCCAGAAGATATAGATACACATGCAGAAGATCACTTATATGACGCACTACGATATGGGGTTATGTCAAGACCTAAGTTTAATTTATTTGATTACGATCCTAGTAGAAGACCATCAAGCACCATGCCAGTAGCAGATGCTGTATTTGGATATTAAGGAAAAAAAATAATGGCAGATGATTTTACAATAGAACAAGACGCTATACATCTAGAGGACGCAGATGAGTCTAGAGATGAAGAAATAGCAAACCTAGTACCTTTTATAGTTGACAGATACAAAAGAGCAGAAGACTATAGGTATCAGGATGAAGAACGTTGGATAAAGTCTTACAGAAACTACAGGGGTTTGTACGGCACAGACGTACAGTTTTCAGAAGCAGAACGCTCTCGTGTATTTATTAAGGTAACTAAAACTAAAACTCTTGCTGCATATGGACAGATAGTAGATGTTCTATTTGCAAATAATAAATTTCCATTGACAATTGACCCAACACAACTACCTGATGGTGTAGCAGGTGATGTACACTTTGATCCAAAGGAACCACCTGAAGTAAGAGATATGATGGATAGTCCATATGGCTTTGCTGGTGACGGTAAAGACCTACAACCGGGTGACACTCAAAATACCCTAAATGAAAGATTGGGTGAATATGCAAATAAACTAGGAGAGATAGAGGGTGTTAGAGAAGGTGTTGGTAAAACAGGTACGGCAATTACGTTTAGCCCTGCTCTTGTGGCAGCGAAAAGGATGCAGAAAAAGATACACGATCAGTTAGAAGAGTCAGGTGCTAGTAAACATTTAAGAAGTACAGCATTTGAAATGGCATTGTTTGGTACTGGTGTTATGAAAGGACCATTTGCTATTGATAAAGAGTATCCTAACTGGGATGATGAGGGTGAGTACAATCCACTTATTAAAACTGTACCACAAGTATCGCATGTATCAGTGTGGAACTTCTACCCAGATCCAGATGCTAACAACATGGATGAGGCACAGTATGTAATAGAACGACACAAGATGTCACGTTCACAGCTACGTGCACTTAAGAAACGCCCATACTTTAGAGACAGTGTAATTGAGGAAGTGATCACAAGAGGTGAGAACTACGAAAAGCTGTACTGGGAAGATGATCTATCTGACTATGCACCACAGCATGACATTGACCGCTTTGAGGTTATGGAGTATTGGGGTACAGTAGATATTGAACTATTAGAAGAACAAGAGATTACAATACCAAAAGATCTACAGGAACTAGATGAGCTACAGGCAAACATCTGGATATGTAATGGTAGACTATTACGTGTAGTACTTAATCCATTTAAACCTGCTCGTATACCTTACATGGCAGCACCATATGAACTTAACCCATATAGTTTCTTTGGTGTAGGTATTGCAGAGAACATGGATGACACACAAACTTTGATGAATGGTTTTATGCGTATGGCAGTTGACAATGCTGTACTGTCAGGTAACTTACTTATTGAGGTAGATGAAACTAACCTAGTGCCGGGTCAGGACTTGACAGTGTATCCCGGCAAGGTGTTTAGAAGACAGGGTGGTGCACCCGGACAGGCACTGTTTGGTACAAAGTATCCAAATGTATCTAGTGAGAACATGATGATGTTTGACAAAGCTAGACAGCTATCGGATGAGAGTACAGGTTTCCCATCTTTTGCTCATGGTCAGACAGGCGTAGCTGGTGTGGGTAGAACTGCATCAGGTATATCTATGTTGATGGGTGCAGCAGCAGGTGGTATTAAGACAGTGATTAAGAATGTAGATGACTATCTACTCAGACCATTAGGAGAAGGACTGTTTCAGTTTAATATGCAGTTTGATTTTGACCCTGACATCAAAGGTGATCTAGAAGTATCTGCACGTGGAACAGAAAGTTTGATGGCTAATGAAGTACGTAGCCAGAGGTTGATGCAATTTTTAGGTGTTACATCCAATCCAGCACTTGCACCTTTTGCAAAATTCAACTATATTATACGTGAGATTGCAAAATCTTTAGACCTTGATCCAGATAAGGTTACTAATAATATGGATGAAGCAGCAATACAGGCTGAGATTATGAAAGGTCTACAGCCAGAACAGCCACCAGCAGGTGCACAACAACCACCAGCAGGAGCTAATCCAATGGATACATCAGGAGCAGGAGGAGGAACAATTGGAACAGGACAAGCACCAGTACCCGGAGAACAAGGGTTTAGTGGGCCACCGCAAGGAGCTACTCAGCAAGCTCAAGCCCCTAGTCAGCAACAACCGCCAGTGGGTACTATTCAGTAGCTATCTGGACTCTATGATTGAAAGTGAAAGAAAAACATTAGAACAATCGATTGACATGGTTACAATGCACAGAGCGCAAGGAGCAATCAGTGCGTACCAAAAGATTAAACAACTAAGGGAACACGTAAATGGCTGATATATTAAGAAGAACAGTAGGAACTGGATCAGAAATACTTGATAGATCATCGAGGCCAACTCGACAAGCACCTAAAGTTTCTAGGTCTAATGGTAAAACAAAACTAAGAGGAGGTGCTAATATTGAAGGACGTATTTCACCTAGAAAAGTTATAACACAAGATAGTAAAGGTAATCAGGTACAAAAAGAAGTAGATGTTAAAACTGCTAATGCATTATTAGATATTGGTGCTATAGTTTCTTTAGGAAATGGTTTTTTTCTAGATGCAGATTTAGCACTAAGTGCTGACGGTGTTAACGTAGAAGATTATAAGTTTGGTGAAGGTCGTATAGATAGATTAGGTTTAGGTATAGGTAAAAAATTTGACGATGGACAAATTGGTGTAAAAGGCACATATAACCCAGAATCAAGAGATGCTACAGTAGGATTGGGTGGATCTTTTAAATTTAATAAAGGTGGAGAAGTACAAATGCAAAAACAAATGGAAATGTTTCAGGACGGTGGTTTAAATGATCAGGGTGGATCTAAAGATCCTGTGTCTGGTAATGATGTACCTTCAGGTTCACTTAAAGAAGAGGTACGTGATGACATAGATGCAAAGCTAAGTCCGGGTGAGTTTGTATTTCCTGCTGATGTTGTACGATTTATAGGTTTAGAAAAACTAATGCTCATGCGTGATAAGGCTAAGAGAGGTCTAGCTCGTATGGAAGAGATGGGGCAGATGGGTAACTCTGAAGAAGCTACCATAGATGATGATGTACCATTTGGTATGGAAGATTTAATTATTGTAGCAGGATCACCTGACAATGAGATGAGCAAAGGTGGTGTACCTAGTTATAGTAGAGGTGGACAACTATTGGGTTTAGATGGTTATGTAGCACCTACTACGTATTATAATCCAGCTACAGGACAGGAGATGATCTCTACTAAAATAGGTGGTAAGTTTTTTCCACCATTACCTAAAGGGTTTGTAGAAAAACCTAAGAAGGCTGAAGCAAAACCTAGAGATGTTAAATCAGAAACTGCTAAAGTAGATACTGAACTAGGTAGTGGTGAAGTGGATGGTGGACCAGATAAAGGTGATAAAAGTTTTGGAGAACTATCACCCGATGAACAAATATCTTATGGACAAGATTTAATGGGACCATTTGGAGGTGCTATAAGTGTTGCTAATAAAGCAATAGGTTATGGAGCAGATTTTGCGTTAGGCCCAAGTCTAGGTGGGAAAATTGGTGCGTATGGTTTAGGAGCTTTGACAGATACACAAATAGATACTAGTTTAGGTATTGCAGCTCAAATTGAAAAAGAAGAAAATAGGGCTATAGATTTAGCACTTTCAGATATTAGTGCCGTATCTCCTAGTGTTGCTAATAAAGCACGTAAAGATTATGAAGCTGCACAAAAAACAAAAACAGCTTCTTATGCTGTATCACAACAATTAGGAGTAGCACAAGACTTAGTAGAACAACATCAAGATGATGTAAGCAGAGGTAATGCACCTCCCGGTTCAGTTCCTAATTCATTTGGTGGGTATAGTACCACTACAGGACCACAACAACATAGTACTAATAGTAATAATGAAGTTGTAAGTAATAAAGAACATAAAGAAGAAATGTCTCGTCAAAAAGAAGCAAAAGAAAAAGCAGCAAAAGCTAAAGATTTTAAAGATTTTATGTCCGACTATGAAAAAGCTAAAGCAAGTGGACCTGATCCAGATATGGCAGATAAAGGTGGTGTAGAAGCAGTAGGTGGTAAAGAAGGAACGCAAAGTGACGATACAGGACCAGATGATGACGGTACAGGTGCAGGATCAGAAACAGGTGTTATGAATATAGGAGGATTAGCATCTAAACCTAAAAAGAAAAAACAAAAGAAGATGAAGCGTGGTGGTTTAGCTTCAAGATAATAAACCACATGTGTTGGCTACCTATGCCCCTAATAAGGCTACCATAGCCCCAACGAAAGGAAATATAATATGTCAGACGTAACACAAGTAGAAGTAGAACCAAGTAAAGTAGCATTTGTATCTAGACCTTACAGTAAGGATGAGAAACTTAAGAAGGACGAAGAAGAACTAGAACAGCTACTAGAAGAACAAAAACAGGATGCCTCAACAGAAGAAGTAGAAGAAGAACCTACTACTGCTGAAGAAAAAACATTTAAGAAAAGATATTCAGATCTACGTAGGCATCAACAGAAACAGACAGAAGAACTAAAGACTGAGATAAATGCACTTAAGAGCCAGTTAGAACAGTCAACTAAGAAACAGATTAAACTTCCTAAGTCTGACGAGGATATAGAAACATGGGCCAAAGAGTATCCTGATGTAGCTGCTATAGTAGAAACAATAGCTATGAAGAAAGCAGCAGAACAATCAGCTAGTCTAGAGCAACGTGTTAAAGCATTAGATGATATGCAACAGGACGTAAGCAAACAACGTGCAGAGACAGAGTTGTTACAAATGCATCCAGACTTTGATGATATACGTAACGATGATGACTTTCATACATGGGCAGAAGAACAGCCTAAGTGGATACAGGACGCTCTGTATGAAAATGATAATGATGCACGATCTGCTGCTAGAGCAATTGATTTGTACAAGGCAGATAGAAGTATTACAACTAAGAAAACTAATAATAGAGATGCAGCTAAGTCTGTATCTACAAAAGGAAAACGTAACAAACCTGTAGAAAATGAGTCTAGTTCTTTTCTAAGAGAGTCTGAAGTACAGCGTATGACCGCAAAGGAATACGAAAGTAGATCAGATGAAATCATGGAAGCTATTAGACAAAACAAGTTTGTATACGATTTATCTGGATCAGCACGTTAATTAGTGTTGACAAACAGTAGATTGTGTATATAACTATACATAGTCGCAAGATGTAGTTAGCCCTTGAATAAGACTACCTAACTATATCTCACTATACTTCTAAGACAACCCGATGAAGAAGAGCCTATGTGTAGTTGGCCTTACACGTACAACCTCTTAGTTCACGGCCCTTAAGGTAGATAAAAAATAGTGTACAATATGTACACATGGGATGTCGTATATAGGAGAAAATAAAATGGCATTTTCAACTGCAACAGGCTACGGCAACCTGCCTAATGGTAATTTCTCACCAGTTATCTACTCTAAGCAGGTACAAGTAGCTTTTCGTAAGGCTTCAATTGTTGAAGCTATTACAAATAGTGACTACTTTGGCGAGATCGCAAATATGGGCGATAGCGTTAAAATAATTAAGGAGCCAGAAATCACGGTTAAAGCGTATGCTCGTGGTACTACGATTACTCCGCAAGACTTGGACGATGAAGAGTTCTCTCTTACCATCGACAAAGCAAACTACTTTGCATTTAAAGTCGATGATATTGAAGAGGCACACTCTCACATCAACTTCCAACAGCTTGCAACTGATCGTGCAGCTTACAGACTAGCTGACCAGTTTGACCAAGACGCTCTTGGTTACTTAACTGGTTTCAAACAGTCTTCTTTGCATTCCAATGCTGATACTGTTAACTCAACTGTTAATGGTGCAGTTGCTGTATCTACAGCAGGTACTGACGAATTACTAAGCTCAATGAAGATAGATGCTTCTGAGTTCGGTGGTTCTGCTAGTAATGCAATTGGTATTCAAGCACGTGCTGGTGGTGCAACTTCTGCTACACCCGGTTCAGGTAATGCTAACCCATTACAAATCGTAGCTCGTATGGCTCGTTTGCTTGATCAACAAAATGTTGACACCAACAATCGTTGGCTCGTTGTTGATCCAGTTTTCGTTGAAGTTCTCAAAGATGAAGACTCTCGTCTTCTCAATGGTGACTTTGGTGGAAGCGGAATACAAAATGGTCTTATACTTAATAACCTTCATGGTTTCAAAGTATATATGTCTAACAACCTACCTTCTATTGGAACTGGACCAGCTACTACTGGTGGTACAAACTCCTCTAACTTTGGTATGATTGTATCTGGACATTCTTCTGCTGTAGCAACTGCCGAGCAGATTAATAAGACAGAGACATATCGTGACCCTGATAGCTTTGCCGACATAGTTCGGGGAATGCATTTGTATGGACGTAAGATACTTAGACCTGAAGCTCTAAGTGTTGCACGTTATTGCTTGGTATAAGGAGACTGAATCATGGCTACAGTAACAACCTTAAGTTCAGCGGCTCGTGGCTCAGATGCCAGAGGTCGCGCTCCTTACTTGGTGCAAAATAGTATTGACTTCTCTGCTGCTGTTACCGCTAAAGGTACAGCACTAGCAGCTGCTGATATTATTGAAGCAATCACAATACCTGCTAATACTATGATCTTGGATGCTGGTTTTGAAGTAACGACAGTTCACGCTGGTACTTCTTCTGACTGTGCACTTGATCTAGGAGTAACAGGTGTTGATGTGGATGCATACGTTGATGGCTTTGACTTTGACGGTGCATCAGCAGGTGCTTATAGTGTAGGTGCAGGTAGTGGACCTCTCACTGTTGGTGCAACTGCCGACACGCTTGATGTTTTAATTCAGGCACAAACTGGAACTACAACGGCTGGTGTTATCCGTGTCTTTGCATTATTGCTAGACGTTGATGACATAGGCACAGTAGGTGCAGATGAAGTGGATCGTGATACACTCGCGTAACACATGTGGAAGGGGTGGGATAAACCTGCCCCTTTCTACTTAAGGATATATTATGGCTACAACATTTCTAACATTAGTTAATGATGTCAACAAAAGGCTGAACGAAGTTGAGCTTACCAGTTCTAACTTTGCATCAGCCACAGGTTTTTATGCACACATAAAAGATGCAGTCAACTCTGCTATACGCTACATTAATGAAAGCGAGTATGAGTGGCCTTTTAATCATTCAGAAAAAGAACAAACATTAGTTGCTGGTACAACAAGATACGCATTTCCAACAGATGCTAAACTAATAGACTTTGAATCGTTTAGAATAAAAGAAGATGCTACATTAGGAAATGATACAAAGAAACTAGCTTTAATTACATATGATGAATACCTAGAAAAATACGTGGATCAGGAGTACGCTGCAAGTCAGACACGTGCACTACCACGTTTTGTTTTTCATGGACCTGATCTAAAGTATGGTTTGATAGAACCACCTGATAAAGCATACACGTTAGTATTTGACTACTATGTATTTCAGGCAGACCTATCTGCTCATGGTGACACAATGGTTATCCCAGACCGTTTTAAACACGTTGTAGTGGACGCTGCAATGTTTCATGCATATATGTTCAGGGGTAACACTCAAGATGCTGTAGTGGTCAAGGAGAGGGCAGATGAGGGTATTAAAGCAATGAGGTCTATGTTAATTAATCGCTATCACTATATGAGGTCTTATATGATACCTGCTGCAACAGGAGGACGTAGACTAGGTTCCTCTAGGTCTACAGCAGGATCGAGCTTGGATAGTCTATAATGCCTGATGCATGGGAGACATTTAGAATAGAGTTTAAAGGTGGGCTAGTAACTAATCTTAGCCCATTGCAACAAGCTATCAATGCTCCCGGTTCTGCCAGAATACTACGTAACTACGAACCATCTATTGATGGAGGTTACAAACGCATACAGGGCTATGCTAAGTTTGATAGTAATATTATGGCTCCATATGGTAATCCAGTTGTACATGGAGCTAGTCAATCAGGTACTACATTAATTATAGCAGCAGTGCATACTACTCCTGCTGTTGGTGATACATTTACTATAGCAGGAGTCTCTAGTACATATACAATATCGGGTGTATCTTTTGATGCTACTAATAATAGAGCCACACTAACTTTATCAGGTGCACTAGCTTCTAGCCCTGCTAATGGTGCGCTTATAACATTTGCTACTGTAACTACAGCTAACTATGCTAATGGTATTACATACTTTAATAATAAAGCTGTAGTAGCACTTAATGCAGATATATTAGAAACAGCAGGTAGTGGCTATACAAAAATAAATAAACCTAATTATGGTAGTCCATTAGTACACAATGCTTCTCAGACAGGTACATCTCTAGAGATAGATGCGGTAGATAACTTTCCACAAGCAGGTGATGTATT
>Ga0208303_1001151_pt1 | contig 10592 bp, 11 predicted proteins | sample CB_VirMetaG_2_FD_184537 | JGI IMG/M metagenome (GOLD analysis project Ga0208303, IMG submission 184537) | Freshwater to marine saline gradient viral communities from Chesapeake Bay - CB_1504_2 Viral MetaG (SPAdes) (version 4) | ecosystem: Environmental > Aquatic > Marine > Coastal | place: USA... | reverse complement strand
TCAGGGCTAAAAGGATCATAGATCAAATCTTTGAAGACGCTGGATACACCTATGATTCTGAATTTTTTGAGAGTCCTCTATTCCATCAGATTTATATTAGTGCATTTGGTAATACATCAACTGTAGATCTAACTACTGATAATAGTGGTGGTAGCGAGAATACTGCGTATGGTGACAATCAAACCCTAACACAACATACATATGATAGATTAAATTGGCAAAATAACTGGGTTGATCCAGGTAATAGGTTATCAAATCCTCCTACATCACCTTATGGTACTGTTTATGAAACACCGGGAGCGGGTACGTATGATATCTCAGCGCGTTGTTTTTATATAGGTTCTACAGAAAATAGTGATGGTTCACCTTATTATCTCAGAGCAACACTACAAATCTATAATTATAGTACTAGTACAATTTTAGCACAATCTGTTTTAACTGGTGGTAATTCTGGAGGTGCTACTCTATTTGCTAACGGTACCGGTTTATCAATAGGCGCTCTAAATAACATAGGTATTAGAGTTATACCAGAAAACTCAACTGATCAAGATCTAGTTAACAATGTGGTATTCGAAGTTACTTCAGCACCAGGTCGTTACAGTGTTACTAGTGGTTTAGATTGTCAATATAAACAAATTGATTTTATTAAAGATATTCTAACATCATTTCGTTTAGTACTTTCACCAGACGCTAATGACCCAAAGAATTTCATTATCGAACCTTGGCAAACCTATATCAATAGTGGTAATTTATATGATTGGTCTGATAAACTAGTAGAGAATAAAGATATTCAAATCGAACCGGTTTTCTTTAGTCAATCAGATGAGATAAATTTTAAATTCCAAGAAGGTGGTGATTACACTAACATTTATCACCAACAGTCTTTTAAAGAAATATATGGTCAATTAGATTTTACTAGTGGTAATGATTTACTAAAAGGAACTAGAGAAGTCAAACTACTTGGTATAGCGCCAACTGAATTAGTAAATATCCAGGGTGCTTTAGCTAATGACTTTGTACCTATTCCACAATTACACACACATTCTAGTGAGGATACGGGTTTACAACACCTACCAATTAAACCAAAAACCAGAATGTTATTCTATAATGGTCTACAACCATTTACTGTACCGGGTAACGCACACGATGGCTGGTATTTACAGAATGACCCTAATAAAAAACTCGTATACCCTCTAGTTTCTCCGTATGAGAATTGGCCGATTACTACAACAAGTTTAAATCTTAATTTCTCTAATGATATTCAGTATTGGGGAACTAGAGCTGGTTATAATGATACCGGAGTTACTCTATATGAAAACTACTGGTCTCGCTACATCGCTTCTCTCTATAATAAATATAGTAGAAGAGTAACAGCGAATTTTGTTTTAAATAACATCGATCTAAATGAGTTTAGTTTTGATGATACTATATTTGTTAATGGTACGTATTACAGACCTGAAAAGATTGTAGATGTTCAAGTAGGAGCATACACAGAGGTGTTAGTACAATTGTTAACTGCGAATGATTACGTACCTACTTTAAATTTATTACAAGAATTAACAGTGAACTCAGTTACTACATTCCCAGCGGGTTGCTTTGGATCAACAGGTTATATTGTAGTAGATACTCAAGGTACACCTGGTTTCACATGGGCACTTTCAAACGGACAAACAGGAGCAGCACTACAGGGTGCGTCACCTGGTAATGCGCCATATGTATTTACAATACTTAATGTTGCACCAGGTACCTACACTTTAACTATTACAGATAGTTTAGGTAGAACTAAAGATCAACAAGTTACTATTGGTCAAACTATTACTGCTCCCCCAACTGCTACTACAATTATCTCAGCCCCTACTGATTGTACTTCCCCGTGTAATGGTAGTGTTGGTGTTAACCCGACCGGAGGTAGTGGTGGACCTTACACTGTAACTTGGAGTGATGGAGTAGTTCAAACTTCAGCGCCATATTTAAGAACTGGTATGTGTCCTGGTCAATATGATTTCTACGTAACAGATTCTTCTGGTTGTTCATCAGTTAGTTATTTAGTTCAACTAGAATGTGAGTCAGAGTATCCAGTATACAAATTTGCACGTTACCTTAATTCTTGTACACAATTATCTTCTACTTTTAGATACGTTAGTTTACAAACTGCACCTGATTTAAGCACTTCATGGAAATTAGAAGATTTATTAGGTAACCCAGTTGAAGGTTGTTGGGTTTATATAGGTCAAACAGGTACAACTGCGGATTCTGTATTAGTACAATCATTTGAAAATTGTGAAACTTGTGAAGGTATTCAAAGTGGTAATAATTACGAGTTGACTAATTGTGATCCATTTGCGAGAGAACAAACTACTATTGTTGACTTTGGTATAATAAACCCAGGTGGAACTTCTGTTTGGGAATTAAATGGAACTCAGGGTTGTTGGCAAGTAACAGCAGCTACTCTCCTTCCAGCTGGTTCTTATACACCTGCGGTTTCATATGATAACTGTGCTACTTGTAGTGGTGGACCGACTGTAACTACTTATATAATTGACGATTGTCTATCAGGGTTATATTATACGGTACCTAGAGGTAACAGTGACTTTAATGTTGGAGATATAATTCAATGGACTGAGATTGGTGGTGGTGCAGTTTACTGTGGAACTATTATTCAATTAAGTACTGGAACACCTGATGCAGAGTTATTTGATCAGAACAACACATTTCCAAGTTGTGATGATTCCGTACACTGTCTCCAGTAATTCAACAAACTAATAATTTATATTTAAAGACATATGGCTGAAAGTAATGTTAAAATAACCTTCGAGATTGACGGACTAGAACAGTCCGTTACATCTATCGATGATGCGAAGAATGCACTGTCTCAATTAGAAGACCAGGCTAAAAAGGCTGAAAAGTCTATTGAAGATACTGGTAAACAAATTGAGAAAACAGGTAAAGAAGCAGAGAAAGCCGGTGAAGCTGGTGAGGGTGCAATTGCTGTACTTGATGAAGCAACTGGTGGATTAGCCAGTAGATTCAAGAATGTAATTGGTGGTATTGGTAAAATGGGTACCGCACTCAAAACCTCTTTTAAAGCGGGTGTACAAGGTGCCTCATCTTTAAAAAAGGCTTTAATTGCTACAGGTGTTGGTGCGATTGTAGTAGCTGTTGGACTCCTCGTTTCTTACTGGGACGATATAAAAGGTTTAGTTAGTGGTGTCAGTGCAGAACAAAAGAAACTTCTAGCAGAAACTCAAGCTACAGCCACAGCGGCCGAAGAACAATTAGCCGCTACTGAAGCAAGTGAAAACTCGCTTAAACTCGCTGGTAAATCTGAAGAAGAAATCAGAGATCTCAAGATACAACAAACTGATGAGATTATTACTGCTACTGAAGCCGTTCTAGAACAACAGAGATTACAAGCGAAGGCACAAGAAGAAGCAGCGATTAGAAATAGAAACATTGCACAAAATGTACTTCGTTTCTTATTGGCTCCTGTTACTTTGATACTATCAACTGTGGATGCAATGACTGCTGCTATCAGTAAAATACCTGGTATCGATATTAGTACTAATCTAGAAGAAAGTTTCTCTGGTGGTATCGCTGAAATGTTATTTGATCCTGAAGAGGTGGCAGCAGAAGGTCAGGCTACCGTAGAGGAAACTGAGAAGCAACTGGCCGCACTCAGAAACAAAAGAGATGGTTATATATTAGCAGATCAGAAGGCTGACCAGGATGCGCGTGATAAAGCCAAAGCAGAACGTGAAAAGGTTGCCGCTGAAGAGGCTGCGTTACTAGAAAAACTAGCAGCAGAGAAAGAGGCTGCGAGAAAGAAACAAGAGGCTGCTGATGCGGCCGCTCTACAGAAACAAATTGATAATAGAAATACTATTGATGCTTTACTTCAACAAGCGGATCTAGATAGTATTCAAAGTACATATGATAGAGCACAAGCTGAATTAGAGATACAGAGACAAAAAGATCTAGAGACTCTCAGAATGGCAGGTGCCACTGAAGCAGAAATATTCCGTATACAACAACAATACGACGCTAAATCTAAAAAACTAGAAGAAGAGAACGAGAAGTTTAAAGAAGATTTACGTGAGGCAGATGTTCAAAATGCTTTATCCGCCGGTTCTGCCGTTTTAGGTAGTATTGTAGATCTAGTTGGAGAGGGTTCAGCAGTTGGAAAAGCCGCGGCGTTAGCGCAAGTGGCTATAGATACCTACGGTTCTGCTACCGCTGCATATAAATCAGTAGTTGGTATTCCGGTTGTAGGTCCAGTATTGGCGCCTATTGCAGCAGGTGTTGCTGTAGCGAGTGGTTTAGCGAGCGCTAAAAAGATTATGAGTACAAAAATACCTGGTAATAAATCAGTGGCTGCTCCTTCTATTACCGCTCCCCCAACAGGACCTACTGTTGATCCAAATGCGGCAATTGAATCTGCGGCACAAGGACAAGAATCCGGTGGTAATATTACATTAGGTAATCAACAAGGTTCGACTGGTGGTACAATTGTAAAAGCATATGTTGTTAGTTCAGATATGACATCTCAACAGGAAGCAGACAAGAAAATAAATGATCTCGCTAGATTATAATAAAGATAAATAGACTATGAATAAAATTGTAGAATTACTGATAAACTTTGATGAGTTTGAAATGGATGATCTCGGAGTAGAGATAATTTCATTGGTTGATGCGCCGGCTATTGAAGTAAATTGGATGGCATTTTCTAAAGAAGAAGATGCGGCATTTGAAGAACATGTTTTAAAAATAGCAGCTGAAGTTGGTGAACCTTTTGATCCTGAAGAAATTGTTTATGTTGATATTACTAAATCTGATTTCGCTACTCTAGGTGAATACTTAAGAGGTATACAAGCATTAGATATTTTATCAAATCTTCCAGAAGGTGAATTAGATAAAGAAGCAGATATTAGATATAGATACGCTGGACCTAGTGCTCAAAGATCTTTCTGTACAACTTTAAAAGCAGTTAATAGAATGTACACTAGAGAACAAATAACTCTAATGAATAATGTTAATACTCCATTTGGACATAACCGCCAATCCTATAGTGTTTTTAAATACAAAGGCGGTCCAAATTGCCGACATTTTTGGGAATCGCTCGCTGTCTACAGAAGTGGGGGACAACAAGTTATTGTTAGTTTAGGACCTGTTAGAGGGAATGGAGAAGAGAGAGAACTCGCAGGAAAATCTAATAATGATGACACGCCGTCACCTGAAGGTAGTGTTAGAAACAATGCGTACTTTAATTCACAATGGGCATTTAGTTCCGATGAAAAACAAATAGTGACAGGTCCCGCAATGATCCCACTACAATTAATAGCAAGACGAGATGAAAAGGATAATTTATTCCATGTATATTTTAGCGAAGAAACTATCGAAAAGATTTCAAAGAAATTTCTTTCGGACAATAATACTCATAATACAGATATTAATCACGATAATAATATTGTCACGAGTAATACTCTTTTAGAATCTTGGATTGTAGAAGATCCTGAAAAGGATAAAGCAGCTGCATTAGGTTTTAATGTACCAAAAGGAACATGGATGACATCATATAAAATTAATGATAAAGAAACTTGGAATAAAATAAAGAATGGAGAACTAAATGGATTCTCTGTTACTGGTTCTTTTCTAGAAAAATTACAAAAATAAAATAATGGATTCAATCAAAGATTCAATAGCAAATGTTACTACTATAGGTGCAACTGGAATGGTTATGTTTAATTGGAATGAACTTTTAACTATGGGACTTTTAATTACTGGTTTAATACTTAATATTCAGCGCATATATGCTAATAACAAAAAAAAGGACTAACCATTACAGTTAGTCCTCAAAACAAAACAAAATCATCATTTAATTTTAGAATAGTCGATATGCTTTATCACCAAAGGTAATTACTTTGATAATATCATCATCTACTATTACTTTAAAGAATCCAAATATATCTAGATCTTTATTAGTCCATGCTGCAAATACTGGACCTCTATCATTGGGTTGATTCATCATTCTAATTTGTTTTCCTTCTTCTACCGCAATCTTTACCCTTCTTTTTTGTTTAGAAAGTTGTTGTTTAGTATCTAATGCATTTAACTTAGTAATATCTTCTGTAGATAAACCATACTTGTTTGCGATCATTGTAGGAAACTTGGCATCTCTTGAACTAAAAGAAACTGTACCAACTGTAATTTTATTTTTCATGTTGTGTATGGTTTATTTTTAATTCATAGACAAGACATTCAATATCTTTATCTATATCTTCTGAGTCACCAGCCATAATTCTTTCAAATAGCCATTCTTCAAAGTTTCCAGGGAAGCTGTCAGCAGCTTCACCCCACCATAATTCTAGTTGTTCTAAATGTGTCATAGTATTACTTTTTTTTTAGTTGTACATTTGTTGTACATTTATTATATGTATACAAATTATTTTGTTTCATTTTCTTTTGCAATATCTTCATCAATCATTTTTACTTGTTGTTGCATAGAAGCCAAAAAGTAGTGTGCAAAGTCTAGAGCAACATCACATCGACGTCTATCATTAAAAGTTCTAAATCCTTTACCTTCTTTTTCCCAACCAGCAAACTCTGCCATTTTGGCTTCACAGTTTATAAATTGGTTCCAACTACTTAATACAATATTCTCTCTAGTCCAAGCAGTTATAGATCTGGTTTGAACATCAGGTTTTTCTAGAAAGTCATGTTGTTCTAAAAACGCATCGTGCATTTTATTAAATTCAGCACGCTCTTCTTCATGGAATTTTTCAGTTGCTGCTTTACCTTCATCTGAAAGTAGATAGTCCATTAATTCTTGTGTTGTTGTGTCTTGTGTACTCATTTTTCTTTTTTTATTAATTATTAATTATTGATTACTTAGCTAATATACAAAATAATTTTGACATAAAAAAATTATTTTGCAACTTTTTTTGATTTTTTTTAGTAGTCAGTCGTACTTTCCACTTCCTCGATTTCTTCTTGGGTATACCCTAATTGTTTGAAGAAGTCAAATACATAAATCATTTCATCGCGACACGCATCATCATCACTATAATGTTCTACCTGACCGGTTTTATCTTCTAAATATTCATAGTGACGATTCTGACACTCTTCAGAGAATTCCTCCCACTTCATCTTGAAGTTTTCTGAGTTTAATTTCATTTGATTTTCCATTTTTGTTTTACTTTAATTGATTATTATACTACTAATATAACACTTTTATTTGACATAAAAAAATTATTTAGCAACTTTTTTTAAATTATTTTTAGATTATCCCCAAAGTTCTTCTTCTACTTTAGCAATTTCAGCAGAGGTATATCCTAATTCCATAAAGAATTCACGAGTTTGTTCTATTGAATCATCGTGGACATCATCACTAGTATAACGCTCTACCTGACCAGTTTCATCTTCTAACCACTCTTGGTGAAGACGATCACATTCTGAATATTTCTCTTCAAAAATGTTTTCAAATGTTGTTGTTGTTAATTCCATTTTGTTTTACTTTAATTGATTATTATACTACTAATATAACACTTTTATTTGACATAAAAAAATTATTTAGCAACTTTTTTTAAAAAAGTGGCGCGGTTTGTTTTTTGACTAGTCTACAATTAACTGTATTGACTTCCATTCCAGTGGCTTCACTATAAACTTTACTTCTTTTTAAATTACACCATTGGGGGTAATTACTCGCTAGCCAACTCGCAGACTCGCTATGTGCTTTCCCTCTATTAGGATGGACATTACAACCCCCATTCTGTGAACCACCTCTTTTATTCTTAATACAGTATTTAAAAACATTTCTAATATTATAACCTAATTCAAAGAATCTACAAGACATATAAACATCTTCTATAAACTCAGGTCCATGTCGGTAACTAATTTCATTAGTATCTATAACATCTAGATTAAACCAGACTGCGAGTAGAGCAACTTTGTTAGTTGCGTATGGATAATGTTTTCTCGCATCTCTAGGAAATGAATGATGACAAAAAGAACCATGTGGAGTTTCATCCATCCAAACATCTAGATCCTCTAATAACTCTTCTAAAATATCATTAGTAGTTGGAGTATCATAAGTCATATAATGAAATGGTTCATCTTTATATGGACGTATATTGATTTTAGTTTTGTGTAATGTAATATCATCGTCTAGAACTAATATCTTACCAGACATCATCTCATTAACTCTCTGACGAGTTTCTACAACACCTCTCGGACCAAAGTCAGTACCTAGATTTAAATAATTACAATGTGGATATGTTTTTTTATATTCATCCACTTCTTCATCTCTAACACACAACCAAAAGTATTTCTTTTGAAGTTCTGGTGAAATATTATCTAGAGCATATACATCGGTAGGTCTCTGATATGATATAATACAAATTTTTATCATGTTACATTTATTTAATTATTATTTAATTATTATATGGTCTCTATAGACTTTGTTTCATAAATTATATATCCTGTTTTCAAGTTCTGTCGATTTAGTACTATTCTATATTTAATAATGTCTGGCTAAACTAGACTAAACAAAAAACACTTAATATTATGACAGTAAACGACGTGGTAAAGAAGCTGAGAGTTATGCTCGCAGCTGATCAAGAAGTTGTTACTGAAGCTAAATTTGCGGAAGCAGAATTAGTGGATGGAACTGTGGTTTATACAGATGGTGAATTGGCTGTTGGAGCAACACTACTTATTAGAGTAGCTGAAGGCGAAGAAAGTCCATACGCTCCTTCTGGTATCCATGAAACAACTGACGGTTTAATGATTGGTGTTGGCGAAAACGGAGAAATTATGGAAATTACCGAAAAAGCTGAAGACGCTCCTGCTGAAGAAGTAGTAGTTGAAGAAGCAATGGAGGAAGTTGAAGTAGAAGTACCTGTTTCAGAAGAAGCATTACCTGCAACTGAGGAATTATTATCAGGAATCGCAGAAATGATTGCTCCTTTCACTGAAGAAATCGCAGCACTAACAGAAGAAGTTGTGGCACTAAAAGCCCGCTTTAACAAAATTGCAGGTGAACCTGCTGCATCTCCAGTTAGAAATACTTTTCAAGAAACAACTCTTGCAAAAAAGACTATGGAAGCACAAAGAATGGAAGCTCTTAGAGCACTCCGCAAAAACTAATTAACAACCAAAAAATAATATAATATACAATGGCATACGGATTTGACATTTCAGCCCTACCAGCATATTCTGATTCATTAAGTTTGGATCTAATTTCAAAGGTAGTTTTAAAAACAGACTTACTTGATTATTTGGACTTGCGTTCAGGTTTTACAAGTGGAGTCGTAAATATTAACTTAGTCGATACAGACTTACCTGTATCTGCATTATCTTGCGGATTTACACCTGACGGACAAGTAACATATACTCAAGTACCTGTTACTATCGAGTCTCTTCAGAGCAAGACATCTATGTGCGTCGAGGAACTTCGCTCGGTATACCAAAGTGCGTTTATGAACGCGGGTACTGGCAATGATTTCATCCCATTTGAGGAAGTGATTTCAGAAAGCTATACTGACAAATTGAGAAAGTACAACGAAGGTTTCTTGATCAATGGTTTCGGTTTGACTACTGGTTTAAAAGCACAGATTACTTCTGCTAACGGTGCAAACTTACAAGCTGGTACTCCAGTTGCCTGGGATGCAACGAACGCATTTGAACAAGCATTAGATTTATATGATGCAATTGACGAATCTGTAAAAGACAGAGACGATTTGATAATGGTAGTTTCTCCCGATGCATATCGCGCATTGGTTAGAGCTTTAGTTGCTCAAAACCTTTATCATTTTAATAGTGTAGAATCTAACGACATTATGATCCTTCCAGGAACAAATGTAACTGTTGTTAAATCTTCAGGTTTAGTAGGTTCTAACTACAAATTTGCTGGTCCTGGTAAGATGATTATCGCAGCTACAGGTTTAACCGATGAGCTAGATTCTTTCAGATTTTTCTATGATGAGTCAGAAGATATCATGAAGTTCCGCGCAGCGTGGAGATTGGGCGTAGGAGTAGGGCAAGTTAATGTCTTTGCTACTAACGACATGGCTTAATAACCAAACAAATTCAGTTGGGGACTTCGGTCCCCAACTTTTAACTAATTAAAAAAAATCTGATATAATATGAGTTGCTCAAACCTAACAGCTGGCTTTTTAGATCTATGTAATGACGGTACTTCAGGTATCGAAAAGATATTCATCGGAAATGGACCAGTTGAATCAATTACTGAAACAGCAGGTGTTATCACCGCTATTACAGTTGGCGGTAGTGCTATGACTCCATCAGACTTTTTCACATTCGAAACTCCGCGTCAAACTTCATCTCTAACCGAAACTACTACAGTTTCTCAAGAGAATGGAACACTATTTTTTGACCAGCAATTAACTTGCGTTTTTAATCGCCTTGCGGCAGATAAAAGAAACCAATTGTTATTGATGGCTCAGGCCACAACTATGGTGGTTATTGCAAAAGATGGTAATGGCAAATACTGGAGTGTGGGCGTAGAAAAAGGTGCCTTTATGGTATCTGGATCTGCTACCAGCGGAACCGCGTACGGCGACCGTTCGGGATATGAA
>Ga0208303_1001150_pt1 | contig 10601 bp, 4 predicted proteins | sample CB_VirMetaG_2_FD_184537 | JGI IMG/M metagenome (GOLD analysis project Ga0208303, IMG submission 184537) | Freshwater to marine saline gradient viral communities from Chesapeake Bay - CB_1504_2 Viral MetaG (SPAdes) (version 4) | ecosystem: Environmental > Aquatic > Marine > Coastal | place: USA... | reverse complement strand
ACTGCGAAGGAATTAATTTGTTAAGTAAAGGTGCGAGTCGTCCGCGCGTTGCAAGCTGGCTTATCTCTGGACTAAACGCTGCACCTTTGTAGACGGGCGCGTTCATTGTAAAGGCATCAACGGCTTTTTGGTATGCAGCTAAATTCGCTTCTGTAACGCTGGCGTTATCTTCATTCATAAACCAATTAAACGCTTCGGTTATACCAGAATCGCGCAGCGCTTTAGGTTTTCTCATATTTTTTGTATGAGCAATTGCCAGCTGTTTAATACCAATGTCAGTAATCTTACCGTTAGGGAAAAATTGAACACCCTGTTGCGGTATGTCATCCTCAGTCGGTTTTTTCTTTGTCTCTACCGCAGCAGGTTCCGTAGTTGTTTCTTGAGCGGGCGCAGCTTCAACAGCAGGCTCAGCGACAGGTGCAGCTTCAACAGGAGGCTCAGCAACAGGCGCAGGTTCTACAACAGGTGCAGCGGCGGTAGGTTCAAGTTGCTGTATGACATTATCAATAGCGTCGATGTTAGCAGCGGACTTACTGCGCTCTGCTACGGTACGTAGATCAGTTACTATTTGAGCGCGCTGCTCGGGCACAGCCAAGTCTCGACCTGCAAAGGCTTTCTTAGTGGCAGCGTTAACTGGTAACCCTTGGCCTTTTAAGAAGTCATTGAGGGCTTTACCTACGCTAGGTGCACGGGTTTGTTCGCCGGAAAGTCCAGCAAATATATCACCTTGTCTAGCTTCTTCCGCAGGAAGGCGGTTGCGTATTATGTCTGCTTCAGCTGCTATTTCTGCTGCTATAACATCCTCAGTGGGACGTAGTAATTTTAAGTCAGCGCCTTCTCTACCCTTTGTGTCCGCATAACGCGCTTCGATTATAGCTTCAGCTTCTCTTTGTATATCAGCTTCACGTTGTGCTTCCGCTATAGCTTGTTCTTCTGCATTGGGTTCGAAAGAAAATGCAGTTTGCTCTGCATTCTGTAGTTGTTTACGTTCTTTCTCCGCCGCCTGCTTTGCAGCTTTGTCTATAGCAGCCTGTTCTTTTTCCGCTTTTTTCGCCTGCCTTTCTATAGTAGGAGCTGGTTCTCCTGCTCTAGTAAACAACCGCTGCTGGTCTCTTCCGTACCTACCTATACGTTGTTGCCGTACAGTTTCCAGTATATCAAGTTCTTTAGTAGAAAGTTCTCCCATGGATTTAGTAGTGTCAAACGCAACGCCCTGACGCTCCGCTTCTATAGCAGCATCTTCATACAGAATGCGCTCACTTTCTTGCTTTTGTACATCTTCTACTATTTTCTTTTGTTCAGCATTAAGAGAGCCAAATGATCCCGCCGCAGGCACGTCGAGTCCTTGGCGTCGCGCAAGTTCTAATGCGGCTATCTTTGAAACTACGGGGGCGCCCGCACCTGCACCCTCTACCCGTGCAGTTTCTGCATTTATTTGTGCTTCTAATACTTGAGGGCTAACTGGTTCTATGCCCGGCAGCTCTAGCTGCCCCTGCATTAGCTTTATACGCTTATTGGCTTCATCTCTAAGCTTACGCGATTCTTCTAGATCAGCTAGCCGCTGCTTTCTAGCACCTTTCTCTCTAGCAGCTTCAACCCCACCGCCAACAGTACCAAAGCCACCACCAGCTACAGCGCCACGCACGGCACTTTCCATGATGCGGTCAAATTCTTTACTACCAAATATGTCTGGGTTTTCGTCGATGAATCTTTCAGCAGCGATACTGATAGCTTCTTGTGCGCCTTCTGTAAGACCTTCAGTGCCAAGACCTTTAATTAGTCCCGCAGTGCCCGAACGAAGCACACTTGGCTTCATGCCTGATCTTTCTAGTATTTTCTTCGTTACTTCTGCTTTAACAGGAGCAGACATATTTTTAGCTAAAGCAGCAGGAAGGATTGAATCAAGTGCTGCCGCAGCGGAGCCAAATAACAACGCTGTACCGGGTGCAGTCTCTCCGGTTTCTTCGTATATATTCTGGAATATTTCAGGGGCGTTAAGTGCGTACGAACCAAAGGCGGCGCCAGCAAACTGTCCCGCTGCACGGGTAGCGCCCAACACAGGAGCAGCTGCACCGCCTGTAAGAGCAGTAGCCAGTGCTACACCAAGGTTAGGAATCTGCTCACCGATAGTCTCGGCAACAAACTTGGTAAAGTCCCCTACTCCCTCTACGTCTTTGTAGCTTGAGAATACAGGAGCAGGTAAAGCTGCCTCTTTCTCAGCAGCCTCTTGGAATTGACGTTGGGCATAATCTTCGGCGCCTACGGCACTTCCCACTAACGCAGGGATGATGTCCGTAACAGTGGAACCAAGTCGACCCACGCCCCGCTCAAAGCCAGTACTAAACGCTTCACCTACGCCAACTTCGGGTTCTGGAAGCGGAGGCAGTGAAAACTGTGCGTCTAGGTCTAGCGCCATCTGGGCAAAACTTTTAGCCGCTTCGGTATTCCCTTCTGCCTGAGCTTTGTTAAAAGCCTGCATCACAAGGTCTAGGTCAGACATATTTTATACCTGTTACTAAGAGGCTAAGAATGCTTGTAAGCTAGCTTTTTGTTCTGCTGAAAGGCCCGACTGCGCCTCCAAACCGCCCATACCGCCAACACCACCGCGAACTCTGTTTATAAACTCTCTTACCATTGGTTCTAGAGCTTGTGTTACACGTGGGTCTGAAATAGTAGTACCTAACTCTTTAGCTTTCTGCAACTGTGCATCTGTGTAAGCGTCGCTAGTCAAGAAGTCAGAAAGTTGTCTCATTTGTTCTTGGTTTAGTCTAGCCGCTGCCGCCGCTTGTGCCGCTGCTTGAGTAGCAGCAATTTGTTCACGTCTTACACCTAACTCTGCTTCTAGCGCTTCTTTTCTGTCTTGGCGGGCTTGCTCAGCGGCTCGTAGCTTAGCAGATTCTTCTACAAATTTAGCTCCTTCAAAGCCTTTTGATGCGCCTGCTCCACGACCTAATATTTGCGCAATGCTTGCTGCCGTAGATGCGTAAGGCTTAGCTTGCTCCAACAAACCGGCAAGACCTGCACCACGTCGCGTGGTCCTATCACCTCCTCCTCTTGCAATCCTTGCACGTTCGGCTGTCCTTTCCTCTGCTGTCATTTCAGGAGCGTCAGGGAACATAGCTCTTAGCGCTGCTTGCTCTCCCTCGTTCGCATCTATAGCACTAACCAAAGCTGCGGGGGCATCGCGGCGGAATATATCTGCTTCAGTTGGCACAGTAACATCTGTGGGAGCTACCGGAAATTCTTCGTCCATAAAAGAACCTACTGCTTTAGCTCCAAGCGCGGCACCTACTCCCATTCTTAGCGGGTCCACTACTCGTCCCGGAGGCCCAGCTTGCATTCGTCCAGCTCCCGGTTGCCCTTTTGGAATTCGCACTCCTTGAGTAGGTTGTACTACACCTTGTCTTATTTGTCCCGGCGCATCCCCAGCGCGCGGTGTTGCCGCAGGGTTTGGCTTAGTGGTTGCCCGTATAGCTAAGTCTCTAGCTCTTTGTACCGCTGCCGGACCGTATTTTTGAACCAAGGGGCTAAGTACTTTTACTCCTCCTTTAATAAGAGCACCACCACCAACCGCGCTTAAAATAGTGTTTGCTATCGTGTCCACACTGGGAGGCGTGCCAGCCTCCGCTAAAGGGTTTTCTTCGCTGACTACAGATAGATCAACTCCTTCTAAGGATTCACGCTCTGGCGCGATCAAGTCGCGGAGGAACCCTGTAACGCCCCCACCATCTTTGAACCCTTGTACATCAGCGGCAGGGTCAATGTCCTCTAGCATCTGTTGCATTTGGGCTTGCTGCTTTAAATAATTTAGCACACGGCTAGCTTCAGCCATTTCGTTTGCTTCGCGCTGCTCTTGTAAACGACCAGCTACGCGTAAAGCACCAATGCCTCCCATTTCTTTATCCGCTGCATAATCAGCCGCAGCTTGTGCAGCTTTAGGGAAAGCCTGAGAAAACGCATTACGGCGGTTTTCTTGTAGCCTACCCACAGTTCGTAGTGCGCCTAGACCACCTAACTTTTTATCTTCTGCATAATCAGCAACTGCTTGCTCGGCTCTAGGGAATGCTTGTGCAAACCGCGTTCTGTTATCGTCTTCTTGCTTTGCACCCATATCGCGGAGGTAATTGGCAGGATCAGAAAAACGTGGATCTCTTTCCCCCATATTCATTTCAGGGCCGCCGCGTAGTTTCGTCTGAGCTTCTGCAACTGCTAAAGCGTCTCCAAGGTTAGGCTCATACATCTCGGTTTCTTGCTTTTCAGGCACAGTAGCATATCTCGCAGCCAGCGCACGGTTTGCACGCTCTTGGTCTGTGCGGCGACGCGCTTGAGAGTAAGACTCGCCCGGACGTACGTCTATCTTGGTTCCTGCATCTGCTTGCGGCATCTCGCCCATAACGCGTTCAACATAGGGCTTCGTCTGCATAGCCATTGGCAGTACATCGTAGTCTTTACCCGCAGCAACAAACTTATCAGCATTGCCCGGGCCAGCGTTGTAGGCAACTAATGCAGCTTCAACATCGCCGTTATAGCGATCAAGCATCGCTTGTAGGTATTGCTTAGCAAACTTTCGACTAGCTTCGGGGTCAAACCGACTACCTTCCATAGGACTCACGCCAAAACCCGGTTGAGCCGCAGTAGTAGGCATTATTTGGTAGGCGCCTTCAGCACCTGCGTTACTTACTGCACGAGGATTACCCCCGCTTTCCGCCATCATAAGGGAATCAAGCAGTGCGTCTATGTCTATGCCCCCGCCTTTTTTATACCCAACAATACCGCCAGCAGCCATACCAGACTTTTTGGGCAGTCCAAATGCAGAGTCAGAGGCAAGACGTTTTACTCTAGGGCTAGTTGTCTCGATAAGGTCTTGGATTTTTTGGTCAAACAGGTCTTTTTCCTGTGGGAATGCAGCATCTTTTTGCGCATTGAGGGCTTCTAACTCAATTAAAAATTTCTCTAACGCTGGGTCTAAGTACGGGGCGCGGCGTTGGTTTTCACCACCCATCATAGGGGCTTGCGCGCTTTTACCTTCGACATCACCGCCATCTTGGTAGCCGACGATACCGCCATTAGCCATACGAGCTAAGTTAGGAGCGGCTTGTCCGGGTAATCCCATAGCAGCACGGTTTTGCATCTGCATGCTACGTTGGCCTTGTTGTTGTACGCCCGGTGCTAAACGCTTGGCTAGACTAGTTTCCATCTGACCAACAACATCAGCAGGCATAGGCATTTGCTGAGCCATGTCGCGTTCACGAGCAGCAGCCTCCACCATCTTAGTAGCTTCCTGCAAAGCAAGTGCGTACTTCAACTGAGGGTCTACACTCTGCCTGCGCATGAGTTCAGGTACGCCCAACTTAGTTAGTTGGTCAATTTCGTATCCAATGCCACCTGTCATAGCCATGATGATAATCTCTTAATTGTTACGCTTATGGAACGCAAAAACCAAACACGTTTCTTGTTTTTCCAGCAGGACAAGGTAGATTTAATATAGCTCCGTATCCTTCCCCGAATGCGCCTAAATTGGCCATAATTTGAGAAAACTCACTAGGTTCAACGTAGCTCCTTTCCTCTGCGCTAATAGGTAAGCCTTGTAGCAGGGACTGCTGGTACTGAACTTGTTTGTATGGGAAATCTCGCTCTTCTTGGAACTGCGCATAATCTGCCGCAATGCCTTGCTGTTCTATGTCGCGCTGTAGTCCGCCACCAACTTGCTGAGCTGCTAAAGCAGATAAACCGTAGCGATTAGTTAAGTCTTGGGCTTGTTGTGCACGATCCTGCTCAACATTAAACTGACCCATACCCTGAGTATACGCCTGCTGCATACCTGTACCATATATGTCGGCAAGGTTTCTAAGCAGGTTGCGCTGGCCTTCAGACTCCATAATAGCTTGACGAGACCCACCATAAGCTCCGGCTTTGCCTAGTCTGCTCGCATTTTGCACCCTTTGTATTTCGGCTTGACGCTGAGCTTCTGCGATCTGCGGTTCTAGTGCAGCACTCATAAATGGAGACATGTAATCTTGAGCTGTAGTACCCGAAGTAAAGCTAGTCGGAGTAAATCCACCCATCTGTGCAGTAGGCACAGTCAAAGCACCTAGTCCTTGGAAGGCTTGGGTTTGCAGTCCTGACTGCCCCGCTGTTAAAGGACCGCTATAAGCTTGGTACGGTTGGTTAGCAAGCGCTTCGCCTTTAGCCAGCATGCCCGTTACATAGGGTGCGGCCCAGCCCGAAAGTGACTCTGTAGTGCTAGCTGGTTGTCCTACTGGATCGCCCGTTGCTGTAGCCATGATTCTTTCCTCACGCTAAAAATTTGTTAGGGTTAATTTGCTTACCCTGTTCAGTGGACCCTGTACGGGCCTTACGTATTCTGTCCATCATGCCGTAAAGCTGCTTAGCACCGGCATCTGAATTACCATTTCCCAAATGACTAACTACGTCAGCGGGAATTACAAACTCTCCATCGCTTAGTGCAGCGGGCTGTCTGTTGTCTATCGTGGCAGGAATTTGATCTGCCATACCATCAGTAGAACCGCCTAGGTACATGCCTTTTGGAGCAACACTAGCAAGACCGCCTTGAGCGTAACGATTATCTTGCTCTTTTATTACCCGCTCTCTAGCTTCTTTTAAGGCTTCTAGCTCACTTAAAAACCCCGGATTCATCTGATTAAAGCGGCGTCTATCTCCAGAAGTGTTTCTTAAGCGCAGTTCATCTTCCACTTTGCTGGTAGCGAGCATATCGGCTAAGTACTCAAGTGGAGTCCGCGTGCTTTCTTTGCGTCGCCTTTGCTCCATAGCCTGTATTTTGCGTAGCCCTTCTTCACTTGCGGGGTTTATAGGCCCCATACCGTACTTTGTTGTAAGGTATCTGTATTCTCTATCCGTAAGTGCAGGATTACTGTTCTCGTCATACATTATAGGTAGGTCGCCCTGCACATCGCCGCCTTGAGCGTAACCATATTGACCTAACGCTTCTTGCACTTGCTCAGCGGTTAATCCCGGATACCTGCTTTGGTAGAATTGCGCTGCGGTTTCGGGGGTAAAAATACCCATGTCTATTAACCTAGCCACCATATCATTAGGAGCGGCAGTTAAAGCACCGGTGACACTACGCTGTGCGGGAGTCATACCCGAACCTATAGGCAGACGGCGACTTGCTTCGGACACTAATTCCGTCTGCTTACTTAAAAGGTTAGCAATCCCTTCTGGCTTAGCTTCACCATACGCTGTGTAATATGGCCCCATCATCTTTTGCACGTCGCTAAATGGTACATTCATTAGCTCTGCGGCGCGGTATGGGTTTATGTTGTATTGGTTCATAGCACCAATAGCTTCACCTATTTGCTGCCGCTCAGTAACTAAACCCCCACTAGGATCGGTTATACCACTAAGTTTTTCTCTAACTTGTTCGTCAGTAAGGGTTTGAGCCGCAGGGCGCTGTTGTTTAGCTAAGTTAGACAGATTAAGTGCCTGCAATCCAGTAGCTTGCTTTCTAGTTACGTCACGCGCAGCATCAGTAGCAGTATCCATAGCAGTGTCAAAGCGGGCATCGTAATCAACTTGGGTTTCGTAACCCTCTGCTTCTGGATCAAAAATACGCTGCGGCATGTTAGGGTTTGCGTACTCCACATCACTGAAATAACGCTGCCCACTACTGCCCGGACGGCGGTTAGGGTCATAAGTACCCCCTACGGCCTCGCGTATTGCTCTGAATCTTGGGATATAGGCGTCTGCCATATTAACCTCGTTGGCTCTCTAAGAACCTAATAAGTTCTTCAATATCATAGTCCTGCACTATACCACCTTCCGCGTAAGGAGAATACATTCCGAGAGGGTTATACTTATCCTCTTCTTCCATTGTAGGTGCGAATATGCTTGGACCGCTTATATCGTATAAATAATCAATATCTACTAAAGGTCCCGGTTCAGTCTGTACAGCCCTGTAACCCTGCATTGTAGGTAGGGTAGGGACTGCGGGGGTTTCTGGAGGAACTACAATCCCACATTCAGCAGGATTAGCCGCAGCATAGGCTGGATCTTCGCAAGGGTCACCGCTTATTACGCCACATTCACCGGGCCTCGACGCTGCATAGGCTGGATCTTCGCAAGGGTCACCGCTTATTACGCCACACTTATCTTTGTTTTGAGCTGCGTAAACGGGATCGTCACACGGGTTGCCACTGTCAGTGAAACATTTAGCAAGATTCTGGGCGGCATAAACAGGATCGTCACATAGGTTAACGCTTCCCCCGCATTTATCTTGGTTTTGAGCGGCATAAACTGGATCATCACATAAGTTTACACCTCCCCCACACTTATCTTGGTTTTGAGCGGCATAAACAGGATCGTCACATAGGTTAACGCTTCCCCCGCATTTATCTTGGTTTTGAGCGGCATAAACTGGATCATCACATAAGTTTACACCTCCCCCACACTTATCTTGGTTTTGAGCGGCATAAACTGGATCATCACATAAGTTTACACCTCCCCCGCATTTATCTTGGTTTTGAGCTGCGTAAACTGGATCATCACATAAGTTTACACCTCCCCCGCATTTATCTTGGTTTTGAGCTGCGTAAACTGGATCATCACATAGGTCTACTGGTGGGCATAAATCAGGATTAGCAAACGCATATTCCTCACAAGTACAGTCATTACACTCATCATCGTCGTCGTCTTCATTATCAAGAGGGACGCAGACTCCGTTGCCAGCATCAATCATACCGCCGGGACAAACACAATTGCCTTCCGCATTTCTACTTTTTCCAGAGCCTTCCGGGCAAGGGTCAAAAGCAGCAGTCAAATCGTCGTCTACGATAGTACGGTCACCGACGCCCGGTGTGTAACAGTTTCCGTTTTTGTCTCGCTCTTGTCCTGCGGGGCAAGGTATATCTACGCACTGACCTGTAGTAAAATCTTTGTATTGGTTGTCCCCACAAACTACTTCATCATCATCCTCATTTAAAGTGACCGTAGCGCCGGTTGTTGAGCCGTCAGTTCCAGTCCCATCTCCGCCTACAAGAGTAGTAATGTCTTCGGGGCATGCCGCGTCTATACCTACTACACTTCCATCATCACAGGTTCTAGTTGTAAGTGTCCCATTAGTTAAAGTTATGTCTGTAGTATCATCACCGTCGGTTACATTAGCGCCTACAACAGTTTTGGCAGCATTTATGGCTTCTTTAGTGCCTTCTATACCCGCATTTACAATATCAGCGGGAATGCCTGTGTTGGCCGATATAACTGCACCTACTACCTTTTCAATGTCTTGCTGGTCTACCCCACCTTCAGCGGCACGAATAACAGCGTCAAGCACTGCATTACCCGTAGTCATGATGCCTACGTTGGTTCCACCCCCAACCGTACCTACGGTACCACCAAAAATAGGAGAGGTAGCACCGGGAAGCGCGCCGCCTGTTTCCCCTATCTCAAAGACGGCGGTAACATTCCCGCCAATAATGTCAGCAAGTATACTTTCAGGAGTTAGTATTTCTGGAAGCTTGCCTATCGTGGCATCATAGCCTTTATCTATAATATCTTTAGCAGTTTTAAGAAGTTCCTCGACGTAGTCCTGTGCCCCACCTGCCGCTGCTTTAACTGCCTCAAGCCCAGAGGCTCCACCTTCAAGGGACTCCATAGCCGACTTAAGTGCAGCTTCTTGAGCAGCGGGATCGGTAACACCAGCTTGGGCAATCTTACCTTTGAGTATGCCTTCCGCCGCTAGTCGAGCACTTTCGTCAACAAACCCTGTTTCGTTTTCACCTTGAGACTTAAGGATGCTATCCAACATGTCCTCTGTGCGGCCTTTCATTTGAGCTACGGAAAGACCTAGCTCGTCTGCGGCTAATTGTTCGGGGGTTTGACCGTAATAGTACCCATCTTCAATCATAGAGATTATGCGGTCGGTGTACTGCGCATCTGAAATCATCCCGAGTTCAGGATTAGCCATCTCTTGCGCGAGGCCCCAAGCAAAGCCACTACCGCCAACTTCACCACCACCGTCGAATTTTTTAATTCTATTGCTCATATCTAAGCCTACGGAGGTGTTGGGCGCGTTTCAGGTAGCGCCGAAATAAAGTTAATAGTTACTACAGCAGAAGCAACACCCGGATGGGGGCTAGTTGCGGCCTCGGAGTTAAGAGCGGCGTCTATATCATCAGACGACCATACCATCTCTACGTACTCACCCGCTGCCAAATCTAAGTTAAAGTTCCAAGTTGCTTCGTTAACGTCGCTAGAGCCTTGTAGTACAAAGTCTTTTGCTGTGTAACCTAAAGCTACACCGTTTCTTGCAATCCAAATAAACACAGTTTTAGAGCTAGCCGACGCACTAACAATCTGCGTAGTAAACTGAAAGTTGTAAACCCCACCGTACGTGGCAGTTATCTGGCTATTCCCAACTCCGTTAATCGAAAACCCGCTTTCCAAATATGTCTGGTTAAACGTAACGACCTGCCCTGTATTTACCACTGCTATGGGCTGATCTACTGTGGAGAAGTATAACGCATTGGGAACGTCAATAAACCGGCCCCCTAGCTCTCCAAATACGTTGTTAACCGCGTTCGACAGCAAGTTAAAAAACAGACGCAGGATGTTATTCAGGTCAT
>Ga0208303_1001149_pt1 | contig 10603 bp, 28 predicted proteins | sample CB_VirMetaG_2_FD_184537 | JGI IMG/M metagenome (GOLD analysis project Ga0208303, IMG submission 184537) | Freshwater to marine saline gradient viral communities from Chesapeake Bay - CB_1504_2 Viral MetaG (SPAdes) (version 4) | ecosystem: Environmental > Aquatic > Marine > Coastal | place: USA... | reverse complement strand
TTCGTATGATATATTTCGGGTTTTTATTATACTTGGATATAGACTTGCAAAATCTAGCACGGTAACATCAAAGTGAATACCGCTTACAGGCTCTAATACCTCTGCACCCTGATACTTTTTGCCTTTTACACCCGCAACAGTTGTTCCGTCTATTCTAGGAAAGTCCACACTTCGGGGTATAAGTTGGTTATTTATCCTATGCTCATTGTAAAACATACTCTTGATCCAATTAGATATACTAAGCCTTGATATATCGTCAATAGGCATATTTGCTATCCTGCACAATATAACCAACAGGTTCATTACCAAGTCGTTGTTATAGTGTGAAAGTTCATAGGTCAATCTGCTATCGTTATAACAATACTTGCTCAACAGGTTAAGAGATATATCAGATAGGCTACCCGTATATTCCACCTTCTTCTCTCCAAGCATGGCTTCACTTACATCATCTAGTTTATCGGTGATATACTTTGCACCAAAGGCATATATTTTGAGGGAACGATTTGAGAAAACTCCGTACAAGTCAATATGCACACCGTTATTCAAAGTAGCCTTTTCTTTCATCATTTTAAACGGGTTATACTCTAGTCCAAGTACATTAGCCCTGTTACACAGGTAAGGCATATCAAATATATCTCCGTTATATGTCAGTACAACAGGGTAGGAATCTATTATTTCAAAAGCCTGTTTTAGCAGTTCTTTCTCGTCATCAAACCATATAATTTCATAATCTCTACCTATATCTTCCTCTCCCATAGCAACTTCTGGTCTTTTCAAAGTATATACTTGCTTTCTATCGTCAGAATGAAATGATATTGCAGTTATTCTTTGAAGTGCCTTGCTTGTGTCAGGCATTGTATCTCCGACCTCGACTTCTATATCAAATGCAAGTCGTCTTATACTTGGTATATTTTGACCAAGCAAGTTAGCCCACTTTGTTACCTGATCAGAAAAAGAGTCAGTATCAACAACTGAATCCATGTCTATATTTTTAAGATCAAACTCGTTTTCAGTAGGCTTTATCTGTGTGACATTATCATTGTCTACCTCATACCAAGTTCCAACAGTATATTTATTATCATACAAGAAACTTTGATAATATTTTATATCTCCTTCCCAACATTTGCCTGAATCTCTCAGCTCATATATTACGCTTGGATTGTCCACACTAACCTTTGACATTTCACGGGCTTCATCCTTTACTATGTCATATATATCGACATCCTGTATATTGTTGATACCCATCATGCCCTGCAACTTTGTTGCCTCGTCACGTTTTATATAACAGGATTGCTTATAGTCCGTATTCTGCACCATTATAATTTTGTTAGTTGTTGGCTCATAGAATTTTAATATAATTTTCCTATTTTGAAATACACATGATAATAATATACACTTCATTAATGTATTACTTCCTTGAATATTTTACCACAAGTCAAACAATAAGCATGACTTTCTTTTATTCTTATTATATGAGATTCGTATTTATCTTCGCATAATCTCATAGTTCGTCACCCCATGAATCCCAACCCTCTGCAAACTCTCTTGCAAACAGTTCGACTCTAGGAATATCCCCACATAGTTCTACTATTCTATCTCTTACTACATTTGGTTTTTTACTGTGTCTTTCAGGAACACTTTGTATAAGTTCAGGCTCATATATTGTTTCAACAAGTTGTCTTACACCTGCTGACATTCGCTGTGGTTTGCCCTTAGTTCCCAATATACAGATCTCACTATTTGCCCTAGTCCACCTGCCCATTCCCATAAATGGATTTAGATTGTTATAATATTTAACCCAATTAAATGCACAAGTCTTTGGTGTGAAACCCCATGATTTCATTACTTCCATACACGTTCCGTCAATAAGTTTTGGAAACGTAACCCACATAAACATTATACTATTCTCATTTGCTATACTTTCTACTTTAAGATCCTTTAGTTCCTGTAATGACATTATATTATATTTACACCCTGCACCTCTCTTACCTGCCAACGCCTTGTCATTATATGTCCAAGCAGGATCACAATATATTATATCATATTTTTTAGTTGGAAAATTCATGCTATACTTTGTGCTTTGTCCTATATAGATGTTTTGGTCAGGTCTTTGTCATTTTTCTCGCTGTGGTCATTTTGTTATATATTTTGTCGCCAAATCTACAAAACTTTTCCAATGCAAAGTGGTGTGTATTACATAGATACATGAATCGTTTTGGATTCTTTTTTACCATTGGCAACAAATCCATATAATACTGAAGATTGCCTTTATCATTTTTCGGGTAGTTTTTATATATTATATCATTATCCAAATACCACAAGTGGTGTATGGTCATACCACGTTTGGCAGATTTACAGTTACATATCCAACAACGACCGTTACCTAAAGCCATTTCCCCACATTCTATTTTTATAGTATTTATATCCTCTTTAATGGACAATAACGCTTATATAATGGGTTTATATATAAGCATTTACTTATATAGAACTAGAATTAAACTTTCCCCTTATATACTTGTTAAAATATGATCCTTTTGACTTTGCACTTTTAAATTCTGACCAAGTATCAGAATCAACTCCCTCACACTCATATACTTCGCTTCCGCCACTCATATATATCTGCATAAGTTGGGTGTCGCTGTTATACTTTGCACCTTGAATCCAAGAATCTCCTACAAAACTATCTGCTGTCATTTTCAACCTCTATACATTCTTCACATATATTTCTTCCGTCAAGATAATATATAGCTCCTATATTATTTCCACATTTATTGTCACATTCAATTTCCATTAAGCATAACCTCTACATTCACATGATAACATTTCGTCTTTTGATATATGTCTTGTTTCACAACTGTCACATTTCCAAACTTCCATTTTATGTTCTCCTCTTTATACAATCACAATCTTTAGAACTTAAAGATTTTTCTTGGTTATCCCATGCTTTAGGAGTTACAAATCTATTTTTCATGTGTTTTCTAAGATATAATTCACTAGACCAATGTGGTAAATCTTTAAAGTTATACTTTCGTTTTTTTGATTCTTTCAATATATGGTTATGTCGTAACCACAAAGCACCTAAACTATCACCCCACCTTTTAACTTCGGGGTGATTTCTGTAACCTTTTTTACCCTTAGTAAGTACACTCCATATACAAAGAATCTCTCTATGTTCTGCTAACAAATGATTTCTACATAGTCGACTAGGATCTATTTCATTCCAAACTCTCATTATATTCTATCCTCACAATCACATGGTATATCGTCTTGTATATCTCTTAGTTTTTGTATCAATTTATCAGGAACAGAATCAATCAGTTTTAATTCATCAATAACTTCGTATAGTCTTGAATCTATGCCATACTTCCCACAAAAATTAGTTTCACTCATTATCTCAAACTCTCCAATTCTTCCTCACTTGTTTCATTCTGCTCATAATTAACACCCCTGAAATATGAATGTATCTGTTGTTGGTTTCTATCATACCATATATAACATACAAGTGCGGTTAGAAATATACCAATAAACGGGATAAGTATTAAAAACATACTTAGACTAGGAACAAGGAATAGTTTTCTTGCCTTAATCATTTTTCAGTTAGCCAACTCCATTCAGGTCTTTCCTCATATTCAGTATCGTTCAACTTAATCTTTCCTCAATTATATCATATATTGATTTGCATATAGGACATTGAACAGTATTTTTTGTTCCTCTTTTGTTTATCCATTTCATGTGTTTTTCACAGTTAGGACATTTATCGGGAATCATTTCAAGTCCTCTATTGGTGTCCATGTTTTAAAATGACAATCATTACATAAGGATCTTATATCCCAATTACCTTCTTTTCTGCACATTTTACAAGTTCTCATTTTAAATCCTCAATTCTACCCATAGCAACATAGTCGTTATAACATAAGTGACAATCTATTTTTTCATACTTACTACTGCATGGATCGCCATAGCCACAATCAAATTTACCCCCACAGGTTCGGCATATATGGTCACTCATTTTTAACCCCATGCCAAAAAAGTAAATGAAAATCATTTACAGGCATTTTTAAATTACCTGCATTTCTGCAAATTTTACAATATTTCATTTTATTCTCCTTATAAGTTCAAAAGTATGTGCATATCCTTCGGCAAGTCCGTTATAATATGCTTTAATTTCATGGTCTATTGTTGTAATAGAATTGTCATTCGCTGTATCTCTTGCTTCTTTTAATATATCCTTTATATTTTTCAAATGTAATCGATCTTCTCTATTCATTTTTAATTACCTCAAATGTGATCTTAAATAATTCACCGTCAATTTTTTGTGTCATAGCACCAAAGTCTTTTTCAAACCAATCAATATCTAATGTATCTATTGTTATTTTCATATTACACTATACTTTTTACTTAATATAAATCTTTATTTTCCAATCTCATTTTTATAATTCTAAGTTGGCTATTATATCCCTTTTTTAAACGTGCATGAGATTGCCAAGTTTTACGTTGAGGATAACAATTTTTGTTACAATATATATTCAATGACAATGAACCGCAAGTTTTACATTCAACTTGTTTTGTTCTTTTTGTACTTTTTCTATTATTGTTATTATATGTATTTTTACATTTTTGACTACACCATGTTTTAGGTTTATTATAATCACTTATTATTTTTTTATTACATAGTTTACAATTACGGTTTTTTAATTTCATTTTTTTTCTCTTTTAACTTATTTTTGACATATAATATTATAGTTTCATTTGTTGTAAGATCCATTATCTTCTTATACTGTCACATAATCTGCATATAAATCCTTTTGTTATATAAAATCTCAAGTTACCTGCCAATGTTTCTTTTTTACATTCGGCACAGATCATTTTGACTCCATATATTTTTCAAAGTTCCATTCCCCTCTAATCCATGCTTCTAATTTTTCGGGGTTTGATATAGTTTCCATTACAAAAATATATCGAGCATTATTAATTTTTGATTTGCACACAGGACAGTCTTTCAATCTTCTTCTCCGTACATACATTTGTTACACCAATCTTCAAGCGGTAAAACTGTATCACATTCATATATTTTTTTATTACAACCGTTACATTTCTCATACTTACCGTTATCGTCTTCGCCTGTTACGACTTCCTGTTGTGAATCAATATATGAATCTATAAGATAGTTTAAACTCAATCTAAGTCGTTCCTCATATCTTCATAATCGGGGTTAGCATTACATTCAGCACAACAACTTATACAATAATCTATTGATTGCATATCTTTACCTGTTCCGTATTCGTGATCACAAATTTCTTCTGATCCGCAATCGTCACAAAATATATCATAGTCGTTTTCTCTTGGGTTATTCATTCTAACTACCATGTATTGTATTAGTTAATATTATTTATAAATGTATCTAATACACTATACATTACAAACATATATATTGAAGTTATACTATAATATTGTTATCAAGCAGAAAGCAATAAGTCGAGTCATTCTCGATAGGTTTAACACACCGATAACCAAGTGCTAAAGTGTTAATGTTTGATAGTTAAACAAATGGCACAGAATTAAGTTTCAGGGAAGTTTGTTTGACAACTTGACTCATAAGCCCTCGAGATTTAAGGGATTTTTTCTCGGGGGTTTTTTATTTTAAATATACTATTAACATTTTAAAAAAAATTTTACCAAGTCGCACGGGGTATATCATATATTTTTACATTTCTATTTTTTACCTGTTCTACCTGCTAATCACATATATGATTAATTTTTATGACTAAAATTTTGGTCAGCAGGTAAGAGGCAGGACAAAAGAAAAATATATCATATATCATATAATTTTGATCCAGCATCAGGATGTTCATCATCATCTGAAGGATGATTCGCTGGGATATATAATATATCATATAATTTTAAAAGACTTCAGTTTCCTCTCCACTATATAAACCTATAACTGTACGGAATAACCGTACGGTTTTTAAGACTTATATACTTCTATAAAATTGATATTAAAAATACGACTTTAATAAAAAATAAAAAAAATTTGGTTATACACCAAAAGTTGTTGTATCTTCGCCTTGCATTTTCTTTAATAATTTTGCACAGGCAAAGCCTAGAGTTTCTTTCAATTCTGTTAATATAACTTTGGCTTCTTCCTTAGTTATACCAAATTCTTCTGCCGATTGAAATAAAAGATCGGAAGAATATTCTTTTGGCACAGTTGATATAATTACCCCTGCCACAGAACAGAACATTTCCTTATTCGTGATCATTTAAATTCTCCGCCATTTTTGTTTTCATACGATATATCAAAAGATTTACCGTACTTTAAAACCTTTTGGCACATTTGTTTGGCTTTACCCCAACCGTCTTCGTCTATACCGTCACTTGATACTTTAATTATATTGCCAAAATATTTTTTGGCTATAATCAAAGCACAACAAACGGATATATCATATTCTTTTCTTGCAGTTTTGCAAAAGTCAAATTTTTTAACTTCTCCGTCATACGCTGTTTCCATTTTATTTTTTCTTTCTATATAAAATGTTTCGTGACCTTCCTCGCCTATACCATTAAATATTATATGGTTTCCGTCTACATGGAATTTTTGATCGGTTTCGTGATCTAGTTTGTCCATGAATTGTGGCAAGATTTTTACAAAGTCGTTTGCAAAATCTCTCCATTGAGATTCGGGAATTTCTTCTTGATATATATCCCAATAATGAGTATATCCCATTTTAAAAACCCTCTAAAACCATTGGCTTAGCCAAATCGGTTTTACTCAAGTCTTCGTCTTTGAAAATATGTCTAACTAAAACTTGCTCAGTTCCGTCAGAATGATATTTTTTCTCACAATCTTGGCAATATAACCAACCCTCATACCAACTAATGTCTTCAAGGGCAACAAATTTTTGATCACTTACCTGTTTATTGCATACGTCACACAATAAACAATCTTTTGGGATTTCTATTCGTTCCATGTTATACTATACACATACTTTAATATAAATCTTTAAAAATTATTCTCTTGTTTTTTGCCAACAACTTAGACAAATTTCAACGTTTTCTTTTCCACGCCTTACATATATAACGCCTTTTTCTGTTATAGTTTCGCCTTTACAATCTATACATATATTATTCAATATCCAAATTCCTCTATTCTTTCCCTTTCTTCTTTAATTGTTTTTTCCATACATATAGGACAACCCCCCGCAACATTATTATGATATATTTTGTGATATGAGCATTTATTCATATATAGGATCTCCCTGAGTAGTATTTCTTTTTTGTATTCTTGCCTTATTATGAAATATATTATGCCTTTCTATTCTTTTCATATAATCGGGATCTTCATTGTTAAAAATCATAGTACACAAAGAGCATTTTTTATTCATGGGTATTCCTCGTTTTAACTGCAAATTCTGTTATATATTCGAATCCGCTTGGATTATCTGCTTCTCTCCAAATTGAAATATATATTGAATCTTTTTTAAAGTCCAAATCTACTATTCTTTTACCATATTGCACAGTTTTTTTCATTTCCATTTTTCCCTTACACTTAATCTTTTTCTTTTTAAGTTTCCATAACCATAATAATGTTTATTTAATAACCAACACTTCATTAATCTAGAATATTTTAAATTAAATTGTTGTGTTATTTCTGTTAAAGTCAATTTACTTGAAATATAATAATCGATCGCTAATTGATAGTAATCATATTTATTATATCCGTAACGTGGAAAACCACAATGATCGCATTTTGTCATTTTCCAAGTTGAACAGCTACAAGGCATTATTGTAAAACCTCGTATATATCGCCCGTTTCAGGCACAATAGCAAAGTTTGATCCGTTTTCAAACTTACACCAAATTTGAGTAAAGCCACCGTCAAAACTTACCTTATTTATATCATATACCGTTCCTATGTATTCATTTTTTGCCAAGTCGGTATATTGATCGTTTGTCTTTACTAACTTTACACGATTTCCAATTTTTACATTCATATTATTATCATTACTTTTAGATAATATATATCTTTCATTCATTTTCAATTTCTCTATATTTTTTAAATTCTGATAAAGTCATATTTGTAAGACTCATATAATAAATATCGTCTTCATTTATTTTATAGCTTTCAATTTCTCTAATTATAAAATTCATTTGCATATATAATATATTTTGTTTGTGGTGTGACTCTCTAATTTTATTTTCCATTTTTAAAGCCTTTGGTCTTAATCTATTTTTTCTAATTATATGAGTTGTTTTAATTTCTTTAACCCAGATATTAGAGTTATCAAACTTTGGTCTAAATTTTATTTTATCAGAATTTTTATCCCATATTGAATCAAAAAGAATCTCATTACTTGTATATTCTTCATATTCTTTTTTAATTTGTTTTCTTTGTAATTCCATTATTTCTATTTTATGGTAAACTTTCATATAATTTGTTTTTAATTTTTCAATTACTGAATTTGGTATATTATCAGGCTCGTTTGTAATTATACCATGATAAAATAAATTGTGAGCATTAAAATCCATGCCCGATTTGAACAATATTATTTTTTTATGTGATATATGATCACAGGTATATAATTTTTGACTACTTGCGGTTGATATAGCGTTAGATTCTAACGACCTTGTAAGCGTAGTCATTTTGGATCGTTTTCCCCTGTGACTTCTTTATCAAAGTCTAATATATTTTCAAGATCTGACTTTAACAAATTATATCATTCTCCTGAATATATTCTTCAATATGCTTTTTTGCTTCTTGGAATGTTGGATCAGTTTGTTTTGTATAACCAAAACTAAAGCAATCTAAACAGTTTTTTTCCTCGTTAAAGTATTCTTGTTTATAATATACATTAACGGTTTTTGATTGATTCCACTCAAAAATTAGAGAAGTATCGTCAAAATTAAAAAGAATATACGATTCCATTATTTCAAATCCTCGCACATTTTGGCTTTTTCTTCTTCTTCTCTCATATCAAGAACGTCAAGAGTATTTTTATAAATTACTCTTAAAGTGGTATTCTGTAATAATCGAATCTGATCGAGTATTGGAATATCAGCGTTTTCTACTAAATCGCTTAGGGCTTGACTAAGGGATTTTATTTTTTCTAAATCTGTTGCTACCTGTCCAACCTGAGATATATCATGGTAGACTTTAACAGCAAAATCCATTCCTTTTAATTCCTTAAAAGATTGTGGATCTCTTTCGTGAGTTTTATCTTGGCTCATGTATTATTACATACATAAAAGATATATAAACATTTATCAGATTTTAAATTTTTTTAGGCGTAATTTTTTTAAAATTTCTTTATTCGAATTTTGAAACATTTTTACAGTAACATACCGTACTTAAATATACTATACTTTGAAATTATATGATATATTTTAAAATTGAGAGTTGCATATTTTTTCTGCATTTTGCATAAATTATATGATATACTTTGGAATTATTTTACTTTTGGTTTATTCAAATATTCCCAATATAAATAAGATATAGGCGTAAAACTGTTTTGATTATCTATTAAAATTTTGGTCAATATATCTCGGGGGATCTCAATTCCCATATATTCAGAACCATAACGATCCTTATGTCCACTAGTATTAATTGATAAAGTCGGATCTATTACTTCATTATTATTATTAGTTAAAAATGCGTGTTCAATAGGAATTATGGCATAAGTATATCCAATTATATATTTTAAATTATATTCTTGATATACTGCGTGGTAACAATTATCAAAACACCTTTTAATTTTTGTTTTATTTCTTCTTTGGACTTTAACGGATTCAGGTTTATTTATTATATCATATAATTTTGAGTTTTTACTAAACCATTCATAATAATTTTTAATATTATCTGCATTAATATTTTCTGATAAATCTTTGATATAATTATATAATTTACTTTGAGATTTTTTATTTTCCATTTTTAAAAATCCTCATTTTCACAAATTGAATTTAAATATTCTAATTCTTGATCGCTTAAATCATTAGGATCTAAACTTTCAATAAATTCATTATCAATATCTGATATATGAAAAGCCATTTTTAAAAATCCTCTAAAGTAAAATTTTGATATATTTTACTTTCAAACTTTGGTTTTTTTCGTATTTGATACTTTAACATTTTATATCAATTTCCGTTAAGTCACAATTAGGATCAACAATAATTATTTTATTTTGTCTTTTTGGTATAAACTCTAAAGGCAATCTGTTAAAAATATATAATTTAATTTGAGTGAATAAATTTACCTTAGTATGGTAAATTATATTATTATCAATTTCAATTTTATTAATCAAATTATATTAACTCCATGACTTTATTATAATTTTCTTCATTTTTATTTTCAATATATGAATCAAAAGCATATCCTACTTGAATATTTTTCTTAACTGCTTTTGCAATTTTTGATTTATAAAAATTATTAAATTCATATAATTTTTCTGATATATTTTCTGGTTCTGGTTCTGGTTCTGGTTCTGGTGTACTTTGATCATTTTCTGATTCTGATTCTGATTCTGATTCTGATTCTGATTCTGATTCTGATTCTGATTCTGATTCTGATTCTGATTCTGATTCTGATTCTGATTCTGATTCTGATTCTGATT
>Ga0208303_1001146_pt1 | contig 10617 bp, 6 predicted proteins | sample CB_VirMetaG_2_FD_184537 | JGI IMG/M metagenome (GOLD analysis project Ga0208303, IMG submission 184537) | Freshwater to marine saline gradient viral communities from Chesapeake Bay - CB_1504_2 Viral MetaG (SPAdes) (version 4) | ecosystem: Environmental > Aquatic > Marine > Coastal | place: USA... | reverse complement strand
TGTTTTCCTTCGCCAAACGCCCCAAGAACGGCTGCCTTGCCAATACCACCAACAGCTCCAGCGATATTCTGAAGGCCACCCTCCATAGCCGCCTGAGCGGCCATACGTTGCTGTTGCTCGCGCATCATTTCGCGGCCAATTTCTTTCTCTGCACCTGCGGCTCCCAATTGAAGAGCGGCCAATTGAGCGGCTTGACGTTGTGCAAGAATATTCTGTGCTCCAACATCTCCAGCGCGAACCATTGCAGGAAGTGCTCCCACTACAGCCCGACCGCCTGCCTGTTGGGCGGCGCCAATGCCAGTAGCCAATGTGCGATTAAGCTCCTCAAGGCGTTTGCGCTCAAGGTCTGCCTGACGGGAAAGCTTAAGCATCTCTGCATATTCTGAAGGACGGGCGGTAGATGCCTCTTTAATGTCCTTAGCCATCTGTTGGCCCTGATACATCTGGTAAGCACCCAAGCCTATCTGCCCAAGACCAGCCAGTCCAGCTACTACGCCTCCTACAGCGTATTTTTTTGTTTCCTTATTCTTCTTTGAGCGCATAATACAAAGGTAATTATTATTGTCCTAATTGGTTAGCAAGGTTTGACTTAGCAAATACAGCATTTACAGCGTACAATTCAATCTCAGTCTGTGAATCATTTGTGAGGCGAATCTGTGCGTAGTAGTCACGCATTTGGTCTCCTTCGATGGCTCCGTTTGCAATGGCTACAATTTCATCTCCAGCAATAACACCCGCAACAGCAGATCCACAAGTAATGGTGGTCTCATTTGAGACACCAGCAATTGTATTGGTAATGCTTACAAGGGTTGATCCACTAACCTTATACAAGGTAGCGCCAATCGGGAATGTAATATAGCTGATATCTGACGTAAATACAATATCTGAACCAGATACCGAATCGACAGCTCCAAGAGCAAACACTTCAGAGCTTCCACTCAAAGCAGTGATTGTCGTTGTTCCAGTATTAGCTGAGCTATCGCGAGGCACATAAGCGTACCAGTTGCGTTCACGCTGATCGTAGTCCGTATCTGCAATGATTGCGCTTTGGTCAGTATTGGTAATGGTGGTATCCCAAGCAGCTGTTCCCTCAAGGCTGATGGACTCATAGGTCTTAACCATTGACGGATTGAATCCAGCAACAACCTCCACAACTGAGCCGTCTTGAGAGCCGTAGTATGTAGACCTACTTGCTCCGCTATAGTGCTTATACATAGCCCCATTATAGAACGTGTAAAGGGTGTCGTCAATGCAGGTAATGTTTTCTGGAATGTATGAATACCGAGTATTCCAGACGGCCGCATCAGTGTTATATGCTACAGTAAAGGAATCAAGTGTTTGGCTTGCGCTTCCAATAGTTCCATCATAGTCACCACAGCTGTTGTCAAATACAAACGTGCCGCGAGCAACATCAATAGTTACCATCACAAAGAAATCGTAGGTGCTATTGGTAGCAATTCCATACAATGTTGTTGGCGTTGTTCCAATATATTCTTCTCCGATAATGATTGGTTGTCCGTCGGCAAGGCGGTCCAAGAAGATGACAGCATTGATGCTATTGTCAAATGTATCGCAGATGTCATTGAAGTTTCTGTATTCAGTATCTGCCTTGAAGATGATATCGTCATCGTAATCAACGCCTCCGTAAATAACAGAACCATCAGATGCAACCTGAAGGGTATAGGTAGCTACAGGATTTTGGAATAACACGTTTGCAGCACTTGCGAAACAAGCGAGCCCTTCAAAGGTGCCTCCATCGTCCAATACGCGCTCTTGGAATGCTGTTCCAACAGCTAACCCATCTCCATCAATCGTAATCGTTGAAGTGTATACGGGCGGTCCAGCAACAATGTATTCTCCAGCCTCTTCGTCAACGCCTCCAACTACACGTTTTACAGACGCTACCTCAACGATATCAGAGAACAAATCCTTAAAGTAGGAATCCATTCCCTGCTCGCTAATTGGCGTAATGCCATCACGAGAGATGCGCACAACCTTCCCGTTGCGAATGTCAGCAAAGTAAATGCGCCCAGACTCAACAGCAACAGACTCTGGGTTGTCGTTTACACCGAAGTCCCCTTGATAGTACTGAGGCGTTCCGACAACATTGGTAGATACAGTAAGAGACTGCGATCCGTCTGAGTATTCCACAAGGTTTCTGTTCACAGGGAACAGACCACACTTCTTATCCTGCAAGAACACGACGCTATCGTCGCGGTTGTGCATATAGCGTACCGATCCGTGAACGTAGTTTAGGTCGTAAAAGTTTGCCAGTGTAGGATTAAATGAAGACAATCCGTTTGTCTGAACATCAATCAAGAAAGGATCTGAGTATGTTACAGAGCCTGTGCGATACACCGTTTTAGCGTCAGGCAACACCGTAAACGGTCTACCAATAGACGTGTTGTTTGAGGTAAAGAAATCTGATACCGCTCCAGATTCAACGTATCTAACAAGATAGTTAAAGGTCTTTGGGTTGTAGCCATATCTAAGTTGACGCAAACGGAAATAAACATCTCCCTCATCAAGCTGCACAACACAATCCGTTGAGTTTTGAATGTTGACAGTATATGTGGAAGCAGCTGTAAATGAACCAGTTAGAAGGCTGGCATAAATGTAGTAGTTATATGAGCCGCTTGTTGATGCGTGTACGTTTGTTACAATGAAGCTGTTCCCGCTGCCGTCAGACATAATGTCTCCAGCGTACATAATATAATCGCTTCTGAACTGCAATGGGCGCTCTACTTCACAGCGAATAGAGTATGTAGGGATAGAGGTTCTATCGCCAGCCATTACTCCATTTACATTTACATCGTATGAGCGACCGATTTCATAGTATACTTCTTCAGTAGCCTCCTTGCGTTTACGATAGATTTCAATAACGCATTTGTCGTCCCAATTATCTGTGTTTGAAATGATACTTCCCTTGTCCCATCCGCTAATAGATTTATCCTTGACAACCAAGAACCAACCAGTGGTGCTATAAGTGGTGTCATCATTAGTACTATTTAAGATAGGATTGGTTGTTACATTGTCATCAAAATACTTGTAGTCTACAATTTCAAAATCAACATCAACAGGAAAGGTTGATCCGCCATATGATACAACTCTTAAGCGGTCTCCTTTGGAGTATGCATATTCGAGGTTGGCTCCCTTTGATTCTTTATATGAATCATCTTTACCTTCCAACGAACGCATCGACAGATAAAACACATCATTGTTTGATGTTCCAGAATTGGAGTTTATTGCCTCAACATTGGTTGCGTAGTATCCATCAATAACGGTATACTCTAAAAAACTTTGTACACTGCTTTGCTTTACGTATACTGGGGACCAACGACGCGCCCAAGAGGGAGCTGAGTTGGCGATACGCATAACGATATTACCAACGCCTTTATTCGCTCTATCGCCATACCAGTCAAGATAAACTTTTCCAGCTTTTTGCACTCCAGAAGCGCGATTTCTGTCGTCATAATAAACAATACCAAGATTGTGAGATGCTCCAGATTTAAAGCCTTTATATCCGTTTATGTTTCCACTAATAAACGTAGACGAATAAAGGACATCGCTTTGAGATGATATAGACTCAAATGCTCTTGAATATCCAGAGACAGATGGGACGATATCGTCTTCAGCTGAATCGTATGCTGTGGTTGTGTATGCCGTGTAGTTTGTATTGTCTCCAGAATATACAAATGCCGTATCTACAGAGAAGTTTACATTTTTACTATAATCAGCCTGATTAACTAAGGCAGCTTTTTTATATATTTTCTTGATGTTCAAAGTAGCGCTATCTACGTTGACATACATTGTTAAAATAGATGTAGAGGCATTATAGCCCCCACTGCTCAGCGTAATTGATCCAGTTCCGTTAAAGAATAAAAAGCGTCTAAATGGCGTAACAAATGTTGATCCACCGCCATACACGGTGCGCATACCTTGAACGAGCCGCATAGCATAGCTATCATTCCTATCTACTGAGTCAAAGATGGCGGAATAAGATTTTGAAATTGCTGTAGCAATAGTGTCGGCAATATCTTGTTTGGAAGTGCCTGCTGAGACTGTCACAATCTCTGACACATTCAATGGAATAGCATCAACAGTAACCTCAAGCTCGACAAGCCCTCCAGCATTCGCTTCCTCAAGATCTTCATTAAGTTCTACCCAATGTAAAAAATGACCAAATGAGTTAAGCCTCAATCGGTCAAGAGCAAAGGAAAAATCTATATTTAATAATGAATCCTGAGATGGAACAGAAATCGCAGATAAATCAAATGTCAGTGCTTTTACTGGTCCATTAGGATTTGGGGCGTTGTCAACTGTGACATTCTGTACACTTGGACGAATATCATAGTTAGGCCAAAGAGCAATGTCGTTCTTTTGGTTGGCATAGCCTTCAGTGTAGTTACCCAAAAACAAACGGCTTCCAGAAATCGTTTGAGACTGAGCCGTTAGGGGGACAGCATCATAAAGCTTGTCTGAATCTGTCGTAGAGATAAAGCGGTAGAGCTGGTCGTTCTTGAAGTCCGTATACAAAGTAGCCTCAGACGAAAGAGAGGGATTGCCAATCTCATCAATGATAAACCAAGCGCCAGTATTGCCATTGCGGGCAAGAACCTCGATGCGGCGTACATCCGCAACGCTCGTGGTTACGGCTACTCGGATTGCGTTGTTTTCAAGCTTTTGCTCATCCGCAATCAGGCCATCACGTAATTGCTGTTGGCTAACGGCCAATTCGCTATATTTTGAAATAGCCGACACTTCTCCGTCAAGATATACGTACCGATACGCAAACTGATACGTATTCTCGTAGATGTTATTTTCTTGTACAGTTGTATCCGTAGAGAAGGAAAAAGTAGGCGGATCAAGTGGTGGTTTTTTAGCCAGAGTGATGAACTCAAGCTTCTCGGAGTCCGTTCCATTGCTTAGGACGCTCGAATAGCCCCCTCTAATGGCACGAGAGACGTTTATTTTCTTCGGAGATGAAATACCATCAGTGAAGTAAAGAAGTGAGTCCTGAGACAAGTTTCTGATTACGTCTCCCTTTACGAAGCTGTCCGCCTGAAACTCAAGAACGGAATCTCGGTATACAAGTTCAGCGACATCAGAGGCTGTGCTAAAGCGATAGATGCTGTGGTCTCCATTGGCGTTCCAAACAAAGAAGATGACAATGCCATCTTTCAAGTCCGCAACAGATCCAATAACCTTGTTTGTTCCAGAAGGTAATGCGTGAGTCTTCCCCTGCCAGTTTACACCAGCAGCAAAAGAAACAGCTTCGTTACCATAAGCATTCTTGATGACACCGCCGTCGCCATTCATCTCAGCAGATATTCGGACGTTTAGAGCGTCCGTCATCTCGATGTTTTTGACTAAGCGTACATCGTCCTCCTTGTTGAGGTACTTAGGAACAATTTTATCTACAGCCATATATTAAGCCTTTGGCGATTGCTTGAAATTCTTGCGAATAGTCTTAAGAGCTTCCTCTTTGCTAAATGATTTCAGACGAGCATTAGCCAATCGGCGCTCATTGTAATATTCTTGACGAGCACGAGCTTTTTCTACTGCTGGAACATTGCTCTTTCGGTCTATAAGCTTATAATAGATGTAAGAACGTACAGCTTGTTCAGCGTATGCGTGAACAGAAGGGTTCGCAGCAAGCGCTTCATCAGCGATATATTCAATGTAAATCTCTGCTACGCCTGTTCCAAGAGTGAGCTCAATGCGGTCCTCTTCAATATTGATGCGGTACTCGCCGCTGTAGTGTCCACCTCCGTATCCGTAAAGTCGTCCATCAGTGGTGGAGTTTACAAAGTTTCGGTAGATGAAGTCACTATATCCCAACAGATAATCGGGAAGATTTCCAGCGTTGTTAGCCAAAAGATTCTTGTTCTTATTCTCTCCAAAGACATAAACAAGCCCGTCTTCTCCAACAACTCCAATTGTAACGAGGTCAACATAGTCTGCAGGTAGTGTTACGGTGTTTGTGGCACTGACAGCAAGATTGGCTGCCTTGATGCGCTTTAGGATATCAAAGCCCATCTCTCGGATACCACGAAGGGCTAAGTTCCGAACGACAGTATCTGATGCGTTGTTAGCGAAGTCATCGCTGTCCATTGAAAAGACAAAGTCTGTAACAATCTGCTCAAGTGATATAGTATTCTGCGCCATCTATTAAGCCATTTTTTGTTCGTTAGCGCTGAAGGCATACACGTCTTGGTCGCGTAGATTCACGCCAATGAGTTTAGCCATCTCAATAACGAGCTCAGCAAAGTAGTGCTCTGGTAATTCAAAGTCAACACTATTCGCTGCGCTGTATACCTCCTTGCTTGCTACTACCGTGTAGCCAAAGCGAGGCTGTGTAGTGACCTTAGCTCCGCTCACTGGATTGATTCCTTGAGGCTGCTTGTAGTAGCGCATCTTAACGCTTGCAAGGCTCGTCGGGAACACCTGAACGTCAGAGCTAATCAGTACAACTGGAAAGCTCGTAGATGGTGCTGAGAGAGTAGAGCGAAGGATATAGTCAATCTTCTCCTCGTCGTATACAATCTCCACGTTCTTAGCGGGAGAATCTGTGGTGATAATAGAAATGATGCGAGCTAAATCGCTGGGCTTGTCTCCTACTCCAGTGGTCAGAGAGATGGTGGATGTCTTTGAGAATGCAGAGAGGTCTTCGTTTGCCTGTTTGACACGAGACTTATCTCGTCCAGCATCGGACTGCGCATTACGAATACGCTTGTTCAATGCCGCATCTTCAAATAACTTATTGAAAATGTTCATCTGAGCAACGGAAGCAAAGCTGTTAAAAACAGCAGGAGTCACGAAGCCTCGTTGGTCCTTGTTGACCAAATCTTTAAGTGCTGAATATACTCGGTTTACGCTTGCCATTGTAGCTAAAGTATTTACACAAAGATAGTAAATAGAAAGAGGCCGCTTTTGGGCGGCCTCAATCACAACAACACACTATGAAAAACAGGAGAACCCTGAATCACATATGTAAATATACGTTAGAGTTCTGCTTTTTCAAGCTCAGATTTGACAGATTCAAAAGCTGTTCCTCCCTTTTCCGTGAGGCAGAACTGTGTCATAACCTTGATGGTGTCCTGTCCTACTGGTGTAGCGACAATCAAACGATTGCTGTCGAACCAATACATTCCATCCTCTTTGCTGTTAAGGATCTGGAAGTCAACAGCTTTTTTGATGATTGCGCGGACCTGTACGGTAGGATTGTCAAACAACTCAATGAAACGCTTAGGATTGCCCTTAGCCTCCATAAGAAGCTCACGCTTTAGTTCTGCGTTTTTCTGGTTGGTATCCATATTGAGATAGATAGCAACAGGCATCAGTTCGTCAATGCTCTTGTTTCGAACCAAAGAAACCGCATCGTGAAGCAAGAACTCGTTATCCAAGTCTAACTCAGCTTTAGCTTCTGTATTGACAAGCTCAAAGGTTCCTCCACCATTGGCCCTATTCATTGGATGCAAGTCCAAGAACTCTTGAAGGTTTGCCTGATTGGCGGGAACAGCAAGAATGCCTTCCTCGAACAATACGTGAGCACGAATAGCATTAGAGCTTTGCTCGTCTGCATATACTGACGGCTCATTTGGGCAGTAACGGATTTGACGGTTGCGACCAGTTTCATTATCGTAGATAATAGCGTCGCTTTTGATGCGGAACAGGATGCCTGCTCCTCTGGGGATTGTATAGACCTTAGTCTTACGATCAAGTGTTTCTGCTGTTTTGGCTGCAGTAGCCTTTGATGGACGTGCCATAATTGAATAGAATTAAAACAGTAAAAAATAAGTTGGAGAGTAAGGAGGGGCCTAAGCCCCTCCCGTCTCCTAAGCGCCTAATTAGGCAGACTTCAACAATACGTGCTGGTTAGCAGCGCGAGTAACCAAGTTGCACTCAGAGCGGTAGTTAAACTGCAAAGAGTCATCGTTGGTGTTGGTCACGCCCAAGATAGAACCAGTCATCCAGTGCTCCATCTCACGAGAGTAGCCATTGGTTGCCTTGTAGTTCATCTCCAAAGCGGGAGCCTTCGTGCCAGTGCGGGGATCAGCAACTTGCGTCAAAGGAATCATAACACCTTGATACTTAGAACCAGCCAACAAAGTAGGCTCGTTGAGCAGCTTCCAAGAGTGCTTATGGAAACCATAAGAACCACGCATAAATGAAGCAAAGCCCAAGTGAGCAGCCATTTCGGGGCTGTTATTGAATGAACCGAATTGCGTCATAACACCGCTCGTCAAAGAAGAGCCAATGCCAGCAGCAATCATATCGTCAAAATCAAGATCTTGAGCACGGTTAACATACACAGCGTACTCAGCAGCAGCACCTTGCTTGTCCAAAGCAACGATCAAAGCGTCCAAGTCGGTCAAAGTAGAAACACTACCAGTGTTAACGATACCACGATTCTCGATAGCAGAGAAGTAACCTTCAGAGCCATCGCCGTAGCCAGTCAAACCAGCGTTGGTGATTTCTTCACCCAACAGCATCATCATTTCGCGCTTATCCATAAAGCGTTGACGAGTATCATTCTCAGACTTGATGTACCAACGATAGTCGCCGTTACCCAAGTTGATCCAGCCTACGTTCGTAGCTTGAGAACCAGTAACCTTGTAGGTCTCTTTCAAGATCATATAAGGGTTGGTACGCTTAACTACGTTGCTCTCCAAGTATCCAGCATTCTGGCCAGTTCCTTGAGCGAACAAGTTGCCAACGATGGGGAAGTTAGCCAAAGTAGCAGCCAAGTTTGCAGAAAGACCAGTGGTAAGCAAGGACTTCAACGTAGCCGTAGCAGCAGTAGAAGTGTCATACTCAGTTACGCTGATAGCAGTAACAATGAAGCGGTCTTGTCCACCGATCAATACTACGTCATTCAAACGCAAGTATTTAGCGGCACCAGCAGCCATATTCAATGTGATGGTCGTGTCAGCAGCGGTACCAGCCGTAGGGGTTGCAGCCTGTGCAGGGTGGAGACGAGTCTCTTCCCAGTACTGAACTTCGTCAGCGGTTCCGTTAGATTTAACGGCGCCAGTAAGCTGAAGGAAGCCAGTGATGCCTTGATTACCGTAGGTCTTTACAAGAGCGTCGCGGTTATCGGGAGCATTGATTTCATCGATAAAGTCGCCCAAAGCGACATATTTTGTGGGGTCTAAACGACGAAACGCTGCGGGCGAAAAGTCGGTAGGTTGAGTAAGTGCCATTTTATTTTAGCAGTTTAGAGTTTGAACTTTAACGATGTGTCATTCCCAAGTGCGGCCATCACCTGTTCATATACACTATTTGTGTTTTGGTTACCAGTTGGTGCAGGACCAGAAACGTCAACATTGGCTGTCTTCTCCACTAACTTACGCTGACCATCACTCAGTCCTTGACTGTAGATAGCCTTTGCGATTTCGTCAATGTTGTCAATTACAGCACGGTGTGAGTTGAGCATTTCAAAGTTCCACGAGCCATCCTCTGCAACATATTGATCAAAGAACTCATCAAGCTTAGCATTCTTTTGTTTAAGCTGATTGCGATATTCTGGCTTAATACCAAAGTTGAACTCAGAGTCGCCCAGCTCGAAGGTCAATGCCTCCAGCGAGTCTACTTCGTCCGACATTGTCTTAATCCAGTCCTTCGTAATCGGGCTCTGAATCTCTTCTTGTGGAGAACTTTGCTGTTCCCGAACGGGGGCCTTATACGAATCACGGATTCGCTCTATTTCCGAACGGGACTTTTGTGCGTCAATCTTGAGCTGGAGCTTGGACAGCTTAATCTCTTCGTCAGAGAAAAGGTCCTCGTCAATCTTATACTTCGATCCTAAAAGAAGGTCTACCTCCTCGTTAGAAAGGTTTGGATACTCAACTGCCATTTGCAATTTGACAGCCGCTAAATCGTCCATTTCGGATGGATTCAGCGATTGGTACGTAAACCAGTCTTGAGGGTCTCGGCCCGTCTCGGCAACGAAGTCGGCAATTGCCTTAACTCGCTCGTCGATATCAGCGCTTTGCTTCGGAGCATTTAAAATCTCAGCGAGTTGATCAATGCTGTCAAAATCCAATCCCAGCCTTTCGCTTATGAATCCTGCAACCGCTTGTTCAAACTCTTCCTGAGACATCTCAGGCTCTTCAGCGGATTCCAAAGAACTTTGAGGTACGTCTACCTCATTGCTTTGTGTAGCAGCCTCATCCACCGTCGCGGTTGAAGCTGTTTCTTGTGGCTCTACAGCTTGAGTTTCCTCAGCTATAGGCTCTGGTGTTTGCTCTACGGTCTCACTTGAGACTTCTTGAGGCTGTCCCAAAGAGGTTGCATCAATGATTTCAGGCTCTGGAGTGGCTAATTCTTGCGACTCTCCGCTCACCAATTCATATCCGCTCGCTTTAAGGGCTTGCTCTAATGGATTGTCCATACGAAATTAAATTTGATTATACAAGGCAAAATTAAAGTATATAGCCTTGCACAATTGGACCGTCTTTCGTATGTGCTATTTGCGGTATTTAGCTACCTTTTTTGCTATTGATTTTGGTTGAGCAACAAACTGCTTTCCTTTCTTTGTGCCTTCGCGTTTAGCGCGAGTCGTTGCTGCGTACTCTGAAGAACTCAGAGATTTGATTGCTTTTTCTGGGAGAT